>OMKS01001224.1_pt1 | contig 23213 bp, 20 predicted proteins | sample 1674721 | NCBI WGS metagenome assembly OMKS01 (sample SAMN06264996, study PRJEB25208) | sediment metagenome | isolation source: hot spring sediment | place: USA: California | collected 2014-09-02
AAATGAATTGAACCGGCCGCGTCATTGGCAAGGATCGGTTCTCCCCGGGAAGCAACCGCGCCGGAAATCCCCTGCCCCAGGGCCAGGCGAATCTTCTGCAGGCTCGACAGATCTATCTGAAACGAAACGGCAAATTCCAGCTCCTCCCCCTTGACCAGGGCCAGGAAACCCGCTTCCACCTTCATGAGGGTGCGGATCATGTCCATGGTGTATTTCAGCACCTGGCTCATGTCAAAGGTGGAAGACGCCAGCGCTCTGCCGATCTGCTTGATGGCGATCAACTCCTGATTTCTCTTGACGATTGAAGCCAGCAGCTTGTTTTCTTCAATGGCGAACGAAACGATATGCCCGATCCCCTCGATAATCTCGAAGCTTTTCTGGAACCCGTCACTTTGCCGGGCATACAGTATCATTACCCCGGTTACCTTGCCCCCGGTGGTCAGTGGGGCGAGAAGGCCGTTCTTCAGGCCCGGCACGATGAGTTTTTCATGGATATTATCCCGCACCGCATCCAGGTCCTCGATGATCATGATCGACTCTTTCTGCATCACCTGTTCGATGGTGGTGCCGGGCGGGGCCACCTGGTCGCCGACGGCGACCCTGACCGCCTCGTTGGCCATATAATCAAGAACCTTGAGGCTTTCTTCATCCTTGTCATGCCGCACCAGCAGCATCGCAACCTCAAAGGGAACAACCCCCTGCACCTCGCTCAGAATGCTTTGCAGCAGTTCGCTGTCGCGCAGGCTGGAATTCAAGGACTTGAAAATTCTTTTCAACGCGGTCCGGTTTTTCTGCTCCAATTCATGTTCGCTGATGAGGCGCAGGTTTTCATACGTGAAGGCGGCATTGCTCAGCAGCGGGGTCAGCGATTCGACATCCGTCTCAGTGAACACCTTGTCATCATGTTCCCGGGAGATCGTCAACACGCCGATGACATCCTTGATGGTCTTGATGGGCATGATCACGAACGATTTGGTCCCGTAGTGGAGTCTGTTGGCTCGGCCGAACCGGCTTTCCCGTTCAATGTCCTCAACAATGAGCGGGCTTTTGTTGATCACCGCGTATTTGGCAATGGAGGTGTCGAAATGGATTCTGTCATCCATTTTCACCCGCTCCCCGAGGCCGATGCTGGCCTTGACGACAAACGATTTGCCGTCGCTCCTGTCGAGGATGAGCACCGATCCCATGTCCGCCCTGGTGAGCATCAGGGCCCGTTCCAGGGTAACATACAGGATTTCCCAGGGGTCCAGGGTCACGTAGCAGATATCCGAAAGTTCCTTAAGGATGGAAACCTGTGATGTCCTGCGCATGAGTTGTTCTGAACTGACGCGGAGTTTGGTTTCTATGGCATTGAATGATTGCAGGATCTGCTGCAATTCATTCTGATCTTCGTCAATTTCCCCGACAGCGAGGTCCCGGGATATTTTCTCCTTCACTGTCTTGGAAATATTGACAATATCATCAAAAATCCTCCGCAGAAGGTGGAATCCGACCAAAATGTACAGCAGGCCGATGACAATAAAAAATTTGGTATACTCTTCCTGAAGGAATCCGTACCTATAGCCGAAATAAAAAAATCCGGTGCACGGGAACAGCAGCATGAGGATAAAAATAACATTCAGCCGGTAATACAATTTATTGTTGCCCGGGGACCTATTTCTGGAGGCATCCTGTTTCATGTTTTTTTCATTCTATAAAAGCGGATGGAATTGTTCCCGTAGTGCAAGGGAACCCTGCAGCGGGGGATGGCTGGCGGGGAGGGATGTGCTTCGTCCCTGATCACTCGTTCACCCGGCCGGGAAACAGCGAGGAGCGGCTGAACGGGCATGGAATCACGGAAAATTTTCAGAAAAAAAGATAGTACAGCAGACATATGATCAACGGAACAATCCCCTCCCAGTGCAACTGGGGGTCGGGAAATTCCATGAGATAGAGCTGGGCCAGATACAATCCCGAGACAATGAAAACCGCCGAGAGAATAATATTTACCAGGTACGACTTGCCATACTTATCCAATCCTTCCTCCTTACTGGAATTCAGTCCGACCGAACCTTGATCTCGAAGAAATTGCATATATTTCACAGTTAAGCATGATTAATTCCATATTTCAAGGGAATATCCCCTGAATCATGGCCATGGCGGGCGGCTTGCCGCATGGCGAAAAATCTTCCATGTTTGTGGGGCCCCGGGGAAGCCGGCTTGAGATCACGGCAAGGAGGGAAAAGTGGGAAACTGTCGGATCAGCTGATTCGCACCGCTTCAATATGTCTTGTGCTCACTCCAATAAATTTATGGGGCAGTTCAATGACCCTCTGGTACCAGTTTCCATTCTCCCTGTATACTTCAGTCAATTTGACCTGAGTGAGAGGAATAAAACGGTCATTTGATTTCTTCTTGAAGAGACCGTAGAACGAACCGGTCATATTATAAAAGGAATTGGCAACCTCAGTGGTAATGATGTTGACAACCTGTACTTTCTCCTGGGTCTTCTGAACCATTGTCGCCGCTCTCATCTTTTCCTTCTCATCGGCGATTGTCTCCTGGTAATCATAAAACAGGATTATTTCTGATATCTTGATCTGAAGCTTTTCGAACCTGACGGAGGCTGCCAAGCCCTCTATCTGCAACTGGACATCATGCATGAGGATGGCATTTTCAAAACATTTTTCGCTCGGATCCCGCCAATAAATACTGCCACTGTTCATCAAATCCGTTGTCCTCAGGGAGGAATTGGGAATGTCAACATTTCCCACAAATCTTTTCCCCAGGGAAGTAACAACGACAATCTTTCTTTCCGTCATCCCGCTCCACCGCCTTATCCATAAAAATAAAAAATTTACCCGGCTCGGAAGCATACCGGGGCCCTGTTTTCCGCCCAGGTTCTCCTGATCATTTGACCGGATCCAACGTCCAAAGGCCGGCAATGATGCCGGTTTTATGCCGGATGAAGCATAACTGATTTATGTTACGGGAAATAATGTGAAAAAAAAAGGAAAATTCAACCTTCACCCGGGAACCAGGATTGCATGCAGGAAAATTCCCGGTTTGCCGGAAGCCGGAACGCGATCATGTCCGCCGGATGAAAAGAAGAGATGCGGTGCAGTTTGCCTCCCCATGAAAAATGAAACGGCGGGAGGGATCTGCATCCCCTTCGGAGCAAATGACTTTCAGCGCATCAGTACAAGATGAAGCGATCGAATGAAAGTTTATTTTTCAAGGTGGCACAATTTCCGCTTCTTCAACACTTCCTCAACTTCCTCGTGAGAAAGAACGGTATTGTCATTGTTATATAAATAGACGATACAATCCTGGCACATACCGTAACGACATTGAAAACCGTTATTTTCCTTCATCCACTCCCAGCATGTGCTCCCATTTTTTCGCATGGGGCACAATACGCTGTCATCACAGTGCATGATCTCCCAACAGGAAAGTCTCTTCCGCGACTTCATGCCAGCCCCTCCTTAGAGTTTTGAATTCCAGCCCGCCATTGCCAATAATAATTCACATTCTATTTGTATTAGAACACTTCTTAAATGTGAGCGCAACTGGATAAATTGTCGCAGTTGAGCTTTTCCCGAAGGGAGAGTACAGTATGCGGCTTGTGCGAACCGTGCGGTCGGAAAGAAACGTCAGGCTGGGGACGGTATCCCGTTTGCCGGACATGGAAAAAACAAAAGGGGGAATGCATGGACAATCCACGGATCGAATGGATTCGAAAAGAGGGGCGCAGGTGTCTGCAATTTATTTTTCACGGAAAATTTACGGAAACAGATGCCCGTACTGCCGTGGAAGAGTGGCGGCAGATCATTGCCGCCGCTCCCGAGGAACAAATAATCCTCATCTGGAACTGCCTGGAAATGAATGATTACGATCAGCAGGCCAGGACCCTGTGGCAGAACGCCTGCAAGGAAATGAAAAACAGAATTGAGGTGATCTGGGTCATTACCAATTCGATCCTGATCAGAATGGGCGCCTCCGTCATTTCCGTTTTCACTTCGCTGAAAATAAAGGTGGTCGGTTCGGAGAAGGAGATCCGGATATGATCCCCCCGGGCAGATGAGGAAGCAGTGGCGAATCTCCACTGAGACCATACAGCAGAAAGCCGTAACGAATTCGTTACGGCTTTCTGCTTATCTCTGGCGGGGCCGACGAGACTCGAACTCGCGACCTCCGGCGTGACAGGCCGGCGTTCTAACCAACTGAACTACGACCCCAGAGTATGTTTTGCCTGGTGGGCGGAACAGGGCTCGAACCTGTGACCCTCGGCTTGTAAGGCCGATGCTCTCCCAGCTGAGCTATCCGCCCGTTCACAACGTGTGCTGGTATTTATCAGGATAACCGCGCTCCGTCAAGAAAAAAGCGGCAGGCGGTGCAACGTTCATGCGGTTGCCGGCAGGTCTTCCGCCGCTGTCGACGCGCGCCGGCTCCGAGACCTGCTCCCTAATGGGCGGGCGTGTTGTGCGACGAAACCGTGATGTCCTTGTAAATGGACTCCAGGGGTATGTCCTTGAACAACTCTTCCCCTTCCCTCACCAGCAACGCCTTCTGGAGCACTTCATCGACGTGGTTGACCAGATCGATGGTCAGGCTGTTGCGGATTTTCGCCGGCACTTCCTTGAGGTCGCGTTCATTTTCCTGGGGCAGAAGAACATGGGTAATGTTACCCCGCCTGGCCGCCAGGAGCTTCTCGGTCAGGCCGCCGATGGGCAGGATCCTGCCCCGCAGGGTGATTTCCCCCGTCATGGCGATCCGCCGGTTCACGGGTATTTTCAACAGCGCCGAGACGATGCTGGTCACCATCGTGATCCCGGCCGACGGACCATCCTTGGGAATGGCGCCTTCAGGCACGTGAATGTGCAGATCGATCTTCTGGTAAAAGTCCGGTTCCAGTCCCAGCCGCATGGCCCGGGAGCGGACATACGACATAGCCGCCCGCGCGGATTCCTGCATGACATCCCCAAGCTTGCCGGTGACCGTCAGTTTCCCGGAACCCGGCATCAGGGTCGATTCTATCTGCAGGAGCTCGCCCCCAACCTCGGTCCAGGCCATGCCCGTGGCAAGGCCGATGGCGTCCTGTTCCTCGGCCAGCCCGTAGCGGTATCCGGCCGCTCCCAGGTAACGGCCGATTGATTGCCTGGATATTCGGTACGCCCGGTCGGGCTGATTCTTCTTGAGACGATCCCGGGCGACCTTGCGGCAGATGGAGGCGATGGTGCGCTCAAGACTCCGAACGCCCGCCTCGCGGGTATACCGCCGAACGATTTCCAGGAGAGCCTGATCACTGAACCGGATATCCCCCGGCTGGAAGCCATTGACTTCCAGCTGCTTGGGAACCAGAAATCCTTCGGCAATGCGCAGCTTTTCCTCTTCGGTATAGCCGCTGAGCTTGATGATCTCCATTCTGTCCTGCAAGGGCAGCGGAATGCCGTGCAGGCTGTTTGCCGTGGTGATGAAGAAGACCTCGGACAGGTCGTAATCCAGGTCCAGGTAATGGTCATTGAAGGCGAAGTTCTGTTCAGGATCCAGGACTTCCAGCAGTGCCGCCGAGGGATCACCGCGGAAATCCATGCTCATCTTGTCAACTTCGTCCAGGCAGAAAACAGGATTGATCACCTCCGCCCGCTGCATCGACAAAATGATTTTTCCGGGCATTGCCCCGATGTAGGTCCGCCGGTGTCCGCGTATTTCGGCTTCGTCACGAACTCCTCCCAGGGACAGGCGAATAAACTTGCGGTCCATTGCCCGGGCAATCGACCGGCAGATCGACGTTTTTCCCACCCCGGGAGGGCCCACCAGACAGAGTATCGGGCCCTTGATCTTCTTGACCTGGGCCTGAACGGCCAGATACTCGAGAATCCTCTCCTTCGTCTTTTTCAGCCCGTAGTGATCTTCCTCGAGAACCTGTTCGGCCCTGTTGATGTCTATGGTGGAGGCGGTTTTCTCGGTCCAGGGCAGACTGACTATGGCGTCGATGTAATTGCGGACCACCGTGGTTTCGGCGGACATCGGCGGCATCTGCTTGAGTTTCTTCAGTTCCTTGCCCACCTTTTCCCGGACCGGGTCAGGGAGTTTTTTTCTGGCGATGATCTCCTCGAGCTCGGCGATATCATCCCCCCCTTCTCCCTGGCCCATCTCTTCCTGGATGGCCTTTATTTTTTCTCCCAGGTAGTAGTTGCGCTGGGTGTCGGCCATTTTCTTTTTGACCTTGGCCTGGATGGTTTTCTCGAGCTCGGAGAGCTCGACTTCTCGATATATCGCCTCCATAAGGAGGGCAATCCGGTCGGGCAGCGAAACCCTCTCCAGTATTTCCTGCTTCTGCCCTGTCTTGAGGGTAAGATGAGAAGCAACCGTGTCGGCCAGCCGGGTGATGTTTTCCATGCCGGCAATGGAAGTGAGGATTTCCTTGGGAATTTTCTTGTTGGTCCGGGAAAATTCCTCGAAAAGCCGGTACAATTCCCTGCCGTACGCTTCGATTTCCGGTCCTTCCGTGTGAATATCGGGCAATTCCTCGACTTCGACGGAGAAAAAGGAATCGAACTCGGTCAGACCGGTTATTCTGGCCCTGCGCTTGCCTTCAACCAGAGCTTTGATGGTTCCGTCGGGCAGGCGCAGCAACTGCATGACCGTGGCAAGGGTTCCGATGTCATAGAGATGTTCCCGGCCTGGATCGTCGATACTGTCGTCCTGCTGGGTGACCAGAAATATCATCGACCTGTTTTCCATCGCGTTTTCCAGGGCGGCAATGGATTTTTTCCTTCCCACCACAAGGGGGGCGACCATTCCCGGGAAAATGACGATGTCCCGCAGGGGCATCAGGGGGTATCTTTTCGCAGTAGTTTCTCTCATGCTTGACTCAGGCGCTTTTCTTGGCCTCCTGGCTTTCATACAGGATAACAGGGTATTCACCGTTGGTGATGACCTGTTCGTTGATGACGCATTCCGTCACGTTATCCTCGGAGGGGAGTTCGAACATGACCTCAAGCATTGCCTCTTCCATGACCGAACGCAGCCCCCGGGCGCCGGACTTCCTTTTCAGGGCCTTGGCGGCGATTGCCTGCAGGGCGCCGGTGGTGAAGCGCAGGGTTATGCCCTCATATTCAAACAATTTCTGATACTGTCTGGTCAAGGCGTTCCTCGGTTCCTGGAGAATGCGGACCAGGTCGTCCTCGGTCAGTTCATTCATGGTGGCAATGACCGGCAGCCTGCCGACCAGTTCGGGAATCAGCCCGAACTTGAGGAGATCCTCGGGTTGAATTTCGGCGATGATTTCTCCGAATTCCTTCTTGGTGTCCGCCACCACCTCAGCCCCGAACCCGATGGACTTGGTGCCCGAACGGCGCTTGATGACCGAGTCCAGGCCGACAAAGGCCCCGCCGCAGATGAAAAGGATATTCTGGGTATTGATCCGCACCAGTTCCTGCTGGGGGTGTTTGCGGCCGCCCTTGGGCGGAACGGAGGCCATCGTTCCTTCGATGATTTTCAGGAGCGCCTGCTGCACCCCCTCGCCGGAGACGTCCCGGGTCAGAGAAGGACTGTCGGATTTGCGGGCGATCTTGTCAATCTCGTCGATATAGATGATCCCCTTTTCCGCCATTTCAATGTCATAATCGGCGGCCTGCAACAGGTTGACCAGGATATTCTCCACGTCCTCGCCGACATAGCCCGCCTCGGTCAGCGTCGTGGCATCGGCGATGGTGAAGGGCACATTCAGGATTCTGGCCAATGTCTGTGCCATCAGGGTTTTGCCGCTGCCGGTCGGGCCGATGAGGATGATATTGCTTTTCTGCAATTCCACGTCCCCCGGCTGTCCCGACTCACTTGACTCGATCCGCTTGTAATGGTTGTGAACGGCGACGGACAGAACCTTCTTGGCGAACTCCTGGCCGATGACATACTCTTTCAGGTATGTGTAAATTTCCTTGGGCTTGAGGACATTCAACCGGCCGGCTCCCGCCTTGCCGGCTTCCACAGAATCCTGGACGATCTCATTGCAGAGTTCGATGCATTCATCGCAGATATAGACATTGGGCCCGGCAACCAGCTTGTTGACCTCGTCCTGGTTCTTGCCGCAGAATGAGCAGGAGCAGGAAATCATCTGGTCGGAACGAAAATCATCTTTCATTTCTTTTTCTCGCTTTCTGTCTGTTCACGGCTGACGAGAACCTGATCAACTATGCCGTATTTACAGGCTTCTTCAGCATTCATGAAAAAATCCCGCTCCGTATCGGCCTGGACCTTCTTCAAAGGCTTGCCGGTATGCTTGGCCAGTATCCTGTTGAGGTCGGCGCGCAGCCTGAGAATTTCCCGGGCGTGGATGTCGATATCGGTAGCCTGTCCCTGAAATCCGCCCATGGGCTGGTGAATCATGATCCTGGCATTGGGAAGGGTAAACCTCTTGCCGGCCGTACCGGCGGCCAGCAGAAATGCCCCCATGGATGCGGCCTGCCCCATGCACAGGGTGGCGATGTCGCACCGGACATACTGCATGGTGTCGTATATGGCCAGTCCCGCGGTAACGGAACCTCCGGGCGAATTGATGTAAAAGGTGATGTCCTTTCCCGGATCATCGGCCTCCAGAAACAGCAACTGGGCGATGATCAGACTGGAAATTTCATCGGTCACCGGGGTGCCGAGAAAAACTATCCGCTCTTTGAGCAGCCGTGAATAAATATCAAAGGCCCGTTCCCCCCTCGGGCTCTGTTCAACGACGATGGGAACCAGGTTCATGGTGAATCTCCTAGCAAGACTTTCTACTGAACGGCAAGAGCAACCCCGCAACGGGAGGTCTTCCTCCCGGCGGCTCCTGTCCGCATATCGGCGGTCGGCCTAAGCCCTACGACTGGTCGCCGGTCCCTTCCACTTCCGGGGAGGCAGGGGGGGCGTCGATCAGCTTGGCCTGCTCACGAAGGAACCTCAGAATTTTTTCGTTGAGCAATTCATTGATGAAAGGCAGCACCTCCTCGCGTCTCTTGAAAAACTGCTTCACCTCGGCAACGGTCATATTGTACTGATCGGCGATGCGTTTGTAACCCCTTTCTATATCTTCGTCATTTATCTGAATATTTTCAAGCTCGGCGATCTTTTTTAAGATAAAATCACCCCGCACGCGCTTTTCTGCAACCTCCCGATTCCGGGCGGCAAGCTCGTCCCGGTTCAGGCCGGCCGACTCGAGGGTCAATCCGCTCCGCTGCAGGTTGCCCTCGGTCTGTTTGATCATCTCTTCAATTTCGTACCGGATAAGTCGTTCCGGCACGGCAAAACGGTTCTGCTCAAGGAGCCTCTGCATGATCCTGTCGTCCAGGTCCCCTTCCAGGGCGGCTTCCTTCTGCTTCAGGATCTCGTTCCTGATGCCGTTTCTGAGGTCCTCGACCGTCGCATAATCCTTGTTGACATCCTTGGCAAACTCGTCATCGATCGCCGGCTTGAGCCGCTGTTTCACTCCCTTGACATCGACCTTGAACTCAACTTTTTTGCCGGCCAGGATCGGGTTGGGATATTCGGGCGGAAATTCAACTTCGTACAGTGTTTTGTCACCTTTTTTCAAGCCGATGAGTTTTTCCTCAAACTCGTCGCCCAGACTGCCGGCGCCGACGTCGACGGAATAATTTTCATTGTGGACCTCCTTCATGACCTTGCCTTCATGAAAACCCTGGAAATCCACCACCGCCACATCATCCTTGCATATCGCATATTCGTCGTCGGCACTGCGGAGGACGCTGTGCTGGCGGCGCAGCTGCTCGATTTTCTCCTCCACCTCGGCGTCGGCGGCGTCAACAACCGGTTTTTCTATCTCCAGCCCTTTATATTCCTGCACCTCGACCACGGGCTTGACATCAACCTCCGCCACATAGACAAAGGTACCGTCTTCCCTGAAGGCATGCTCCTTGATCTCCGGGTGAACGACCGCATCCAGTTTTTCCTTTTCAACGGCATCAAAATAGGTCGCCTGCACCAGTTTTTCCCCCACTTCGGCTTCGACCCGGTCGCGAAAATTCTTCTGCAGCACCGACAGCGGCACCTTGCCGCGGCGAAAACCCTTGAGGCTGATTTCCCTGTTCAGCTTGTTATAGGCCTTGTCCAGTTCTTTTTTCACCTCATCCTTGGGAAGGGTTATGGAAAGTTTTTTCGTCAGGTCGCTGACATTTTCTACGACTACATCCATGGGGTGCATTCCTTTTTACCGTTTCGCCCGCAGGCAGCTAATGATAGAGAGGTTTTTTTTGGATACATCATCGTCTAACGGCTGGTGCGAGAGGGGGGAGTTGAACCCCCACGCACGCAGTGCGCTAGATCCTAAGTCTAGTGCGTCTACCGGTTCCGCCACTCTCGCGCTAAACTGATACTAGTAACATCTGCTGCCGCATTCGTCAAGCAGTACCAGCGGAGGCCGATTATTTTTACAAACAAATTCGAACAGTTAGAAAAAGACCGGGCAGCGGGAAAAATTGGAAATGTCTGCCCCTCCGGAGATCCCGGGCCAACCGGATCATTTTCGGCTTCTTCTGTCGCCCGCGCTGTGACAGGCCCCGGCCCCATGCCTGTTGCCGGATTTATGCGGACGGGAGCGGGATCAGGGGGTCCCCTCGAGATGCATCCTGGAAATATCGCCGACCCGGAGGACAAGCTGTCCGAGAGCCGTCAGCAGATTAAGACGGTTGCGGCGGACATCCTCATCCTCGGTCATGACCATGACCTGGTCAAAAAACCTGTCCACCGGCTCTTTCATCCGCAGCATGACCCCAAGGGCCTCGTCATACTGCCGATTGTCCAGGAAAGGGGCGGCCGCCGTCTTGACCGCCAGAAACGTCGAATGCAGTTCCTTTTCGGCGGCATCGGCAAACAACCGCTCATCAATGGCTGTCTCCCTGTTCTCCTTGACGATGTTTCTGATCCGCTTAAACGAACCGGCCAGAACCGTGAACTCCTCCCGGGCTCTGATTGCTTCAAGCCCGCGGACGCGAGCCATGCAGTCCGCCGCATCGTCAAAGCCGACGGAGGTCGCCGCCGCCACGACCTCGGGCCTGGTTCCGGAAGCGATGACATCGTTTTCAAAACGGAGACGGATGAAGTCAACGATCTGTTCCACCGCGCCCGGGACAATCTCCACCGAGGAGCGATACCCGTCGAGGGCCCGCCCAACCAGATCGGTCAGTGAAAGATGCACCCGGTGATGCTGCAGGATATGCAGCAGACCGAGGGCCTGCCTGCGAAGGCCGAAGGGGTCGGTGGTCCCCGTCGGCTTCTCCCCGATGGCAAAGCATCCGGCCAGGGTGTCAATCCGGTCGGCCAGACCGACAATGGCCCCGATCAGGCCGGCCGGCAGTTCACCACCGGCCCGGACAGGTTTGTAATGCTCATGAACGGCGTCGGCAACCTCCGAGGCTTCTCCGTCCAGGGAAGCGTACTCCCTGCCGATTATTCCCTGCAGCGAAGGAAATTCGCCGACCATTTCGGTCAACAGGTCACACTTGGCCAGCATGGCCGCCCGGGCGACAAGCTCTTCGCGGGACGGATCAATCAGTCCGGCAATACAACGGGCCAGGGTTGTCACCCGTTCGGATTTTTCCAGCATTGTCCCCAGTCGGTGGTGGAAGACGATGCCGGCCAGGTCGGGATACCGGTCGGCCAGTTTTCGTTTTTTATCCTCGCGGAAAAAAAACAGGGCGTCCTCCAATCGTGCCCGGAGAACACGTTGATGCCCGCTCGCTGCAAGACCGAAGTCTTCGACCAGGGTGTTGTTCACCGCCACGAACAGGGGCAGCAGGCTGCCGTCGCTCCCGGCCACAGGAAAATACTTCTGATGTTCGCGCATGGAGGTGATGAGCACTTCGCGGGGCAATTCAAGAAACCGGGCGTCGAAACGACCGCATATTCCCCAGGGCATTTCGACGAGATTAGTCACGGTGTCGATCAGTTCCTCGTCCAGGACGGGAACGGCTCCGGCCCTGCCGGATCGCTGATCGACGGCCATCCTGACCTGTCGGACCACCGCTTCGCGTCGCTCTTCCGGTTCAACCAGGACCCGCCTCTCCCGGAGCAGATCGATATACTGACGAGAGCCCGCCACGCTGAAGGGGTCCGGCGCCATGAACCGGTGCCCGCGGGTCACGGTTCCGGCCCGCAGGTCATCAATGACCAGTTCCAGGGGTTCTCCGTCGTACAGCGCCAGCAGCCACTGAATGGGTCGGGCGAAGGTGATGGTCCCCTCGCCCCAGCGCATGGATTTGGGAAAGGGAATGGTCCGGACGAGGGTGGCCAGGAGATCGGGCAGAAGGTCCAGGGTATCGCGGCCCTTGACCTGTTCAACGGCCGCCAGATATTCCCCCTTGGGCGTAACGGCGATCTTCAGCTCTTCAACGGCAAGACCACGTGACCGGGCAAAACCTGCGGCCGCCCGGGTAGGATTCCCCGCCTCATCGAAACCCGCCTTTGCGGCGGGGCCGATATGTTCCACGACCCGGTCGGGCTGCTTTTCCTGCAGATCGTACACCGCCATGGCGAGACGGCGCGGGGTGCCCATGGTCTTGATTTCCCCATGGTCCAACCCCAGTTCCCGGAAACGGTTGCCGGAGTGTTCCCGGATAAACTGCAGCGCCGGCTGAATGTATCCCGCCGGGATCTCCTCGGTTCCTATTTCAAAAAGCAATTCACTCATGATCGCGCGCTCTTTTCCTTCCCTTCAATGCCCTGCTTGCCTCCGCCTTCAAGGGAAGCAAAGGTGGCATATCCTGCCGCCAGATTTTCCACCACCACGTTGAACCAGGAAATCGCCGGATCACTCTCAATAACCCGGCCCAGGTTTCTGGTCATTGCCTCCACAGAACCGGGGCGGTCAGAGTCAGCCGTGATGCCCTGTTCGACCAGGCCGATCAGGTCCTCAATCCAGATAAACCGGTTAAACCGGACGCTCACCCTGACCGTTCCCCACCGGCCCAGCGAGCCGGGCAGAACACCGGGCCGGCTCACCGCGGTCGGCGAAAATACCGGCATTGTTATCTCCATCACCAGGTCGTCGGATTCCTGGAGAGTGCCGTGCATCCTGCATTCAATGCGCTCCGTGCCAATGGAGGACTGACCGCGCTGGAGAAAATAGGGAAACTGAATTTCCATGTGGGCTGCTTCGGCATTGAGCCGGTCCTTCATCTCCTGCAGGATGCGATGAAAACTCTTCAGGTTGATCTCACCGTGAAACCGGTTGAGGATTTCGATGAACCGGCTCATATGCGTTCCCTTGAAACGGTGGGGCAGGTTCACGTACATGTTGACCGTGGCCACTGTTTTCTGGATCCTTCTGGCCTTGTCCAGGACCGTGACCGGGTAGGAGATCCTCCTGACGCCGACGTTGCGGATATTGATCCGGCGATCGTCGCTTAAATTCTGGATGTCTTTCATGACAGGAAGCGGCGGCAGCAAAATGATGGATCACGCCCTGACATCAGCAAGCCCTTCCATCAAACCCCCACAGCCGCGGGGAACGGGAAAATCTGCCGGCACTTCTTTTCCGTCAGCCTATTTCAAGTGCTTGCGGACGGCGGTTTTCAGCTCATCCATGTTGGCGGACTTGACGATATACTCTTCCGATGCCCAGGAGCCGAAATCCTGCTTGTATTCCTGATAGGCGGAGCTGAGGATTACCGGAAGATTGGGATTGATCTCCTTCATGCGGCGGAGCACTTCAATCCCGTTCATGCCGGGCATATTGATGTCAAGGATGACCAGGTCGGGAGGCTCCTGGTTGAACTTTTCCAGGGCCTCTTCGCCGCTGTAGGCAGCAATCACTTCATACCCTTCTTCCTCGAACTCCTCCCGGTACAACAGTTGAATGCCTTCCTCGTCATCAACAAGAAGTATGCGTTTCCTGTCCAAAGGTACCTCCTATAACGCTTCCCGCAGATACCTGCATGTATCCTCCGGCGGCATTGGGTTGATATAGAAACCTGAGCCCCATTCAAAACCCGCTATGCTGGTCAGTTTGGGCACTATTTCAAAGTGCCAGTGATAGTGCTCCAGGGGAGCCGATCGCAGGGGCTGGGTATGCAGAACGAAATTGTACGGTACGTTGGGGATGCACGCGTCCAGGCGACGCATGCTTTCGGAAAAAATTTTCACCAGTTGTTCGAGGGACTCCTCCGACTGCTCCGTATAGGATGAACTGTGCTGCTTGGGAAGTATCCACATCTCAAAAGGCGAACGGGGGGCGAACGGCGTCAGACAGACAAACTTGTCGTTCTGGCAGACCATGCGGATGTCCTGCTGCAGCTCCTGGCGGATGATGTCGCAGTAGATGCACCGGTCCTTGTACTTGAAATACGACAGGGCCCCCTCCAGTTCCGAAGTGACCATGCGCGGCAGAATCGGCAGGGCGATCAGTTGTGAATGCGGATGCTCAAGCGAGGCGCCGGCGGCTCGGCCGTAATTTTTGAAAACCATCACGTACAGGAATCGAGGGTCCCGGGAAAGATCGAGAATGCGGTTCTTGAATGCCTTGAAGACAAGAATCATCTGTTCGGGGGGAAGATAGACAAAGCGGTCCTCGTGACCGGGGCTCTCGACGACGACCTCATGGGCGCCGATGCCGTTCATCCGGTCATAAAGCCCCTCGCCTTCTTTCTGCAGTTCGCCTTCGATGACAAGAGCCGGGAACTTGTTGGGGACGACCCGTAATTGCCAGCCGGCGGAATTGGGGGGCAAGCCGGGTTCCCTGCCCAAGACCATGACCTCGTTGGGAGTGGTCTTTTCATTGCCCGGGCAAAGGGGGCAGAAGCCTCCCGTCGATTTGAACTCTTCAATGACAAAATCGGTGGGCCGCTGACTGCGCTCCTTGGAGATGATAATCCAGCGTCCGAGGATCGGATCTTTGCGTAATTCGGGCATGGGCGTCTACCTGCCCTGCGCTTTTTCGCGCTGTTCCTGTCTGGTCTTGCAGTCTATGCAGTATTTTGCCACCGGGCGGGCTTCAAGCCTCTTTTCGGCAATATCCTCGCCGCAGCTTTCGCAGACTCCATATGTACCCTCATCGATGCGGGCCAGGGCCTCCTCGATCTTGTTCATCAGTTTCCGCTCCCGGTCCCTGATCCGCAGCTCGAAGTTCCTGTCCGATTCCACCGTCGCCCTGTCGTTGGGATCCGGAATGTTTCCGGTCTGGGTGGTCATGTCGGTGAGCGTCTGTTCAACATCACTGATAATTTTCGCCCTCATCTCTTCAAGCTGTGCCTTGAATTTCTTGAGCTGCTTGTCATTCATATCATTCTCCGCTCTGCAGATACTATCCGCCTGTCCTAATTCCCTGTTTCCGTTCCTGTTCTCTGACATACTGCCCGCTTTTCCCGCCGCTTTTTTCCAGCAGCCGGATGTCGGCAATCACCATGTTTTTATCCACCGCCTTGCACATGTCATACAAGGTCAACGCCGCAACGGCAACAGCTGTCAGAGCCTCCATTTCAACTCCGGTCCTGCCGCTGATTCCCACCGTGGCCCGAATGGCAATGGAACGGCCGTCCTCCTCAAAAGAAAAATCTATATCAACCCTGCTCACCGCCAGCGGGTGGCAGAGCGGTATCAGGCCGTCAACTTTTTTGGCCGCCATTATGCCCGCGATCCTGGCGACGCCGAGTGCATCACCCTTGGCGGCCCGCCCTTCCCGCACCATGCGCCATGTGTCCGGCGCCATGATCACTCTGCCGGCGGCAACGGCCAGCCGACTGGTGGTGTCTTTCCCGCTTATATCGACCATCCGGGCATTACCGGCAGCGTCAAAATGAGTGAATCCCTGCTGCTCCGTCATTGGTTGGCATCTCCGGCATGCTGCTTTTTGTCGGTCTGGGCAAAATGACCATGGAAGAGACGGGAGAAAAACCCCTCCTCCTGGCTCTCGCGGCTCAGTTCGGCAAATTCCCTGAGCAGCGCCTTCTGCTGTTTGGTGAGTTTGGTTGGAGTCTGCACCTGCACCTCAACGACCATGTCTCCGGGACTTTTGCCCCGCAGTCCGGGGACTCCCTGGTGCTTCAGGGTAAAATGCTCACCGGGCTGGGTGCCGGCGGGGATTTTCAGCTTGGCGCTCCCGTGGACGGTCGGCACTTCAACCTCGCATCCCAGAGCGGCCTTGACCATGGAAACGGGGTAGCGCAGGTATATGTTCTGCCCCTCGCGTTGAAAATACTCATGGGGCCGGACATAAATAACAACATACAGATCGCCGGACGGTCCGCCGCGGCGCCCTCCTTCCCCTTCACCCCGGAGGCGCATCCTGGCCCCCGTATCAACCCCGGCCGGAATCTTGATGGACACCCTCTTGGTCTTGTTGACCAGCCCCTGGCCGTGACAATCATTGCAGGGATCGGTGATGATCTGGCCTGATCCGCCGCACTGGGGACAGGTCGAGCTGACCTGAAAAAAACCCTGGGAACGGATGACCTGGCCCCGGCCGTGACAGGTAGGGCACATCTGGGGTTTATACCCCGGGCGCAGCCCGCTTCCTTCACAGGTCCAGCATGTTTCCCGTTTGGTCAGCTCAACTTCGCGGGTAACGCCATGCACCGCATCCATGAAGGAGATTTCCATGTCATAGCGCAGGTCGTCACCCGGAATCGGCGCATTGGGATTACGCTGCCGGCTGCGGCCGCCGAACCCGAAAAGATCGCCGAACAGGTCGTTGATACTGGAAAAAATATCCTCGGCGGTGCCCGGCCCCCTGTACCCCGTGTTTTTCAGCCCCTGGTGTCCGTACGCATCGTATATTCTTCTTTTCTGGATGTCACTGAGAACTTCGTACGCCTCCGCCGCTTCCTTGAACTTGGCTTCGGCTTCACTGTCACCGGGGTTATGGTCGGGATGAAACTTCATCGCCAGCTTCCGGTAGGCTTTCTTGATGTCATCCATACCGGCTTCCCTGGGGACACCCAGGACATCGTAATAATCCCTGCTCATCGCTTCGGACATCTATTGCAAAAATTCCTCATACTTCCCGCCTGACGGGCTTCAGGCCGGAATCAGTCCTCATCTTCATGGGGGCGTTCGGCTTCCGCCGCCTCGGCGGCGGCAGCGACTCCGGCCTTGCGGGACTTCGGCAGTTCGTGAATGTTGTCAAAGGTCACCTTGCCGGCGGCTATCTCCCGGAGAGTCATAACGATCTCCTTGTTTTTACCCTTGATCAGAAAAGGTTCGCCTTCGCGATGCTGACGTATGCGTTCAACAGCAAGGTGCACCAGGGCAAAACGGTTGTCGTCGCCCACCTGGGCCAGACAATCTTCAACTGTTATACGTGCCATAATCCAAAACCTCCATTGGTCAAAATCCTATGACCGGCCGGTGCCCTCAGGCGCCGATCGTGTCTTGCAGTCACATGTCCTCGCCGGTTCACTCCCGGACGGCTAAAAAGTTGCTCCGTTATTCGCCGGCAAAAGGGTTCTTCAGCAGCAGCGTTTCCTCGCGGTCGGGCCCGACGGAGACTATGATGGGCTCGACCCCGGTCAGATCCTCGATCCTGCGGACATAATTCCTGGCATTGACCGGCAGGTCTTCAAAGCTGCGGATATTACTGATATCTTCGTTCCAACCGTCCATCTCTTCATAAACCGGCTCAATCCGCGCCGTCTGGCGGATATTGCCGGGCATGCAGGTGAAATTCTCTCCATCGACCATATACCTGCCGGCGATCTTCAGTTTCGGCTGGCCGCTCAATACATCGAGCTTGGTAATGGCCAGACCGGTCAGGCCGTTGAGGCGAACGGCATCGTTGGCAACAACAGCGTCAAGCCAGCCGCAGCGGCGCCGGCGTCCGGTTGTGGCGCCGAATTCACCGCCCCTGGCCTGCAGGGCATCGCCTACGGGATCGCCTTCAGGCAGTTCGGTGGGGAACGGGCCGGCTCCGACCCTGGTCGTGTATGCCTTGAGTATGCCGACAACCGCGTCGATATTGACCGGCCCGAAACCGCTGCCGATACAGGCGTTGCCGGCTATGGTGTTGGAGGACGTGACAAACGGGTAGGTTCCGTGATCAATGTCGAGCTGCGTCCCCTGGGCGCCTTCAAAAAGAATATTGCGCCCTTCTCTCCGGGCTGCATCCAGGGCCATGGAAACATTTTTTATATACGGGGCAAATTTCCGGGCATAGTCGTCAAATTCCTTTCTGATCGCATCAAAAGATACCGGTTCAACGCCGAACTTCCGGGTCAGCAGAAAATTCTTTTCCTCCACATTGACCCGGAGCTTGTCGTTGAACAGATCCGGATCGAGCATTTCCCCCGCCTTGATGCCGCAGCGGCCCACCTTGTCCATGTAGCAGGGTCCGATTCCCCGTCCCGTGGTCCCGATCTTCTTTGCCTTGCTCAGTGAGGATTCCAGCGCCAGGTCGAGACTCTTGTGGTACGGCATGATCAGGTGAGCGTTTTCGCTGATCATCAGCCGCTCCGGGGTAACGGCAAAACCCCGGCCGGCCAGGTCGCTGATCTCCTGGAGCAGCACCTCCGGATCGATAATTACTCCGTTGCCTATCATGCAGGTTTTTTCTTCATACAAAATCCCTGAAGGAATAATATGAAAAATATACTTCCTGCCGCCGACAACCAGCGTGTGCCCCGCGTTATTTCCTCCCTGAAAGCGGACAATGCAGTCCGCATAACGGGTCAGAAGATCGACGATCTTGCCCTTGCCTTCGTCTCCCCATTGGGTGCCGACCACCACCACACTGGCCATGAACATCTCCTGGATGTGAAAAAAATAAACAAAAGAAAAGGCAGATCACCCTTTCGCCGAAGAGTAATCCTGCCCTTAAACCGAATAAATATAGCTGAAGGGGTTTAAAAAGTCAAACATTGCTGTTCGATATGGGGAGAAAACAGGGATTGCTCCGCTGCAGGCGCACCAGTCCGAAGCTCCGCCGGGCGGATAAAGGAAGAATGTACATGCGCCCGGCCTCTTGATTTTCCTTCGGGATGACGTTATTTTTTCACTTTTTTTCCAAACAGGATATACTCCCGTGCACCCGCGTCCGGAGAATACCCTCCGGAGGCGCAGATAAAAACTCCGCAACGGAAACAAAGCGCATGGAACTGCTTCTCTCTGCCGAGGCATGGATAGCGCTGGTCACCCTGACGCTGCTTGAAATCATTCTCGGAGTGGACAACATTATTTTCATCGCCCTCCTGGCCGGACGCCTGCCGCCCCATCAGCAGGCCAGAGGCAGGGCCGTCGGGCTGTTCATGGCCATGTTCATGCGCATTGCCCTGCTCTTCTCCATTTCCCTGGTCATGCGGCTCACCGAGCCCCTGCTGGAGGTGTTCAGCCGGGAACTCTCGGGCAGCGACCTGATTCTCATTGCCGGAGGACTGTTCCTCATCTTCAAAAGCACCATGGAAATCGACGCCAGCCTCGAAGGCAGTGAAGAAAAACGACTCAAACCCGGAAGACAAAAAGCCACCTTTCTGATGATTATCGGCCAGATCATGGTCTTCGACATAATCTTCTCCCTTGACTCCGTCATTACCGCCATCGGCCTGGCTGATCACCTGGCGATCATGATAGCGGCGATCATGATCGCCGTCGGCTTCATGATCTTCCTGTCCGGGGCGGTAAGCAGGTTTGTCGAGGATCACCCGACCTTCAAGATCCTGGCGTTGAGCTTTCTGCTGCTGATCGGCACAACCCTGGTCGCCGAAGGGCTCGGTCTGCACATCTCCAAGGGCTATATCTACTTTGCCATGGCCTTTTCGGTTTTTGTGGAAATACTCAACATGAAACTGCACAGGCGGACCGTGGAGCCGGTCAAGCTCCGTGCCCCCAGGCAGAATGTCAGGATAAACGGCCTGAGCGGCACCCAATGAGCGGGTTCGAGGTCATCATTATCGGAGGCGGTCCAGGGGGGCTGTCCTGCGCGACAATCCTGGCCGCCTCCGGGGTTAAGGTCCTTGTCCTTGAACGGAAAAAACAGATCGGCCGCAAGGTCTGCGCCGGCGGCATAACCTGGGAAGGACTCATTCAACGGATACCGGAACGCCTGATCGAACGGACCTTCACGGAGCAGCTGATCTTCTCCAACTGGCAGAAGATCCGCCTGCGCGGAAAAAACCCCATCATCGCCACGGTCAACAGGGAATCGCTCGGACAATGGATGACCGAACAGGCAGTCCGGGCCGGAGCCCAGGTCAGGACAGGGTGCAGCGCCAGGGAGATAAACGATCGCTCGGTAACCTGCACCGATGACCGGGGCAATGCCTTCACCGCCCATTTCGATCATCTGGTCGGGGCCGACGGCAGCGCCTCGGCGGTTCGCCGCTTCCTGAACATTCCCTCCCGCAGAATCGGCGTCGGCATGAATTATCAGGTCGCGGGCCGCTACGAAAACATGGAATGGCACCTCAATACCAGATTGTTCAAAAACGGCTACGGCTGGATTTTTCCCCACCAGGAATCCCTTTCCATCGGAGCCTACCGGCCCCAGAGCGGCATTCCCCCGGTCCGCTTCAAGAAAAGCCTGGTCAGCTGGGCGGAAACCAGGGGCTTCAACCTCGACAATGTGCAGCCCCAGGCGGAACTGATCAATTTTGACTACCGGGGGTTCCGGTTCGACAATAAATGGCTGATCGGTGATGCCGCTGGACTGGCCTCGGGCCTGACCGGCGAGGGAATTTACCCGGCGATTGTCTCCGGCGAGGCGGTGGCCAGGAAAATCATCGATCCCGCCTATCCGGCCGACGAAATCAGGAACCTGGCCGCCAAACAGAGACTGCACCTGAAAATTGTCGACCTTTCCGGCGGCAACACGGCCCTCTGCACCCTGCTGATGGAAACGCTGCTTTTCCTCTTGCGACTGCGGCTCATCAATTTCCAGAAGCAGCTGGCGATGTAACATGCTGACCGGACCCCTCCATAACTGCCGGCCGGGAATCCTTTTGGGCAGGCAGGCAGGCCTGAGCGGAAGACCCGGGCAGGGACCCGGCCCCGGCGTGCCCCTCCATGGGTGGACCGGCCGGGTATTGCTGCTCCTGCTGGCCGCGTTCTTCCTGGCTGCCCCGGGATGCGCCCGGATACAGCACCGGCTCGTTGCCGACGGCGAAAATCCTGACCGCCTGAACTCCAGCTTCACCGACGGCCGGCGGGGCTGCTACGAACAGGGCAGGTCGCTGGCCGATAATGGGTTCCATGCGCAGGCGGTCGAGCTTTTCCGGCGGGCGATCGAGGAAAGCGAACAAGATCAGTGGAACAGTTCGACTTCCGGAATCGACCCGATGGGCTATTTTCCCCATCGTGAACTCGGCATCCTCTATTTTCAGCGCCGGGAGTACGACAAGGCCATTGCCGAGCTGGAACACTCCCTTGACAGCGCCCCCAGCGCCAGGGCCCTCTATTATCTCAACAAGGCCAGAGCTGCCAGGATAGAGCGATATGCTTTGGACCGGACCGCGCCCGTACTGAATCTCGAATCCTCCTCCGCCGAAGAGGTCACCAACAGCCTGACGAAGGTGGTGAGAGGGGTGGCCGTGGACGACACCTTCATCGCCTCCATCAAGGTTGCGGATCAGCCCGTGGACATGGAACCTGCCCCTGGAAAAAAAATATTCCGTACCGAAGTCCCCCTCATTGAAGGGGAGAACAGGATCAGGATCGTTGCCTCCGATCTCGCCGGCAGAACGACGGAAAACCACCTGACCGTTTATTCCGACCGGCAGGGGCCGCGGATTGAAATCGAGGAACTTGTTGCCCGGGACAACCGTGTGACTCTCCAGGGCAACGTCATGGACAATATGGAGGTGGCGTTCCTGCGCATCAACAACAAACATTGGCCCATTACGGGACAGGCAAGGGGGTACGGGTTCAAGCTGGTCCTCCCCGATGAGACAATCACCATTGTCGCCGGTGACCAGGCGGGCAACATCACCCGGGCCGTGGTCCGGGAGCACGCCTCCGACCTGGTGCAGGCCGATACTCAACCTTATGACGAAAGAACAGATGCCTCCCCCGCCGCCGCGGAAAAAGCTCCTCACGCTCTCCCGCAGTCGCAGGCCGGGCCACCCGGCGCAGACGTTGAACCACCTTATATCAGGATATTGACACCCGGCCCCGACGAAAGAACCTATGCGGAGACGATCCTGCTCGAGGGCATGGTGAGCGACGCCTCGCTGCCGATCTATATAAGCATCAACGGCGAGTCCGTACCAAACCGCAAAGGCCGCAAGGTGTTTTTCTCACGGCTGCTCCAGCTTGCTCCCGGACCCAATACCGTCCGCATCACCGCCGCCGACGAACTGGGCAACAAGGCTGACAGAACCGTCCAGGTTCATCGTCTGGTCCCTCCATTTCGACGTCTGGAAGCGAGAATGGCCGTCGCCGTGCTGCCCTTTGGCCGGCTGTCGGGAGCAGCCACGCCTCCGGGCGCGGTTCGGGAGCGGCTCATTGACGCCTTCGCTGCCCAGGGCCGCTTCCGAACCGTGGAACAGGTGAAAATCGACTCAATTCTCCCCGACTCGGCGTGGGACGGAGGTCTGCCGTTGACCACCGGCCTGGCGGCCCGTCTCGGCCAAAGGGTCGGAGCACAGGCCGTGCTGACCGGCTGGGTCATGGACTACCCGGGATCAGTGGAAATAGTGGGCCGGCTCATTGATGTGGAAACCGGGACAATCCTTGCGGCCAACGATGTGTTCGGCGAAAACAGGGAAGCCGGGTCTCTCGATCACCTGGCTGACCAACTGGCGCGCAAGTTCAGGCGTGAGGTTCCGCTGGCGGAAGGCCGCCTGCTCGAAATCGGCAGCGACGGGGTGATCATCGACGCCGGCCCCGACAACCGCGTCAAGCCTGCCATGCAGTTCATCTGCTATCGGGAAGTCCCCCCGGTTCCCCATCCGGTAACCGGCCAGTCCGTGGTCCCCGAACCGCAGACCCTCGCCGTTCTGAAGGTGATGGAGGTTGACGGGAATTTTTGCCGGGCCGCGGTGGTGAGCGGCGACCTGTCCCGCCTGATGGCTTCCGACAAGGTGATTGCCCGATAGGTTTGAGGGCCACGGCCAACCGGGTCCACCCGGTGCTGAACAGGACCCCTGCAACCGCCGGTGCTCTGAGTCCGGATTGATAATGATTCTCTTTTTTTGGGGACATGGAAAGAAATTGGTTGGTAGCAAGGCAATTCAGGTATTATTATACAAAGTGGCTCTTAACCAAACTCAGCTATTTTTACAGGTGTGTGAGCCAAGCATGCGTTGAGCAATCTCAAAGGCATC
>OMKS01001227.1_pt1 | contig 23164 bp, 14 predicted proteins | sample 1674721 | NCBI WGS metagenome assembly OMKS01 (sample SAMN06264996, study PRJEB25208) | sediment metagenome | isolation source: hot spring sediment | place: USA: California | collected 2014-09-02
GGCTTCGGGGGCGGCCCCGGGCGCCATCGGGACCGGCGGTTCGCCGTGCTCCAGCACCCAGGTGCCGTCCGCGTCGCGCGCGCCGAGGCCGTCGATGGCCTGCTCGATGGCGGCGTACCAGTGGTCCTCCCCGCCCTTGCCGCGCGCATGACCGCTCACGATCAGCAGCTGGCGGGCGCGGGTGAGGGCGACGTAGAGCAGGTTCGCGTCCTCGCGGGCGTCGCGCAGCTGTTTCTCGTCCAGCAGGGCGCAGACGGGCTCGGGCAGGTCGTCCTTGCGTCCCGGCAGGAGGAAGCGCGCCGGGCGCTCGGCGTCGGCCGGCCAGTCGACCAGTGCCGCGTAGGTGCTGCGGCCGTTGGCCGTGGCCGTGCTGTCGGCCAGGATCACCACCGGGGCCTCCAGGCCCTTGGAGCCGTGCACGGTCATGATGCGCACGCGGGCATCAACGCCCTGCGAGGGCGGGGTGTCCGGGGCCTCGTCGGCGCCGGCGCGCAGCTGGCGCAGCCGGTCGAGGAACTTGATCAGGCTCGGGTAGCGGCCGGCGTCCACTTCCAGGGCGAGCTCCAGGAAGCGGGAGAGGTTGGCCATGACCACGGGCCGCTGGTCCTCGGGTGTGGCGGCGCGGTAGCGGGCCAGCACATCGCCCTCGGTGTAGATGTGGTCCAGCAGGTCGTGGATGGGCAGGGCGCCGGCCAGCGGTTGCCAGGCCGCCAGCCTTTCCTGCGCTGCGCGGATCGCCGGCGATGCACCCGGGTGCTGCGCGAGCGTGGCCAGCCGGTCCAGCCAGTAGCGGCCCTCGGTGGTGGCCAGGGCGATGAGGTCGTCGTCGCTGGCGGCAAACAGCGGCGACTTCAGCACCTGCGCGAGACGCAGGTTGTCGAAGGGCGTGACCAGCAGCTCCAGCAGGGCCAGCAGGTCCTGGATCTCCAGCGCCCCGAGCAGTCCGCCACGCTCGCTGCCCAGATACGGGATGCCTGCCTCGCGCAGGGCGCGTTCCATCTGGGCGCTGGCGGTGCGGTTGCGCAGCAGGATGAAGATGTCATCGAAGCGCAGCGAGCGGGCCTCCTGGCCGTGACCCACCGCCAGGCCGCTGTCGATCAGTGCGTGGATGCGCCGGGCGATGGCCTGGCCCTCGCGATAGGCGGTGTCGTCCTCGTACACGGGGCGAGGCTGTTCCAGCGGGTTGCGCAGCACTGGCGGGGACTCGCTGTCGGCGGGCTCGGGCCTGTCCATCTTCGGCACCAGCGGCAGCACCTCGACGCGGCCCCAGAGGGCGTGGTGATGGGTGTCGTGGGTCTGGAATCCGGCCAGGCGCGTGCCGAGCGGGGTATCCTCGAACAGCCGGTTGACGAAGGCCATCACGGCCGGCGAGGAGCGCCAGGACTTGCTGAGCGGGACCTGGCGGCCGGCCAGGCGCGCCTCCAGCCAGCGCGAGGCCTCGGCCTGCAGCTCGGGCTGGGCGCGGCGAAAGCCGTAGATCGACTGCTTGGGGTCGCCGACCAGGAACACGCTGCGCGCCCGCTCCGGGTCGCCGGCGGCGATCTCCTCCAGCAGCGGCAGCAGCAGGCGCCACTGGGTGGGGTTGGTGTCCTGGAATTCGTCGATCAGCAGGTGGTCGATGCGCTGGTCCAGCTTGTACTGCACCCAGGCGGCGTTGTCCGAGTGGTTGAGCAGGCGGTAGGCCCGCCATTCGAGATCGGCGAAGTCCAGCATCCGGCGCTCGCGCTTGATGCGCTGGTAGTGGTCGAGGTAGCACTGGCCGGCCCGGTACCAGGCGAGATTCACCGCCAGGGCCTGCTGGCGGGCCAGGGCCTCGTGGCAGCGCGCGAGGTCGGCACAGAACCCGGCGTGCAGGGCGAGGAAACGGTCCTGGCCGGTGGCCCCCATGGCCTTTTCCTGCGCGCCCGATGGCTTGCGCGCCCGCGGCTTGCCCTGGGTGGTGAGGAACACACGCTGCAGGGCCGCGTAGCGGTCCTTTTGCGAGCGTTCGTCGTGCAGCGCCGTGGCGATGCGCTCGATGGCCTCCTGGTTCCCCTTGTTGACGTGCTTTTCCAGCAGGCCGCGGAACTCCCTCAGGCGCTGCAGGCGGCTGTCGTCGAGCAGTTCGGCCACGGGATCGGCATGCGGATCGACATCGAGGAAGGCGCGCAGGCGGGCGTCGGCGAAGGCCAGCGGGTCGGCGGCGGTCTCGGTATAGGCCCACCAGTCGGCGCGGTAGGCGAGGAAGCTCTCCAGTGCGCCGCGCGTGTTGTCGATGCCGTTGAGCGCGTCGAATAGGACCTCCAGACCGCGGGCGACCGGCGTCTCGGGGTCGCGGGTGGCGTCGGCGATCATCGCCTCGAAGGCCGCGTCGCGCAGCTCGCCGGTGGTCTCGGCCAGCTCGAAACCCGGTGGCACGTCGGCCTCCAGCGGGAAGCGGCGCAGCAGTTCCTGGCACAGGGCGTGGAAGGTGGTGGTGCGCACGCCGCGTTCGGCATGCAGCAGTTGCTCGTACAGGTGGCGGGCGCGCCGGCGCGTGGCCGCGTCGGTGGCCTCGCCGATCCCGCCCAGGGCGGCGGCGAGCTGGTCGTCGTCCATGCCCGCCCAGCCCCGCACCCGGGCGAGCAGGCGTTCCTGCATCTCGCCGGCGGCCTTGCGGGTGAAGGTCACGGCCAGGATCCCGTCCGGACGGGCGCCGGCCAGCAGCAGGCGCACCAGGCGGGTGACGAGCTGGTAGGTCTTGCCGGAGCCGGCCGAGGCGAAGACGGCGGCGTTGATACCGGGGGCGGTGGGGTTGAGCGACATGGATCACGTTCCTGTGGGTGCCCGACTAGCTTAATGCTTGAAGGCGGCGGCGCATACCTCCCATAATGGGCCCCCAGATATTGGGCCTTCGAGACAACCATCCCCCTCATCTTGGGGTTTCCCGGAAGATTATGAGCCAAGCCTACAACGCCGCCGATATCGAGGTATTGAGCGGGCTGGAGCCGGTGCGCAAGCGTCCCGGCATGTACACCGACACCAGCCGCCCCAACCACCTCGCCCAGGAAGTGATCGACAACAGCGTCGACGAAGCCATCGCCGGCCACGCCAGCAAGGTGAGCGTGACGCTGTATCGCGACGGCTCGCTCGAGGTGGTGGACGACGGCCGCGGCATGCCGGTGGACCTGCATCCGCAGAAGAAGCTGCCCGGGGTGGAGGTGATCCTCACCACCCTGCACGCGGGGGGCAAGTTCTCGGACAAGAACTACCAGTTCTCCGGCGGCCTGCACGGCGTGGGCGTGTCGGTGGTCAACGCCCTCTCCAAACGCCTGGAGATCGAGGTGCGCCGTGACGGCAAGCGCCATGCCATGGCCTTCGCCGGCGGCGCGAAGGCCAGCGACCTCACCGTGGTCGGCGAGGTGGGCAAGCGCAACACCGGCACCACGGTGCGCTTCTGGCCCGACGCCCAGTATTTCGACAGCATCAAGTTCTCCGTGCCGCGCCTGAAACACGTACTGCGTGCCAAGGCGGTGCTGTGCCCGGGCCTGCTGATCGAGTTCTTCGACGAGCAGAGCGGCGAGCGCGAGACCTGGCAGTACGAGGACGGCCTGCGCGACTACCTGATGGAGGCGGTGCAGGGCTACGAGCTGCTACCGGAGGAGCCCTTCATCGGTTCGCTCCATGGCGAGAAGGAGGCCGTGGACTGGGCGGTGGTATGGCTGCCGGAGGGCGGCGAGGGCGTGCAGGAGAGCTACGTCAACCTGATCCCCACCGCCCAGGGCGGCACGCACGTGAACGGCCTGCGCCAGGGCCTGACCGAGGCGGTGCGCGAATTCTGCGAGTTCCGCAACCTGATCCCGCGCGGCGTGAAGCTCTCGCCGGAGGACGTGTGGGACCGCGTGAGCTACATCGTCTCGCTGAAGATGCAGGACCCGCAGTTCGCCGGCCAGACCAAGGAGCGGCTGTCCTCGCGCGAGTCGGCCGCCTTCATTTCCGGGGTGGTGAAGGACGCCTTCAGCCTGTGGCTCAACCAGCACGCCGAGACCGGCGAGCGCCTCGCACAGTTCGCCATCGGCAACGCCCAGCGCCGCCTGCGCGCCGGCAAGAAGGTGGTGCGCAAGAAGGTCACCCAGGGCCCGGCGCTGCCGGGCAAGCTGGCCGACTGCGCCGCGCAGGACCTGTCGCGCACCGAGCTGTTTCTCGTTGAAGGGGACTCCGCCGGCGGTTCGGCGAAGCAGGCGCGCGACCGCGAGTTCCAGGCCATCATGCCGCTGCGCGGCAAGATCCTGAACACCTGGGAGGTGGACCCGGACCAGATCCTCGCCTCGCAGGAGATCCACGACATCTCCGTGGCCATCGGCGTGGAGCCGGGCGCCGAGGACCTCAGCAAGCTGCGTTACGGCAAGATCTGCATCCTCGCCGACGCCGACTCCGACGGCCTGCACATCGCCACGCTGCTCTGCGCGCTGTTCGTGCGTCACTACCGCCCGCTGGTGATGGCCGGGCACATCTACGTGGCCATGCCGCCGCTGTTCCGCATCGACATCGGCAAGGACGTCTACTATGCCCTCGACGAGTCGGAGAAGGCCGGCGTGATCGACCGCATCAAGGCCGAGGGCAAGCGCGGCAAGATCACCGTCACCCGCTTCAAGGGCCTGGGCGAGATGAATCCGCTGCAGCTGCGCGAGACCACCATGGCGCCCGAGACGCGCCGGCTGGTGCAACTCACGCTGGAGGCCGCCGACGACACCAACACGCTGCTGGACATGCTGCTGTCGAAGAAACGTGCCTCCGACCGCAAGACCTGGCTGGAACAGAAGGGCGACCTCGCCGAGGTCTGAGCCACTACCACGAATCGATAGGCACCCATGAGCAACAACGCCGAAATCAACTACGAAGGCATCGAGCAGCTGCCGCTGGGCCGCTTCACCGAGAAGGCCTACCTCGACTACTCGATGTACGTGATCATGGACCGCGCCCTGCCGAACCTGGGCGACGGCCTCAAGCCGGTGCAGCGGCGCATCGTCTATGCCATGTCCGAACTCGGCCTGGCCGCCACCGCCAAGTACAAGAAGTCGGCGCGCACCGTGGGCGACGTGCTCGGCAAGTTCCACCCGCACGGTGACTCGGCCTGCTACGAGGCCATGGTGCTCATGGCCCAGCCCTTCTCCTACCGCTATCCGCTGGTGGACGGGCAGGGCAACTGGGGCTCGCCGGACGATCCCAAGTCCTTCGCCGCCATGCGTTACACCGAGTCGCGCCTCGCGCCCTACGCCGAGGTGCTGCTGCGCGAGCTGGGGCAGGGCACGGTGGACTGGGTGCCGAACTTCGACGGCACCCTGGACGAGCCGGCCGTGCTGCCGGCTCGCCTGCCGAACGTGCTGCTGAACGGTTCCACCGGCATCGCCGTGGGCATGTCCACCGACATCCCGCCGCACAACCTGCGCGAGGTGGCCGCCGCCTGCATCCACCTGCTGGACAGCCCGAAGGCCACGGTGGCCGAACTCTGCGAACACATCCAGGGGCCGGACTTTCCCACCGATGCCGAGCTCATCACGCCGCGCGCCGACATCCAGCGCATGTACGAGACCGGCAACGGCAGCCTGCGTATGCGCGCCCGCTATGAGCGCGAGGAGGGCGACATCGTCGTCACCGCGCTGCCCTACCAGGTCTCGGGTGCCAAGGTGCTGGAGCAGATCGCCCAGCAGATGCAGGCGAAGAAGCTGCCCATGGTCGAGGATCTGCGCGACGAATCCGACCACGAGCATCCGACTCGCCTGGTGATCGTGCCGCGCTCCAGCCGGATCGACGTCGAGGCCCTGATGGCGCACCTGTTCGCCACCACCGATCTCGAGCGCACCTACCGCGTCAACATGAACATGATCGGCATCAACGGCCGGCCGGCGGTGAAGGACCTGCGCACGCTGCTCAAGGAGTGGCTGAGCTTCCGCCTGGAGACGGTGCGCCGCCGCCTGGAGTACCGCCTCGACAAGGTCAATGACCGCCTGCACCTGCTGGAAGGCCTGCTCATTGCCTTCCTCAACATCGACGAGGTCATCCACATCATCCGCACCGAGGACGAGCCCAAGGCGGTGCTGATGGAGCGCTTCGGGCTGACCGCCACCCAGGCCGACTATGTGCTCGACACCAAGCTGCGCCAGCTCGCGCGCCTGGAGGAGATGAAGATCCGCGCCGAGCAGGAGGAGCTCGCGAAGGAGCGCGACTGGCTGGAGAAGACGCTGGGTTCCGAGGCGCGCATGAAGACGCTGATCAAGAAGGAGCTGACCGAGGACGCCGAGAAATACGGCGACGCGCGCCGCTCGCCCATCGTCGCGCGCGAGGCCGCCCAGGCCCTGGACGAGTCTGCCCTGGTACCCACCGAGCCGGTGACCGTGGTGATCTCGCAGAAGGGCTGGGTGCGCGCCGGCAAGGGCCACGAACTCGATCCGGTCTCGCTCAGCTACAAGGCGGGCGACGGCTTCCAGCACGCCGCGCGCGGGCGCTCCAACCAGCTTGCGGTATTCATCGATTCCACCGGCCGCACCTACAGCCTGCCGGCCCACACGCTGCCCTCGGCGCGCAGCCAGGGCGAACCGCTCTCCGGGCGCCTAAACCCGCCGGACGGCGCGACCTTCATCGGCGTGGTGATGGGCCAGCCCGAGGATCTCTTCCTGCTAGCCACCGACTTCGGCTACGGCTTCGTCTGCAAGCTCGAGGACATGGTCACGCGCAACAAGGCCGGCAAGGCCACGCTCAGCGTGCCCAAGGGCGCGCGTGTGCTGCCCCCGGTGAAGGTGCGCTCGCTGGAGGACGACTGGATCGTGGCCGTCACCTCGGAGGGCTACATGCTGGTCACGCACCTGGGTGAGCTGCCGCAAATGGCGCGCGGCAAGGGCAACAAGATCATCAACGTGCCCCCGGCCAAGCTCAAGGCCCGCGAGGAGGTGGTGGTGGCCACCCTCCTGGTGCAGGACGGCGAGACGCTGCGCGTGACTGCCGGCAAGAAGTACAAGGTGATGAAGGGTGCCGAGGTCGACGAGTACGCCGGCGAGTGCGGCCGGCGCGGCGCGAAGCTGCCACGCGGCTACCAGAAGGTCGATTCCGTGGAACTGCTGGATTGATCCGCTGTCATCATTCGGGGATTGAAATTTTAACCCCTGACCCTATTTAATCGCCTGGACCATCAACCGGTAACAGACTGGAATAACGACCTATGAAACGAATCGCGCTGTTTCTGGCCACCAACATTGCCATCCTCGTGGTGCTGTCCATCGTCCTGAACATCTTCGGCGTCGACAGCCTGCTGCAGGAGAATGGCGTCGACCTGAACATGCAGGCGGTGCTCATCTTTGCGGCCGTGTTCGGTTTCGGTGGCGCCTTTATCTCGCTGGGGCTGTCCAAGTTCATGGCCAAACGCGCCATGGGCGTGCAGATCATCGAGCGGCCCAGCAATTCCAGCGAGCAGTGGCTGGTGGAGACGGTGCGCCGTCAGGCCCAGGCGGCTGGCATCGGCATGCCCGAGGTGGGGGTCTTCAACTCCCCCGAACCCAATGCCTTTGCCACGGGGGCGAACAAGAACAAGGCCCTGGTGGCAGTGAGCACGGGGCTTCTGCAGAACATGACGGCCGACGAGGTCGAGGCCGTGCTCGGCCACGAGGTCGCACACGTGGCCAACGGCGACATGGTGACCATGGCCCTGATCCAGGGCGTGATCAACACCTTCGTTATCGCCATCTCGCGCGTCATTGGCCACTTCGTCGATCGCGTGATACTCAAGAACGAGCAGGGCTACGGCCTGGGTTATTTCGCCACCGTGATCATCACCGAGATCTTCCTCGCGGTGCTGGCCTCGGTCATCGTCATGTGGTTCTCGCGCCAGCGCGAGTTCCGCGCCGATCGAGGCGGTGCGGATCTGGCCGGCCGCGAGAAGATGATTGCCGCACTACGCCGCCTGCAGGAACGTGCGCATGGCGAGGACATGCCCGGACAGCTGGCTGCCTTTGGTATCAGCGGCAAGGGCAAGAGCGGCATCGCCCGCCTGTTCATGAGCCATCCGCCGCTGGAGGAGCGCATCGCTGCCCTCGAGCAGATGCGCTGAGCCGGCAACCTCCGGACGCAACAAAAAAGGCCGCGAACTTCGCGGCCTTTTTTGTTGCCCGGTTCAAGTGGCGGGCTTAGCCCATGGAGCTGAAGTCGTAGTTCAACTCCTCGCTGGGGTCCTGCAGGAAGGAGCCCTGGATGTAGTTCACGCCCATGCCCCAGAGTACCGACAGGGCATTGGGGTCCTCCACGAACTGCGCCACGATCAGCTTGTTATGCGTGTGCGCCGTGTCGGTGAGGCTCTTCACGGTATCCTGGTTTTCCTGGTTGCCGGTGATGTTTTGCATGAAGCCGCGGTCGATCTTGAGGTAGTCCGCATTCACGTGTTTGAGGAGCTGGAAGGGATCCAGGCCGGCGCCGAAATCGTCGAGTGCGAAGGCGCACTTGATCTGCTTGAGGCCGTTGACGAACTCCTTGGCCTGCTTGAGGTACTTGAGAATCGTCTCCTCTTTCATCTCCAGTACCAGGCTCTCCGCCGGCAGGCGCGCCTCCTTGAGCTTCTCCGCCACCCAGGGCAGGGCCCCCGGGTCCTGTAGCGAACCGGCCGTGAGCTTGATGAAGAAAATCGTATCGGGGTGTGTCTTGCGACGCTCGGCGAGCTTCTTCAGGGCATTGATCAACACCCAGCGGTCCAGGCCCTTGGCCATGTTGGTACGTTCGGCACTCGGCAGGAAGTCGTTGGGACTCACCGCATTGCCGTCCTTGTCCAGCAGGCGAAGGTACACTTCGTAGCGTTCGCCCGGATCGCCGTGCAGGCTGACGATCGGCTGATACAGCAGTCGCAGCCGGTTGTCCTTGAGCGCCTCGCGAATGACTTCGCCCCATTGCTCGTCGATCTGTTTCTGCGTCATCTCGCCGGCCTTGGGCTGGTAGATGACGGACTTGCCGCCGTCACCCTGGGCGGCCTCGGCACGCGCGGCTTCGGCACGTGCCACGAGTTCGTTGGCGTCCGGCGTGTTCTCGTCGATGATTGCCGCGCCCGAGCTGATGGTGCAGGTGATGGACTTGCCCTCCACCTCGAAGATGCTGTCGGTCACGGCCTTGAGCAGCTTGGTCATGTAGGCCGACAGTGCGTCCTTTTCCCAGTGGCGGGTGATGATGGCGAAGTTGGGGCCGTCCATGCGCGCCACGAGGTCGCCCTCATTGGCGCTCTGGGCCAGGGTCTTGCCGACATCGGCGATCACCAGGTCGCTGCCGGAGACGCCGACGATGCCCTTGATGTCCTCAAACTTGTCGATGACGATCTCCACCAGCGCGGTGTTGCCCTGGCCCTGGCCGGCGGCACCGACTTTCGAGCCCAACTGCTCGATAAAGTGCTGACGGTTGAACAGGCCGGTGAGCAGGTCGCGCTGGCTGAGGTAGTTGAGCTGCTGTTCGAGCTCCTTGGCATTGGCCTGATCGCGAATGAGGATCTGCGTGCAGGGTTCGCCGTCGATGGTGGCCGGACTGAACTCGATGTTGGCCTTGAATTCCTTGTCGTGGGTGTCGCGCAGCGTAATGTCGAGCTCCTGCTTCTGTTCCTTGCCCTTGGCGTAATTGCGCAGGAAATCCTTCATCTTGTTCTGGTCATTGGGCGCCACCATATCCATGATCGGCGTGCCTTCCACGTCGTCGAGGCCAGCGTAGCCGAAGAGCTCGAGATAGGATTCGTTGGCGAAGATGTGCATGCCTTCATGCACGTAGGCGATAGCGTCGCGGGAACTCTGCAGCAGGGTCTTGCAGCGCCGGTCGGTCTCGCGCAGGGCGGATTCCAGCTGCTTGAGCTGTCGCCATTGCGACTGGCAGGTCGCAGTGCGGGATACCACCAGCTTGAGGTGTTCCGTCTGGTTCTTCCGGACCAGGTCCGCCGCGCCGAGCTGCATGCAGTCGATCACGTCGGCGTCCGTATCGGTGACGGCGATCACCGGGGCGCTGCGTCCGGCGTCGCGAATGCCGGTGATGGTCTGTTCGAGCGACAGGCCTGGTACCTTCAGCGAACAGATGACAAGGTCTGGCGTGTGCTTCTTGAGCAGGGTCTCGAGCTCATCGGACGTCACGGCACGGTCTGCCCTGACGGCGAAGCCGGCGCCCTTGATGGTGCTGATCATCATTTCGGCATCGTTGAGATTGTCTTCAACGATGATGAGGCGGAGTACGTTATCCATCCGTAAGCGTCACTAGCGATCGTGTGGCATGTGGTGGCCGGCCTGACGGCGCGGAGTCCGATGGGCGGTGGCGAAGCCTCCGATTGTCCCCGTTGCATGACGGCGTGGCAAGCGACCAGCTCACCGTTTTACAGGTTCTGCCAGAGGGAATCAAAGTCGGTTTCCGCTTTAGTGCCGCTCTTTGTCTCTTCCTTGACGGGCTGATACTGGTACTGCGCGAAGCTGCTGGAGTGTTCGTCCAGGCGGGTGAGCTGGATCTTGAGTTCCTGGCTGAACAACCTGACCAGCAGCTGGTCGCCTACCTGGAACTTCGACGCCGGCAGCACCACCGTCGGTTCCAGGTGGATGGTCTTGATACCCGGCAGCAGGAAGGCATTGATGGGGAACTGGTCGGACACCAGGCGGTTCTTGATGCGTGTGATCGCGAGTAGCAGGGCGCGGGGGCCGAGCAGCTGCACGCCGATCTCCAGCCCGAGATCCTCCTGGAACTGCATCCAGCGAATCACCCCCAGTCGCCATTGGTCGCTGCCGTCGCGGTTCTCGCGCACGCCAACCAGTTCGCCGACCTGGGCACGCGAGGGCTGGTCACCTTCCCACAGCAGGCCGAAGCCGCCGGCGCTGGCGTTGGTGACCCGCCAGCTTTCCCAGCTCGGTGCCTTCGGGCGTTCCATGCGCTTGCGCTCCTGTTCGCGCTCCTGTTCGCGCTTGTGTTCGAGATAGGCCTCGCTGATCACGTTGCCCTGGGCGACGCTGTCCCAGACATTCAGCTCTTCACTGGTTCCGGGTACCCGCGCATCGTCAGGCAGGCGCTGCAGCGAGAGTTCGTCCAGAGTGGGTTCGCGGCGCGGCGGCGCCTCTTCGCCCGGCGGTGTCTCCAGGTCGTCCTGGATGGCCCGGTAGATGTTGGCCAGACCCAGCGCAATCTGCGCCTGATCATGTTTCTCCGCGCGGCTGAAGCGGCGCTGCGTAGTTTCGCTCAGGGTGTTGAGCAGGCGTCGGGTAAGGTCGAAGCCGAGTTCCGAGCGTTGGATGATCGAGGCCGTGGGGTCGAAGTCGCCCTTTTGCAGGGTGTTACGCAATGACTTGACAGCGGCTGTCACGTCGAGGCCGCGAATGGTTTCGCTCGTGGGGATCTCGGTGATGGCCGCGTATACCGGCGGCTCGTCGACCTCCAGGTTGACCACATAGGCGCCGTCATTGGCATCGGGGGACGGCCGGTGGACGATCTCGGCATCGGCGGCATGGACCTCGAAATAGGCCTCGATGCGGTCGGCCTCACCCTGCCTCAGGCTTTGGGGGCGGGCCAGGCTCAGCAGGCAGGCGTGCTTGTAGGCATCTTCGATGGAGGACTTGGACCGCTGGCGCAGCAGCGGATCGCGAATCTGCTTGGTCAGGAGCCGGCGCTCCTCGGCGATGGCGTACAGGCCATGGATGTCGCGCCACACCCCGCCGGGTTCGGGGGCGTAGACGCGCGCGGCGTTGAACAGGACCTGCTCCAGGTACCGCAGCGAGCGATGGATGGCCAGCGGCAGCTTGGCGCCCCAGAGATGATGGCGATAGACGGTCGCATCGACCACGCAGGCCTTGTAGCCGTTGGCCAGCTCCATGAGGATCGTCTGGGTCAGGGTAACGATCTTGCGGCTCTTGGTCGGCAGGGGCAGGGAGCGCGAAACCATGTGCTTGCCCAGGTAATCCAGCACCATCGCCGTGGTGGGGGCGAGCAGCTCCATGAGCTCCAGCCGTGTCCCGGCGGGTACCTTGAGGCGGTTGAGCTCGCTCAGGCCCGTATAAAACAGCCGTGTGGTCTCCCCCATGTTGACCAGGGGGAGTTCCCTGAGCCAGCGCTTTACCCGGCGTGGACGGGTCGGAAAACTCTCCGGCGTGGGCGCTTCCTGTTTGGGAACCTGGATCTGCATGTCCGGTTTTTATGCTTCGTTATTATGAATTTTTGGCGGCGATCTTCCTGAATCTTAAGGCGAAAAGCGGCGTTTTGTATAGTGCGGGCACCGGCTGCGGCGCTCAGGCGATCGGATGCTTTCCGGGCTCGCCGGCGATCTCGCGCACGAGACGCGGCACCAGGTAGCCCGGCAGGCGAGTGCGCAGGGTCTCGATCAGGGCCTGTCCCTCGCGAGCTGGCACGTCGAAATGGCCGGCGCCGGCGACCCGGTCCAGCAGGTGGAGGTAATAGGGCAGCACGCCGTTATCGAACAGGATTTCGCTCAGGTCGCCGAGCGCTTCCGCCGTATCGTTCACGCCGCGCAGCAGCACGGTCTGGTTGAGCAGGGTCACGCCCTGGGCACGCAGCGCGGCCAGGGCCTGGCCGACGGCGGTGTCGAATTCGTTGGCGTGGTTGGCGTGAATGACCATTACCGGCTGCAGTCGCGTGTCGGACAGCAGGCGGAGCAGGCTGGCATCGACGCGTGCGGGCAGCACCACTGGCAGACGGGAGTGAATGCGCAGGCGCTTGAGGTGCCCGATGCCCTCGAGCGCGGACAGCAGGCGGCCCAGCCGCTCGTTGGACAGCACCAGCGGGTCGCCGCCGGAGAGGATGATCTCCGTGATCGAGGGGGTATCGCGCAGGTGGTCGATGGCCGCCTGCCAGTCCTCGCGCGCCGGATTGGCCTCGCCATAGGGGAAGTGGCGCCGGAAGCAGTAGCGGCAGTGCACCGCGCAGGCGCCGGTGGTCACCAGCAACGCCCGGCCGCGGTACTTGTGCAGCAGGCCCGGCGTGGTCATGGCGTCGAGGTCGCCCACCGGGTCGTGGACGTAGCCCGGGACGTCGACCAGTTCGTCCGCCAACGGCAGGACCTGGCGCAGTAGGGGGTCGGTCGGATCACCGCGGCGCATGCGCGCCACGTAGCCCTGCGGAACGCGCAGGCGGAACTGGCGGCCGGCCGCGCGAGCCGCCTCCAGCATCGTGTCGGGCAGGGCGACCCGGCGCAGCAGCTCGGCCGGGTCGGTGACGGCCTCGGCCAGTTCCTGCTGCCAGGAAGCGGGGTGTCTCGCGGGAGCCAGTGGGTTTGTCATATACTTTGCGACTTTGTGGTACGACCCAAACCTAAAGACGGCGCCACGCGCCGCAGTCGAGGGAACCATGGCCAGTTACAGCACCAACGAATTTCGCGGCGGACTCAAGATCATGCTCGATGGCGATCCCTACACCATCGTCGAGAACGAGTTCGTGAAGCCGGGCAAGGGCCAGGCCTTCAACCGCGTCAGGATCCGCAATCTCAAGACCGGTCGCGTGATCGAGCGTACCTTCAAGTCCGGTGAATCCGTGGAGGCCGCCGACGTCGTCGATACCGACATGCAGTACCTGTATTCCGACGGCGAGTTCTGGCACTTCATGGTACCAGATACCTTTGAGCAGTATGCCGCCGGCGAGGCCGCCGTGGCTGATGCCAAGCAGTGGCTGAAGGAGCAGGATACCTGCATCGTGACGCTGTGGAACAATGCCCCGCTGTCGGTCGCCCCGCCGAACTTCATCGAGGCGCGCATCGTCGAGACTGATCCGGGCCTGCGCGGGGACACCGCCACCGGTGGCACCAAGCCGGCCAAGCTTGAGACCGGCGCGGTGGTCAAGGTCCCGCTTTTCATCGAAGAGGGCGAGATCATCAAGGTCGATACCCGCAGCGGCGAATACGTCTCGCGCGTCAAGGAATGAGCGACTGGGAGCCCAGCGCCACGCTGGACATGCTCCGGAATCGGGCCCGGATGCTTCACGGCATCCGGGCCTTTTTCGCTCTGCGCGGTGTCATGGAGGTGAGCCCGCCGTTGCTGTCGGGCGCGGCGGTCACCGATCCGCAGATCGAGAGCATCCATGCCCGTGTCTGCGGCGAGACGCGTTATCTGCACACCTCCCCCGAGTTCGCGATGAAGCGGCTGCTGGCCGCCGGCAGTGGCGACATCTATTATCTGGGGCCGGTGTTTCGTGACGGCGAGCGCGGCCGGCGGCATGCCACCGAGTTCACCATGCTGGAGTGGTATCGGCTGGGCTTCGACCTGGAGGCGCTGATGACCGAGGTGGAGACCCTGCTCCTGACGCTCGCCTATCCGCACCGGTCCCTGCAGCCGGCCATGCGTCTGAGCTACCGCGAGGCCTTCCTGCGTTATGCCGGCATCGATCCCTTTGCCGCCGACGATAAAGCGCTGGCGGCCGTGGCGCGTGAGCGGGGGCTGGACGTTGCCGGCGAGATGGGGCGTGACGACTGGCTGGACCTGCTGATCAGTACCGTGGTCGCCCCGCAGTTTCCCACCGATCGCCTGACATTGGTTTTTGACTACCCGGCCTCGCAGGCGGCCCTGGCCCGTGTGGCCGATGGGCCCTATGGTGCCGTGGCCCGGCGCTTCGAGGCCTACCTGGGCGAACTCGAACTGGTGAACGGCTTTCACGAACTGGCCGTGGCCGAGGAACAGCGCGCGCGTTTCGAGGCCGATCTCGCGCGCCGACAGGCGCGGGGCCAGGCCGCCGTGCCGATGGACGATCACCTGCTCGCCGCGCTTGCGGCCGGGCTGCCGGACTGTGCCGGGGTTTCCGTGGGGATCGACAGGCTGTTGATGGCGGTGTGTGGTGAGGCGGATATCTCGGCGGTGCAGTGTTTCTGTGAGGCGAGAGCCTGACGCCTCCTCGTAGCGACTGTTTCGCCGGTTTTTGGTGTTTGATGCCCCTTATCTCGCCGAGCATCGCTGTGGAGAGAGGATCAGTCCGAAGGGTTGCGCGCATGGATGCGCGCAATTCTGCGGTCGGGCCAGGACGGCTCGTCTGCAGAACCCGACCGGAGCGAAAAGCACAGGATTAATCGGCAGGACTGCCGATTGACACAGTCGAAGGCTGCCGCGAAGCGGCGAGACACATGGACGTGCCGAGTGACACCCGTAGGGCGAGATAGCGGGGCGCCGCTAACCAGGTTTTCGATGGCGTTGTATGGCGCTATTCGCCGGCCGGTCCTCGCCCGATTTCACGTCCCATGCGCACCGCCGCCCCGGGTACCAGGTCGTCTGACCAGTTCACCCCGGAATCGGCGAACAGCAGGATCACCGTCGAGCCCATGTTGAAGCGCCCCATCTCCTCGCCCTTGCGCAGATAGGGGGCGGGGCGGTCTTCGCCGTAGCGGCTGTTGCTGATGCGCCGGCCGTGGGGCGGGGTGACGAGGCCGGCCCAGACCGTCTCGATCGCGGCCACGTTGATGGCGCCGACCAGCACCATGGCCATGGCCCCGAGCGGTGTGTCAAAGACCGTGACCACGCGCTCGTTGCGGGCAAACAGGCGCGGGATGGTGCGCACCGTGTGCGGGGCGACGCTGAACAGCCGGCCCGGGACGTAGGTCATGCGACGCAGGGTACCGTCCACCGGCATGTGGATGCGGTGGTAGTCGCGCGGTGAGAGGTAGAGCGTGGTGAAGCTGCCGCCCGCGAACTCGTTGGCCAGGCTGTCGGAGCCGCCAAGCAGTTCCAGAACGCTGTAGTCGTGCCCCTTGGCCTGGATGAGGCGTCCGGCCTCGATGGGTGCGGCCTGGCTGACCGTGGCGTCAACGGGCGAGGCCACCACCTCGGGCGCCTTTGCCAGTGGCCGCAGTTCGGGCCGGATGGCGCGGGTGAAGAACTCGTTGAAGCTCGCATAGGCCCGCGGGTTGGATTCCAGGGCCTCGGTCATGTCCACCCGGAAGTGGTGGATGAACCAGCGCATGAAGGGGTTCTTCAGCGGCGAGCGTACGCGGGTGAGCGCGTACACGAGTCGCGAGATCGCGTGGTGCGGCAATACATACAGCGGCAGGGACTTGAGATAGTCCACAACGGACGTCTTGGAATCGGGCATGCGGAGTTTCAGCGGTAGTGCTTGCGCAGGGTGGCCAGGTCGCGGGCCATGGCCAGCGGATCATGGGGTGCCCCGAACACGGCGCTCAGTCGGCCCCTGGGGTCGATGAGCAGGATCGAGGCGCTGTGGTCCACCAGGTAATTGTCGGGGTCGTTCGGGTCCGGGGTCTTGACCGCAAGAATCCCGAGAGGCCCCGTAAGCCGCGCGATCTCCGCGTCCGCCCCTGTGATGCCGATGATGTCCGGATGGAAGTAGGTAACGTAATCAGCCATGCGCTCCGGGCTGTCGCGTTCCGGGTCCACCGAGACGAACACACCCTGAACCGGGTGTGCGCCCGGATCGATGGCCTTGAGCGTCGAGCTGATGGTGGCCAGTGTCGTAGGGCAGATGTCGGGACAGTAGGTGTAGCCGAAGAAGACGAAGCTCCAGCGATCCTCGAAGGTTGACTCGTCGAAGTCCTCGCCGCGATGATCCGAGAGCGTGAACTCCGGCACGCGGTAGGCCTCGCCCCCCAGCGCGGTACCGACCTCCAGGGTGGGGGCGGCGCCGTTGGTCGAGGGGCCCGTGAAGCGGGCGGCCAGCAGGCCGAGCATCACGGCGAGCACGGCGATGCCGGCATAGACCAGGGCGGTTTTGAGTTTGCGCGTATCCATAGGGGGCGTATTATTCCACAGCTTCCGACTTACTCACAGACAATCGCGATGCAGCAACGTTCCTCCACCACCGGTCTCGAGACTATCCGCGACTTTATCCGCTGGGGCATGAGCCGCTTCAACGAGGCAGGCATTTACTTCGGTCACGGCACCGACAACGCGCTGGACGAGGCCGCCTATCTCACGCTGCATGCCCTGCACCTGCCCGCGGACCTGCCGCCGACGCTGCTCGACGCCCGTCTCACCCCCGAGGAGAAGCAGGCGGTCGCCAGCCTGCTGGAGCGCCGCATGAATGAGCGCAAGCCCGCGGCCTATCTGACCAACCAGGCCTTCTTCGCCGGGTTGGAGTTCTTCGTGGACGAGCGTGTGCTGGTGCCGCGCTCGCCCATCGCGGAGCTGATCCACGACGGCTTCGCCCCCTGGGTGGAGGCCGAGGACGTGCACCGGGTGCTGGACCTGTGCACCGGCAGCGGCTGCATCGGTATCGCCTGCGCCCACGCCTTCCCCGAGGCGGAGGTGGACCTGGCCGACATCTCCCCCGATGCGCTCGCCGTGGCCGAGGAGAACATCCGCCGCCATCGGCTCGGCGAGCGGGTACGCGCCATCGAGTCCGACCTCTTCGCCGCGCTGGGCGATGCCCGCTACGACATCATCGTCTCCAATCCCCCCTACGTGGATGCCGAGGACATGGCGGCCCTGCTTGAGGAGTATCGTGCCGAGCCCGAGCTTGGCCTGGCCGCCGGTGACGACGGCCTGGACATCGCCCACCGCATCCTGCGCGAGGCGGGCCGGCACCTCAATCCGGGCGGCATCCTGGTGGTGGAGGTCGGCAACAGCGAGGCGGCGCTGGTCGAGGCCTATCCCGACGCGCCCTTCACCTGGCTGGAGTTCGAGCACGGCGGGCAGGGCGTGTTCCTGCTCACCGCCGAACAGCTCGCGGCGCTGGAACTGCCCGCGGCTTGACCGAGGTCATCGCCCGGGCGCGTCCGCGCGGGTAAGTTGCCCGGCATGACGACTTCCCAGCAGATCGAATTCGATACCGACCTGATCCGCCGCTACGACACGGCCGGGCCGCGCTATACCTCCTATCCCACCGCCGTGCAGTTCCACGAGGGATTCACGGCGTCGCGCTACGCCGAGATCGCGCGCGCGAGCAACGTGAAGGGCGGGCCGCTGTCGCTGTATTTCCACCTGCCGTTCTGCGACACGGTCTGTTACTACTGCGCCTGCAACAAGGTGGTGACGAAGAACCGCGACCGGGCGCAGCCCTACCTGGACCGCCTGCATCGCGAGATCGCGATGCAGGCGGCGTTGTTCGACGACCAGCGGCCCGTCGACCAGCTGCACTGGGGCGGTGGCACGCCCACCTTCATCAGCCATGCGCAGATGCGCGAACTGATGCGCGTGACCGGCGAGCACTTCAACCTGCGCGACGACGACAGCGGCGAGTACTCCATCGAGATCGACCCGCGGGAGGTGCAGCCGGAGACCATCGCCACCCTGCGCGAGATCGGCTTCAACCGCCTGAGCCTGGGCGTGCAGGACTTCGATCCGCAGGTACAGCGGGCCGTGAACCGCATCCAGGGCGAGGAGGAGACCCTGGGCGTGATCCATGCGGCGCGCGCGGCGGGTTTCCGGTCGATCAGCGTCGACCTCATCTACGGCCTGCCGCTGCAGTCGCCCGGGAGTTTTCACCGCACGGTGGCGCGCATCATCGACGTCGATCCCGACCGCGTCTCGGTGTTCAACTACGCGCACATGCCCGAGTTGTTCAAGCCGCAGCGGCGCATCAACGAGGCCGAGCTGCCCAGTCCCGCCGACAAGCTCGAGATCCTGCACCAGACCATCGATCAGCTGACGGCGGCGGGTTACGTCTACATCGGCATGGACCACTTCGCCAAACCCGATGACGAGCTTGCCGTGGCCCAGCGCGAGGGCACGCTGTACCGCAACTTCCAGGGCTACTCCACGCACGCCGAATGCGACCTGGTGGCCATGGGCGTGACCTCCATCGGCATGGTGGGCGATTCCTATGCGCAGAACCTGAAAGCGCTAGAGGACTACTACGCGCGTATCGATGCCGGCGAGCTCGCCGTGTTCCGCGGCGTGGAGCTCGACGCCGACGACAGGCTGCGCCGCGCCGTCATCACCGGTCTCATCTGTCACTTCGCGCTGGATTTCGCGGCCGTGGAACAGGCTCACGGCATCGTATTCCGCGACTACTTCGCCACCGAACTGGCGGCTCTGGAGCCCATGCAGGCCGACGGACTCCTGCGCCTCGGCGATACCGGCATCGAGGTGAGTCCGCGCGGGCGCCTGCTCATCCGCAACATCTGCATGGTGTTCGACCGCTATCTGCGCGAGGCGCGGGAACGGCGTTTCTCCAAGGTGATCTGAGGCTCAGCCGGCGAGCGCCGTCTCCAGTTCCGTCTTCAGCCGCTCGGCGAGTGCGGAGCCTGGGATCCCATCCCCCAGTACGATCCGGCGGCCGTCCCGGGTGTGGGCGTGCAGCCGGTAATAGACCGTGCGTCACGTGCCCTGGGTGCTGGAGCCGCCGGTGCTCATCTCGATGCGCTCGATGTCGTCCAGGTGGGCATGCCGTGTGCGCGCCAGGCCGAGCAGACTCCGGCGGCTGAACAGTTCGCCGTTGCCGATCGTCACCGTCAGGGAATTCCCCGCCAGGTAGAGCCCGCCGAGTACCAGTCCCCGCCCGACGAGGGCGAAGATGAGACCGAACAGCCCGCCGGCCCAGTCGAAGAGGCTGCGGTGCTCCTCCAGCAGTTCGCCCCAGAGCAGGGCGGGGGCGAGGAGAAAGAGCAGGCCGAAGATGAGGGTCACGAGCCCCATGCCGCGCAGGCGCGAGGCCGGGTAGTGGAGCGTAAGACCGGTGCCGGAGCTGGCAAGCCGTGCCACCCGGGCCGGGATCGGTGCCGCCGGGTCTTCGGCGAGGATGGCGCGGGGATCGGGGCGCAGGCCGCCGGTGAGCGGCATCGCGTTGGCCTCCACCGGGATCGCGAGGTTGCGGTCCAGATCCACGCCCGGGACCTCGGCAAGGAGGTGCAGCTCCCACTCGTGATAGTTGCTGCCGGGCTCCTCCGAGGCCGGCAGGCCGGCGGGCGTCTCGAAGCGGAACTGGAGCTGGGTGCCGCGCCCGGCTGCCAGCGGGACAAGTGTCTGGGTGCGTTCCCAGAGGATGGTCTCGCTGCGCCGCCGGTTCTTGCCGCTGCCGGTGATGCGTACGTGTTTGCACAGGAGCTGGGCCTGGACCCGGTCCTGGCTGGAGAGCCGACCCTGGAACACGATGGTGCCGGCCACTGGTCCGCCCACCTGGCCCGGGTGCGGGTCGAGCCACAGCTCCAGCATGCCGAAGCGTCGCCAGCCCAGATAGGCCTTCGCGAACAGGTACCCCAGCCACAGGGCGGCGAGTGGAAACAGCAGCACCAGCAGGATGGGGTAGTTGTCGCGGGCGAGCTCTTTGGGGATGGCGAGCAGGCCGGGCAGGGGGAGCAGGGCGAACATGGCGGTCATGAAGCCGAAGGTTCAGACCGGTGCGAGGCCCCGGTCGCGGATCACCGGGCGGCCGTGCTGATCGCGCTCGGCCCTGCGCTGGGTGAAGCGGCCGAGAAAGGTGAAGAACAGGCCGGCACCGGTGAAGACGATGGCAAAGATCGACATGAAGCCCATGAGCGGCCAGCGCAGTTCGCGGTCGAGCAGGGCCTCGGTCGGGTCGGCGGGGTTCACCCAGGCGGTGAGGCGGCGGTTGTTGCGCTGGGCATGGGCCAGCTTGCTGTGCCAGCGCTGGTGGTAGTCGCCGATGTTGTCGCTGCCCTTGTGCAGGCTGACGCGATCCCCGGTGTACGGGCGGCCGTCATACTCGTAGCGATAGCGGGCCTCGACCCGGTAGGTGGTGCTGTCGCTGCCCCGGTTCACGCGCAGGTTGCTGTCAAGCACCTGGGCCTGCACCGGCACCCAGCTACGGGCCTCCATGGCGGTGAGCACCGGCCCACCCAGCATGAACAGCCCGACGCCCAGGCCGATGGCGACGAAGATCAGGCCGAAGTAGTTGAGGCCCTTGCCGGCCTTCTTCTTAGTGTCGGTTTTCAAGCGCGGTCCCTCCCCAATAACCGATTCATTATGCGGTTTTCGCGGGGCGCTGATAAGGCGCCCCGCGGTGCTGCGCGAACGGCGACACGCCGCGGAAACCTGCTACAATGCGCGCCATGTCAGGAAACAGCATCGGCAAACTGTTCACGGTCACCTCCTTCGGTGAGAGTCACGGCCCGGCCATCGGCTGCATCGTCGACGGCTGCCCGCCCGGTATGGAACTCTCCGAGGCCGACCTGCAGCAGGATCTGGAGCGCCGCCGTCCCGGCAAGACCCGCCACACCACCCAGCGCCGCGAGCCCGACCAGGTCGAGATCCTCTCCGGCGTGTTCGAGGGCCGGACCACCGGCACGCCGATCGCGCTCATGATTCGCAACGTGGACCAGCGCTCCAAGGACTACGGCGACATCATGAATACCTTCCGCCCGGGGCACGCCGACTACACCTATTACAAGAAGTACGGCCTGCGCGACTACCGTGGCGGCGGCCGTTCCTCGGCCCGCGAGACGGCCATGCGCGTGGCCGCCGGTGCCATCGCCAAGAAGTACCTGAAGGAACGTTACGGCGTCGTGATTCGTGGCTACCTCGCCCAGCTCGGCCCGATCCGGGCCGAGGCCTTCGACTGGGACGCGGTGGAGAACAACCCCTTCTTCTGCCCGGACGCCGGCAAGGTAGCCGAGATGGAAAAGTACATGGACGCCCTGCGCAAGGAGGGCAACTCCATCGGCGCGCGCATCAACGTGGTGGCCCAGGGCGTGCCGCCGGGCTGGGGCGAACCCATCTTCGACCGCCTGGATGCCGACATCGCCCACGCCATGATGGCCATCAATGCGGTCAAGGGCGTGGAGATCGGCGCGGGCTTTGCCTGCGTTGAGCAGAAGGGCACCGAGCACCGCGACGAGATCACCATGGACGGCTTCCTCTCCAACCACGCCGGTGGGGTGCTGGGCGGTATCTCCTCGGGGCAGGACATCGCGGTGTCCATCGCGCTCAAGCCGACCTCCAGCATGCGCCTGCCCGGGCGCAGCGTGGACCTCGACGGCAATCCCGCCGAGGTGATCACCACCGGCCGCCACGACCCCTGCGTGGGCATACGCGCCACCCCCATCGCCGAGGCCATGCTGGCCATCGTGCTGATGGACCACATGCTGCGCCACCGCGCCCAGAACGCCGACGTCACCACGGACCTCCCGGACATCCCGGCCTCTGCCTGACGGCATGCGTGCCACCGCCCCAGGCCCGGCCCCGTATTACCGGCTGTCCGGGCTGTACTTCTTCTATTTCGCGAGCATCGGGGCCTTCGTCCCGTTCTGGTCGCTGTATCTGGCCGACCTGGGCTTCGCGCCCGCCGCCATCGGCGAGCTGATGGCCATCCTGGTCGCCACCAAGATCATCGCCCCCAACCTCTGGGGCTGGATGGCCGACCATACCGGCCAGCGCATGCGCATCATCCGCATCGCCACCTTCCTCGCCTTCCTCATCTTCATGGGCGTGATCTTCGTCAGCGGCTACTGGCCGCTGGCCATCCTCATGGCCGCCTTCAGCTTCTTCTGGCACGCGACCCTGCCGCAGCTGGAGGCCACCACCATGGGGCACCTGCGCGAGGATGCGCACCGCTATGCGCACATCCGCCTGTGGGGCTCGATCGGCTTCATCGTCAGCGTGAGCCTGATGTCGCCGGTGTTTGACGCCATCGGCATCCAGTGGCTGCCCGTGATCGTGCTGCTGCTGCTGGGCGGCATCTGGCTCAACGCCCTGTTCGTGCCGGGGGAGGGGGAGGCGGTCGCGCCGGACGACGGTGTCTCGATCTGGCGGGTGCTGCGCGCGCCGGCGGTGATCGCGCTGTTCGCCGCCTGTTTCTTCATGCAGGCGAGCCACGGCCCTTACTACACCTTTTTCAGCATCTACCTCGAGGACCACGGTTACGCGCGCAGCGTGGTCGGTTCGCTGTGGGCCCTGGGCGTGATCGCCGAGGTGCTGGTCTTCACCCAGATGCACCGGCTGCTGCCGCGCTTCGGCGCCTCGCGCCTGCTGCTGTTCGCCATCGTCGTGACCACGCTGCGCTGGGTGCTGATCGCCCTGTTCGTGGACGTGGTGCCGGTGCTGCTGGCAGCCCAGCTCATGCACGCGGCGAGCTACGGGCTGTATCACGCCGCCGCCATCTCGCTGATCCACAAGCTGTTTCCCGGGCGCCTGCAGGGGCGAGGCCAGGCGCTGTATTCGAGTCTGAGCTTCGGGGTGGGCGGGGCGCTCGGCAGCCTGGCCAGTGGCTATGTCTGGGAAGGACAGGGCGGGGCGGCCACCTACCTGCTGGCGGCAGGGCTGGCGGCACTCGGCATCCTGGCCGCCATCGCCATCCCGCAGTTTAGCGCGTATAGAATAAGAGG
>OMKS01001229.1_pt1 | contig 23152 bp, 25 predicted proteins | sample 1674721 | NCBI WGS metagenome assembly OMKS01 (sample SAMN06264996, study PRJEB25208) | sediment metagenome | isolation source: hot spring sediment | place: USA: California | collected 2014-09-02
ACCTTCCATCTCTAACGCCTCCCTTCAATATCCACCATAGAATACCAAAGTGTTGCGCTAGATTCTTGAGCCTAAGTAAGCATAAGCCGATGGGACACGTCCGCCCATCGCGTTGATGACGACCGCAGAACCGATCCCGATGGCACGCTTTACCCGCCTTTCCATGATGTGCAGATAATCGTAGACGGCAACGCTGCCGCGGCCCTGGGAAAACTGGCGCGGGAACGGTGGTCATGGGCGGGCGGCAAAAACCCGGTTCCGGCTCATGCCGACCCTGCTGGTGATCCCTGGCCGGAAAGCATCGTGCCGATGCTGCGGGACATCGATGTCGGCATTGCGCGCACACTGCCCGCCTACAAGGGACGTAATGAAGTGCGCGAGGTCGAACGGCTCTATCTCGACAGTATCGAAGCGGCCAATCACTTTATCTACATTGAGAACCAGTATTTCACGTCCCATTGTGTCGGTCGCGCCCTGGCTGATCGACTGGAAGAGGAGGAAGGGCCGGAAGTGATTGTTGTCATGCCGGAAAAAACCAGCGGCTGGCTTGAGCAATATACCATGGATGTTCTTCGTGCGCGCTTGTTTCGTGATCTGCGCCAGGCCGATCGTCATCATCGCCTGCGTATTTTCTATGTCCGGCTCCAGAAGGCACCTCATGTTTCGCTGATGGTTCACGCGAAGGTCATGATTATCGACGACCGATTCGCGCGTGTCGCCTCCTCAAATCTCAGCAACCGGTCCATGGGGCTTGATTCTGAATGTGATTTGGCGATCGAGGCGACCGAAACCCAAAATTGCCGTGCGCTAATCACCGATTTCCGCCGTCGTCTTCTGGCCGAACACCTCGGCCGGAATATCGACACCGTGGCTGAAGCAGAAAAAAAACATGGTTCTCTGATAAGAGCCATTGACGCACTTCGCGGGAATGACCCTTCCCTGGAGCCGCTGGAGGTCGAAATTCCGGAGTACGTCGACCGATGGGTACCCGATTCCATGTTTCTGGATCCGGAAAAACCCGTCAGGCCCGAAGAGATGCTCGATTATTTCGTCAGCCCGGAACAGCAGAAACCGGTGATCAAACACCAGCTCAAAGTCGTGCTGGTGCTGACCGTTCTTGTTTTGGCCGCCCTTTGGCGATGGACGCCGCTTGGCGATTGGATCAACCTCGACACTGCTGCCGCGGCCGGACAATGGATCGATAATCGTCCTTTTACACCACTGCTGGTGATGGCGATATATGTGGTTGCCGGCTCCATAGGCGTACCCATTACGCTAATGATTATCGCCACGGTGATGGTATTCGGTCCATGGACAGGCATGTTTTACGCCCTGGTTGGAGCGGAGCTTTCTGCCCTGGCGACATTCTTCATAGGGCATCTTTTAGGACGCGATGCGGTGAAGCGATTTGCAGGTCGCAGGGTCAACCGCTTCAGTAAAATTCTTGCCAGACGGGGAATCATTACCATTATTACGCTACGCATCATTCCCGTAGCACCGTTCAGCGTAATTAACGTGATTGCCGGGGTTTCAGATATTCGTTTCCGCGATTTTGCCGTCGGCAGCCTGATCGGAATGATACCCGGTGTGATTGCGATTGGACTGCTGGCTGATCGCATGATCGCTTCACTAAGGGATCCGACGATGACGCAAATCGTTATTTTGGTCGCCGTTGCTGCCGTGGTATTATCAGCTTTGTATGCGTTGCGTCGCTGGTTGCGCCGCAAACACTCCCGACAAAATGAGTGATCATCACATGGACATGCGTATCGCCACTTACAATATCCACCGTACCATAGGTCATGACGGCCGCGAAGACGGCCAGCGCATTGCCGGGGTGTTGCGCGAACTGCATGCTGATCTGATAGCAATGCAGGAGGTTGGCTATAATTCGGATTCACCGCACAACCTGCTCGCGTATCTCGGAGACACGATACAAGCCGACGTTATCGAAGGTATTACGATGCATAATAAAAAGGGTCATTACGGTAATGCCGTTTTAAGCCGCCTGCCGATTACCGGTATCATCCGGCATGATATCAGCGTTCCCCGTCGCGAACCGCGCGGGGCTATCGAATTAGCTATAGCGGTAAGGGGAATTAATTTTCAGATTATTGCGACACACCTGGGGCTGAGCCCGGGTGAGCGCCGTTATCAAATCAAAAGACTTTTGGCTTTAGTTACCGCATCAAAGGCCGATGTTAAAATCCTGGTTGGTGATCTCAACGAGTGGTTTTTGTGGGGCCGTTCGTTGAGATGGCTTAAATCCGAATTCGGCAAGACTCCAAGACCGGCGTCATTTCCCGCGCGCTGGCCCATCTTCGCGCTCGATCGCATCTGGGTCGGTCCCGGTAAAGTGCTCAGCCGCCTTGATGTGCATAACAGCACAATGGCACGCGCCGCGTCTGATCATTTGCCGCTGATTGCGGATCTCCATATTGACTTGGAGTAGATGTATTGGATGTCGGAAAATAAAAAATATTGCTCTTGAATAATATCTGTCGAATTAACGTAGAATTCAGGAGACATGTTGAACCTTCCCCAGCTTAACAAGCAAAGTAGAGTGTGAAAAATTTAATCTTGACATTTTGCTTCGATGTCTTAAAGCATATATTGACAATTTTAATGTCCGTTGTTAAATAAATAATACTGATCGGGGTGCCGAAAAAGGCTGAGATTATACCCTTTGAACCTGCTCTGGGTAATGCCAGCGAAGGGAGAAACAAGTTAATTTTTGCATACCCTTTCTCCCGGTTATGGCGGAAAAGGGTTTTTTATTTTAATAATCTGAAACAGGAGAAAAAAGAATGTTGATTGACGCAAAAGGAATATATCAGGCAATCGAAGAAATACGAGCTAAAGCGCCGGTGGTACACAATATAACAAATTATGTGGCGATGAATAACTCCGCCAACGCCTTGCTCGCCATCGGCGCGTCGCCGGTGATGGCGCATGCCGAAGAAGAAATGGAAGAGATGGTGGGGATTTCCTCGGCACTGGTCATCAATATCGGGACGCTCAGCGATGTATGGGTTTCTGCCATGTATGAAGCCGCTCATCAGGCCAGAATCAAAGGAATTCCGATTGTTTTGGATCCGGTAGGCGCCGGCGCCACATCGTACCGCACACAGACAGCGAAGGAATTGATCGGCAGTGAACCACCGGCAATTATCCGCGGGAACGCTTCCGAAATCCTGGCTCTTTTTGACGAGAAAACAAAAACAAAAGGGGTGGACAGCGCGGCCAGTTCCCACGACGCGTTGGCGACAGCAAAAAAAATCAGCGCCGATAATAACTGCGTGGTCTGCATCAGCGGCGAGACGGATTATGTTGTACAAAAAGATAAAGTAATTAAGATTCATAACGGCCATCATTTGATGACCAGGGTAACCGGCTTGGGCTGTACGGCATCGGCGCTGTGCGGCGCATTCGCGGCAGTGGAAAAAGACGCGCAAGTGGCGGTAGTCCAGGCCATGGCGGTAATGGGTATTGCTGGTGAAATGGCCGCGCAAAAAGCTGCTGGACCCGGATCACTGCAGATGCATTTTCTGGATATTCTTTATCGCTTAAGCCAGGATGATATTTCGCAACGTCTGAAAATTGAGGAATAATAAATGCGCGGAATTTATCTGGTCACAGATAGAAGTCTATGCCGCGGCAGGCCTTTGGCGCAAATTATCCGGCAGGCCTTGGAAGGCGGTGTGGACTACGTCCAGTTACGAGAAAAAGAAATCTCATCGCGCGATTTTATTGATGAAACACGGGAAATTAAAAAAATATTGGAACCGTATCACATCCCGCTGATTATTAATGACCGTGTGGATGTCGCCTTAGTCTGCGGCGCGGCGGGAGTGCATCTGGGGCAATCCGATATGTCTTATTCGGCGGCGCGCAAAAAGCTTGGGGAAAAAGCTATTATTGGTTTATCAGTGGAAACCTGGCAAGAAGTTGAAGAGGCAGAAAAACTTAATATTTCCTATATCGCGGCCAGCCCTGTTTTTGTCACGCCGACCAAAACGGATACTAAAGAGCCCTGGGGTTTAGAGGGATTGAAAAAAATAAAACAGTTCAGCCGTCATCCGATAGTGGCGATCGGCGGCATTAATGAAACTAATATTTCTGATGTGATAGGCGCGGGGGCTGATTGTATTGCGGTGGTTTCGGCAATCTGCGCGGCGGACAATCCGGAAATTGCCGTGCGAAGTTTAAAAAATTTGATGGATATGGCAATAGAGGCAAATAAGTAAAAAGTTTTTATTTAGAAATGTCTATATCATCCAGTGAGCCGGCAATTTCTTCTATTGTTTCCTCTTGTGTTTGGTCTGGTTCTTCAGTTTCTTTTTCTTCTTTTGGCATGTTTTCCTGCTTTTTTCTGATGGATACGGCGGCAAGGCCTGCGGCAATTTTGACATCATTGGAATAGCGCCGGAAACTGAAAAAACCTGATTTTGAGATTTTGTCAAGAATAACTAGAGCTTCGGGAGAGCCTATAGAGCCGAGGGCGGTACAAATTGTTTCTTCCAGCTTTTCTCTTAGTGCCGCTGACACAGATTTTCTTTTTTTGAGCATTTTAATAAGTTCCGGAGCCGCCTCGACGCTTTTAGCATTTCCCAATGTCCGGATTATGTCGATTTTGAAGCTGTCCTCCACCTGCGGCAAGGTATCCAGAAGCAGCGGCCCTCTTTCTTTACCGCCTGTCCGGTAAATACTTTTTAATGCCTCCAGCCTAAGGCGCTTGTTTTCATTCAAAAGGAGTGGCTGCAGCGCGGCCGCGGTAGCTTCATTGCCAATGTGTCCCAGAATGTAGGCCAAATTTCGTAAATAATACCAGGGAGCGGGCTTGGTTATTCTGTCCCTGACAACGGGGGCCGCTCTCTTTCCCGTTCCGATGAAAAGCTTCATGATGCGCACGCGTTCATCGCTGTCCTTCTTGTCCCGAAGAACGTCAAGCATGTGGTTCATCGCGTCGTCGCCAAGTCTGACCAAGATAGAACCTGCTTCACTTTGTTTGGCTGGGTTAGTAGAGCCGAATGCGGTAAAAAGGACGTCGAGGTTTTCTTTTGATGCGAGTTCTCTGATGATGTCGCGCGATATTTCATAGGCTTTCTCGTTCTTTGCCAAAATGCCGGCGTTGATACTGCTGAATACTTCCAAAATCGGAATAGCTTCGGCAAAACGCTCCGTTTGTATGTGATTATGTATTAATATTTTTAAATGGTTACAAATACTTTTGTAGGGCAGCGTGGACAGCGTTTCTTCCTGAATCCATTCTATTAACCTTACGGAAAGGCTTTCCAGAAGTTTTATTCTTCTTTCCTGGGCGAGGTTGTCGAATATTGCGTTAAGAGCTGTTGAGGCTCTTAAGCGTACTTCGTTATTTGTGCTGAACAGATTGCCAATAAGGCGGCTTATAACAAGCGCCATTGCCTGATGCTCTTTTTGTGCGTCTAGTTGGATGAATATTTCGGGCAAAGCCCTCATCAGTGGTTCGTCCAGAAAAGCCTGCTGATCATTTCTGGGCAGGTTGCGCAGCCTTTCTTTCAGTTGAGCGATAGGACTGTGCTGCTCTGATTTATCCTTTTCTGCTGTTTTCTGGTTATTTGCGGGAAATCAGGCGAAGGTGACTGCTTCTGGTTGTTGGGATGCCTGCTTACGTAGAGGTTTATCCTTTGTAATCTCTTTATCCGTTTGCTGCGTTACAGGAACTGAAAGTGGAAAAGCAGGAGCGGGAGCGTCTTTTTTTGCTGTTTCCTTCTGGCTTGGATTCTCCTCTACGCCCGTTTCCTGTTGTGCCACAAGATGTTCTGCCAAAGAGCCATCAAAAAAAGATGACAGGTTTTTCTCTTTTATATGGCCGGCAATATCACTCTTTAGAGCCAGAATAGATTTCCCGATTTCTTGTGAAATTTTGCTTTTATCCTTGTTTTCGAAACCTTTCGATACTTTATCAATGAGGTTGATCATCCCGTAGATGCTTTCCGATAGTTGCTTTGCGTGTGGTGTTTCTTCTCTTTTTTCCGTCATCTCGGTCAGTCGCTCGTTAAACGCCCGTATTAAATAATCAGAATGGGTTGATATTTTTCTAATTTCTTCGGCTATTTCATCTTCTTTGGATTTTACGCGGATAGATGATTGAATGATTTTGTTGTCCGTAATGTTATCTGGAGAAAGCAGTTGCTGTTCCTTGCTTGTTTCAGCTTCCTTTTCAGGTTTTTCTTTATTTAACGAAATGGTGGAAATATTTTTTTGCTGCAATATTTTTTGCAGCCCACCATGCTTTTTTAAGTCCGCGGGGCTTTTAGCGAGAGCTTCCAATAGGGCGGTCAATTCATCTTTTTCCAGTTGTTTGTCAAAGGAGATGTTCTTGATATCGAAATCGAGAAGAATTTTAGAGAAAGCATTAACCTGCCATTTTCCGCCCTCTGATTCATCCAGTATTTTTCCTTCCAGCAATACTCCTTCTTCGGATTTTTCAAATGACAGCGAGTCATTGTCTTTTAAAATGTCCAGCAAAGCATTGTGTAACCGTTCCACGTCGCTGACCACTTTTGAACTAGTGGCTGGATAAAGCCGCATGTTTCTGATACAGGTGTTCAGGATGATGAGCGCATCCAATGTTTTTTGTTTTTTTCCCGTCTCTATCTTTTCCATGGCTTCTTGGCTTTTGGAGTTTTTATAAGTCTATTTCCATATAACGCCCACTGATTTCGGGCATCATGTTTAAGAAATTTATTACTTATGTCAGTTAATTTCAAATATTTTTTCAGAGTATATTCCGGTATTTTGCCAAAAGCATAAGAGAAGAGGGGTTTTGTGTCAAGTAAAATTCTCAATTAAATTTTATGTTTATCTGCAGCAGGCGGCGGGCGCATGGAAATTTTCCTGTAATTGACAGTTGTTTAAATTTCACCTATTATCACAAAGCAGGCGCCATCTGTTGACTAATAATTTGTAACCCGAGAAGGGAGGGCTTATGTTTAAAAAAATATTCATAGGTATTGGTTTGTTTGTCGCGACAATTATGGTTCTGGTCATTGTTGCCGGGATAATTATTATGCACAAAGTGGATAAGGATTTTATTGCTTCTCAAATGTCCAAAGCATTGAACAGGCAGGTTTATATTGAAAAAATAGACGTCAGTGTTTTTTCCCTGGTTTCCGGTATTGAAATAAAAAATGTTGTCATTTCCAACTTTAAAACATCTCGGCAATTGTCATCGTTGCAGGGTCAACCTGTGGCGGCAAATGATGTTTTTACCAGCATGGAGGCGTTGCGTTTTAAAATCAAATTTCTGCCCCTGCTCAAAGGGCAGCTTGATTTGAGCGAGTTTGTCTTATACTCGCCGGTAATTAATCTTTCACGCAACAGGCAGGGTGTTTTGAATATCGATGATTTGCTGCAGCCCAGAGATAAGCAGCCGCCACCGGAGAAAAAAGCGCCGGAAAAAGAGCAGGAAAGAATGCTCAGCGCCGACGATTTGCCTTTTGCGGTGTCCGTGGGTGAAACAGGCATCAGAGACGGCACTATTAATTATTATGACGGCAAGACCGGACAAGCTTTTCAAGTTTACAGGCTCACTACTGTGGCTCATGGCATTGAGATTGATTCCAAGGATCTGGATAAAAAAAACATAATCAAGTTGAAAATGGGCATGGGTTTGAAAACCGTCGGGCCGATGAAAACGGGCAGTGTTCAGAGTTTCGATATTACTATGGATACGTCAGGAAGGATAATACCGTTTGATGCAAAAACAAGGATGCTGGATCCGGAGCTGATTCTTCATCTTTCCTTGCCCGAAGGAGAAGTAACCGGCCTGCAGGTGTTTAATTCTATCGCAACTATCCCTATTTTAGGCGATTATCTGGGGCAGTATATTTCGTTTTTAAAAGGAACACAGAAATGGAGCAATTCGCGCAATAACGGCGCTGACCTGCGCTATAAAGCAGGTAACGCCCAGATTTCCAACGGCCGGCTGGAGCTCGAACAAGCAAAGTTTCTCTTTGACGGAAACATGAACACAAATTCCAAAGCTCTTGCTGTTAAGCTGAACATGCTGATGAAAGAGGAGATTAATGAAAAAGTCAAAGCGGAGCTGGCCAGAAAAATCAACTCGGTGATAAAAAACCCCGAGGTTAAAAAATACACGGACGCAAATCAGCTTGCCGAAACCGCCATGCAGCCGCTGCTGAACAAAGACGGCGTAATCGATTTGAAATTCAAGGTTGGAGGAACTACCGCAAGAACAAAAGTCAGCCTGGTGCATCCGCGGCTGGATTCTCTCGGTAAAATTGTTAAAAGTTCAGCCGCCGGTATTTTAACAGAGGCAGGGATCAAAGCCGGAAAAGAGCTTCTCGGGGAAGAGAAAGGCCAGGTTCTGGAAGGTGTGCGTGACCTGCTCAGGAAAAAATAAAGCGGTAATTTTTGAAAAACTATAGGTTTCTGGAAAGCTATGTCGCCTTGTGATTTTCGGCGATGAGTATTACGCCTTCCTTTGCCAGGGCGCTAATATCGCGCTGCGTGTAGCCGATTTCCTTCATAATTGATTGCGTGTCTCTGCCCAGCAAAGGAGCGGGTGCGCCCGGCGTGGCCGGTGTTTCGGAAAACTTCAAAGGAACGCCGATAGTCTTGATTTTGCCGCAAAGCGGGTGAGTCTGTTCGACAATCATATCTCTCGCCTTGAGTTGAGGGTCGTTTTCGATTTCTGAGATTTCTAAAATCGGTGTCAGGCAGAGATCATAGCCTGCGGCATCATGAATCCATTCGTCTCTTTCTTTTGTAAGAAAAAAGGCGGAAATAGCCCGGCGCAGTTTATCCGCTTCTTCTCCGATAACAAATTGCCTGCCCAGCCACTCAGGGCGGTGCGCCATCTCACAGAAATTTTTCCAGAATTTTTCTTCCAGAATGCCTAACGCAATAAACTTTCCGTCGGCACATCGATAGGCTTCATAACAGGCAAGTCCGCCGGACAGTACCGCTTTTCCCGGCTCCGGCTGGATGCCCGCAGCCTGATAATGTGCCATCTGCAGCGTCATCAGGGGAAGAATGGCATCGAGCATGGCAACGTCAACTTTTTGTCCCCGGCCGGTTTTTTCTCTGGCCCAAAGGGCGGAAAGGCAGGCGACAACGGTCATGTACGCGCCGCCCGCCACGTCGGCAATCTGCGCACCGGGAAGGACCGGCCCAGATTCTTTCGTCCCGGTAGACGAAAGGATGCCGGAATAGCCGATATAATTTATGTCGTGTCCCGCGTGCGAGGCATAGGGACCGTTTTGTCCATAGCCGGTCACGGAAACATAAATGATGTTCTCTTTTATTTTACGGGCAGCTTCATAACCTATGCCCATTTTGTCGATGATACCCGGCCTGAATTGTTCGACCACTATGTCTGCCGTTTTAACCAGCGAGAAGAAAAGTTTCACACCTTTTTTCACGCTGAGATTTACAGCAAAGCTGCGCTTGGAGCGGTTTACCGCCAGAAATCCCGCTGATTCAGAAGAAAGATAGGGAGGATAATGGCGCATATAATCGGGGGAATTCATATCTTCGATTTTGATAATATCCGCGCCCATATCGGCAAGCATCATCGTACCCATAGGGCCGGGATATAGCCTGGTCAAATCAAGAATTCGGATTCTATCGAGCGGGCCTGATGGCGGATTCGAATTTTTATTCATACATCAGCTGTTTTTTTTGCATGGTTTTTTAGGGGCGCACCGTCAATTATATTTGTGCAATACTTGATTATTATTACGATAAACCAAAAGATAAATCAAGCGCAGGACGCGCAATCCTTTATACGATTGAATTAATACGGTATCTATGGTATTAAAATACATAACTTTGTTGTCAGCATGCCTTGTAGATAAATAATCGTCGGCAACATTTTTTAATAAAAATGCCGTTGGGCGTAACAAGCTCATCGCGAAGCGTTGAAAAGCACCTGAAAAGGATAAACGATAATTTAAGAGAAAATGTGGAATATGAAAGTAAGGAAGCGGAAAAATCCTCGTAGCTTCTGTTGCCTGCTGTTAATGACGGCTGTATTGTTTTTGGCAACATCCATCCCCCGGTCAATTTATGCCCTGGACGCTTCCAGCCCTGTGCCCGCCGCGGCTATGAAGCTTGTTGAGTTTTGCGATAATCCGAATAACGGCTTGGATCAAAATGCCATTACCACTCTTGTGGATTACGTTCTCAGCGCCAAGCAACGAAAGGATGTTTTCCTGCCGAAACATTACGATTCCACAGGAGGCTATCATGAATTTGATACCAGAGTCGGTTTTGCCCGCTTCCTGCGCTATTCCTACAGCAGCCAAATTCCATTCGTGCTGACCAGCCCGTCATCCCTGCGCTACTCACTTTGGAAGAATGTCACAGGAGAACTTCCTGCTGTATGGAAAATGATGTCACCGGCGGCTAAACCATTTGTAATTCACGGATTGCAGCGCGATGTGATTACTCCCGATCTTACGACCGGTGTTTATTATGAATATGACTTGAGACGAACCCTTATTCATTTTAATTACGAGGGCAGGCAGGTTCTTGTTGCCATTTCCAAGCAAATTGACCAATCCGGCGTTGGTAAAAAAGGAGTTATTCTGGGCGACGATGATGACTGGAATTATTATTACTCAGGGAAGCCGGGATCAGCTAAAGCAGGTCTGGGATGGGTGAAGTCATATATTTATGATTTTTTTGCAGTTGGTGTTTATGTTCAGACAGGCACTTCCGGGACTGTGGTTCGCGGCGGTGTTTTTCAGTGGATAAGGGCAGGCTGGTCGGGAATTAATTTTGCCCAGCCAAGCCACGTTATAAACGGTATAAAAAGATTCGCCCGCAATACTAAGGCAATCTTTGAATCAGCCAGCCTGCCGGAGCCGGGACGTATTATTTCCGCATATCGGAGATTTTCATCATTACCTAAAGAGGATTTGCGGGATAAATACGTACAACTGCATCATGCGCGCGAATCGTTGGCTTTGGAAAGTGGAATAATCAAAAAAACAGAAGTAAAAAACCAAATGAGCCTTGTCGATACTTCACGAAAGCAGATGATTGATGAATTGATGCTGGAATATTTCAAGATTGCCCTGGGCAAGTCATCTTTGCTGGAAAAAAAGCTGGTTATGGCTAATTGATGATAGCGCAAGGCCTTAGTGTTTTAATCACTTTTCGATTTATCGGTTAATAAACAAGAGATTTTTTAAAAACAATATAAATCAGAAGATGTTTCCAATTCTTTTAAATGGACAAGGATAGCTTGTTTCTTTTTTGTTTGGATGTTAAATGAATATAAAACCATCAGATGCCGCAACAGTAATCTTGTTGCGTGAAGCAGAAAAAAATAATAGCCGGGATTTCGAGGTTCTGATGGTTTTGAGAAGCTCCAAGAGCGCATTTGTGCCCGGTGTTTACGTTTTTCCCGGCGGCAAAGTTGAAAAAGAAGATTGCCTGCCTCAGATAGAAAAATATTGCGGAAAACAGGATTTAATGAAAGCCATGTCCGCTCTTGATGGAGAGGTGCATTCGCCTTCCGCGGCGTTGGGTGTCTGGATTGCCGCTATCCGGGAAACTTTTGAAGAAGCAGGACTTTTGCTTGCTGATCGAAATGATGGGTCGCCTTTCGCGTTGGATCAAAAGGATAAGCAAGAGAAATTTTGCTCTTACAGAAAAAAAATTAACAGCGGCGATCTCAGCCTCTTGAATATACTGGAAAAGGAAGAACTTATCCTGGCTTTGGACAGGCTTTATTACTTTTCCCGCTGGATCACACCCGAGTTGTCTCCGATGCGCTACGACACGAGGTTTTTCGTTGCTCCAGCGCCGCCAAACCAAAAAGCTCTGCATGACGGAGACGAGGTAACGAAGCATCTGTGGATTACGCCCGCTGACGCGCTGGAAAAATATCGAAGGGGGAGTTTCAATATGGTTGCCCCTACCGTTATCACGCTAGAGGAGTTGTCCCGCTACGGAACAATCAACGAAGTCATCGAATCGACAAAAAGTAAAAAGGTGGAAGAAGTCTTAACTAAACTGGTTTTTGTGGCTAATGAAGTTCAGGAACATACACCTGACGGACGGATTTTCTGCAACTGAGCCGGCGCCGATTGATTTCCTTTTGTTCTGTTCAAGATTTCTCTTCAGGCGTATTTTACAAGAATCAGTAATCACAAAAATAACCGCGGCAAATAAGATTTTAACGTCTATTATTCCATTGACAGGCAAGTCAGTTCTTTTTATACTCCATGGCGTGAAAGAGATTAAACCGGGCAACAGCTCCAGCCGGCACGGAGGCTTTCATCAATGCAGGAAACTATTCTCGCCATAGATGACGAAAAAATGAACAGAGAGTTCTATTGCGGGCTTCTTCAGGACAAGGGTTACGACGTTTTGAAGGCGGAGAACGGGGAAGATGCCCTCGATATATTAAGAAAGGAATCAGTCGATTTAGTTTTGCTTGACGTCATGATGCCGGGAATTTCCGGCTTTGACGTTTTGAAAAGCATTCGTGAAAACAAAAAATTACAATCCCTGCCGGTCATTATTATTACGGGACTGGCGGACAAGGAAAACCGTCTGAAAGGACTGCAACTTGGCGCTGATGATTTTATTACCAAGCCCTTCGATGTTGATGAATTACTGGTCAAGGTAAGTTCTCAAATCAAGCTTGCTTCTTTGAGAAACCAAATATTTGAAAAACGAAAACTGCTCAACATAGTAAACAGGCTTGATGAGGGAATAATTATAACTGATAACAACTTTTTGCCCATAGTTACAAACGCCAAAGCCAAAGATATTCTGGGAATGAAGGAAGATCCCGAAAATATTTTAACTCATTTCAAAAAGATGTTTAAAAAAGACATATACCCTCACCACAACAGCAATTATTTTATAGTTAAAAGCCAGGATGCGGGCAAACCAGGGATATTCTCTTTGAACGTGCAGCCGGTGAAAGATGCTTCTGACGATGTGGATTCCTATGTCTTTATTATTCGCGACATTACTTCCAACGCGGCGATACTGTTCGATTGGAACGAGGGGCCGGAGCCTTTCAGGTTGGAGTAGATGGACAATAGGCTCGCTTTTAAGCCAACGCAGTATTTAATTCAGGGAGGTCAAATATGGTTCAAAATTCGAGAGAAATGAAAAAAAAGAAAGTCATAGATGTTTTGAACAAAGCCAGGTCAATGGAGCTTTACGCCATTCATCAGTACATGAACCAGCACTATAATCTGGACGATATGGACTACGGGGATCTAGCCGCTAAAATTAAGCTCATTGCCATTGACGAAATGCGACACGCGGAGATGTTCGCAGAGCGTATTAAGGAACTGGGTGGCGAGCCGACAACGGAATTGGACGGCAAAGTATCCAAAGCGCAGAAAATTGATGTTGTTTTCAATTTCGACGCCAAGCTCGAGGACGATACTATTGATGCTTACAATAAATTCCTCCTGGTCTGCCGGGAAAACGGCGACAGCGTCAGCATGAAAATTTTTGAAACAATTACCGATGAAGAACAGGCGCATTACAATTATTTTGATAATGTGACAGACCACCTCAAAAAACTCGGCGCCGCTTATCTGGCGCAAATTGCCGGAACTCCTGCGGATACGGGGCCTCCTTCAAAAGGATTTGTTTCGGGGGGCGGGGCGCAATAATCCGCTTTTTGGGATTTTTTTGCCGATGATATCCGGGCAATTGCCGCTGAAATGCGCGGCAGTTTCCGGGCTTTGAGATACGCAACCTCATTTGCTTATGTGAGCGGATATTCAAGAATTTATAAAAAATAACCGTTTCTGTGTTCTGGCTACAGTGAGTGGTACTTTCCCTCACTGCTGTTTAATGTCTTATGTAACAGATGAAGAATTCCGCGATATTTATATGGTGACTAAACGAAATACCAAAAAATATCAAAATCTTACAAAAAAATCCTTCCGCGAGCCTTTTGATTGATTCACGTGAAACAAATCATGAAAAAAGCCCAAGCAAGTCCTGGGGGCTTACGATGGCCGGAAGATTTTACAATGATTTTGCGCCGGGAAAAAAGGAAAATATCAGGCGGCTTTTGATAGAAAAACATCCCTACCTTTCAGAATTTTGTTCTGATAGGGATGCGGAAATTATTGCGGTAAAAATAACCGCCCTCCAGCTTCTCGACGGTATAACTGATGTTTACTTTGAAACAGCGGCTTAGATTAAAATATCAGAATATTGAGCATTAACAATAGTTGAGAAAATCCCCGGTCATTATTTATTTAAATGAGCAGGTTCTCCGTGAATTCTTCCTCCGTCGATTACCAGGGTCGCGCCCGTAATATAACTTCCTGCCGGCGAGGCCAGAAAGACAACCGCTCCGGCTATCTCTTCGGGTTCACCAAGCCGCATCATGGGAATCTGTCCCAGGGCTTTTTTATTCACATCCGGATCTTTCCACAAGGCTTCGCTCAGGCGCGTTTTTATTATTCCCGGCGCGATGGCGTTGGCCCGGATGTTATATTGGCCCCATTCCTTGGCCATAACCTCGGTAAGCATAATCAGGGCGGCCTTGGTAACGGAATAAACACCCAGATCACCCGCCCGCAAGCCACCGATAGAGGAAATATTAATGATGGATCCGCCTCCCTGGCCTTTCATAATCTTTGCCGCAAACTGACTCAAGAATAATATACCCTTCAGGTTTACATTCATCGTGACATCATAAGTTTTTTCATCCTGGTCCATAAGCGGCCCGTAAAATGGATTTGTTCCGGCGTTGTTCATCAATATATCAATACGCCCGAATTCTTTCACCGCGCGTTCAACAAGAGCCTGTGATTCTTCTATCTTAGCGTTGTGCGCGGCTATTGCCAGAGATTTAACCCCTTTAGCTTTGATTTCTTCGGCTACCGGTTCCAGGTCGGCGATTTTCCGGCTGCTTACCACCACATGAGCGCCGGCATCAGCCATGGCCAGAGCGCTGGCACGCCCGATGCCGCGGCTGCCGCCGGTGACCAGAGCCACCTTTCCTTCCAGGGAAAACTGCGATAAATTCACTTCTGATTCCCTTCATGTGCTTTTTTTTGGTTTTAATTCTTTTTCTTTGAGCTTGATTTTCTGTTCTATATCCTTAATTTCCTTCATCAGCGAGGGAACGCCCTTTGTATCTTTTCTCAGAGAAGTTTTTTCTTTGGACAGATGATTGTAGGCGATAGTGCCCAGTTTGTCTATTTGCCTGGCCATTTTGTGCTGCAGGGTAATAATTTCCACTTGCGTGATGCCTAGCTCACCTAATTCTTTGGCCTTTTCGTATGTTTTTTTTGAAAGATCAGTACCCTTATCGAATATTTCCTGCATGGTTTTTTTAAATTCCATAACGTCTTCTCCTCTCAAATTGTGTTTATGGTTGCCTATAGAATATATCAAAAATTATCGATAATCAACACCAATGATAAAAAGCAAAAATATTTTTGAGAGAAAAATGAAGCTTATGGTTGTAATTGGTGTCGAGTTAATTTATAAATTTAGTGAAAATATTCCGATATTATTAAGGAGGGTGAAATGAGATTAAACGACAAAGTGGCTGTAGTTACCGGTTCAGGACGCGGCATCGGCGAAGGAATTGTTCTGCGCTTTTCCGCCGAAGGCGCCAAAATTGTCGTCAATGACGTAAACGAGGCAGACGCGAAAAGTGTTGTGGAAAAAGTCAAGGCGCAAGGCGGCAAAGCTGTTGCAGTTATCGGTTCCGTGGCATCGCGGGATGTTGTGCAGAAATTGGTGGATACGGCAGTGAAGGAATTTGGCACTATGGACATTATGGTAAACAATGCCGGAATTACGAGGGATGCAATACTCCATAAGATGACGGATGAGCAATGGAATCAGGTTGTCGCTGTCAATCTTACAGGTGTTTTTTACGGTATTCAGTGCGCGGGGATTTTTATGCGGGAAAAAGGATACGGCAAAATTATCAATATTTCTTCCACTAGCGCGCTGGGAAACGCCGGCCAGCTCAACTATTCCGCTACCAAGGCGGGCGTTATCGGTATGACCAAAACCGCCGCTAAGGAACTTGGTCCCAAAGGGATAAATGTAAACGCCATCGCCCCGGGAATGATCTGGACAGACATGATGAAGAGCATGCCTCCCGAAACCATTAAACAGATGGACGCGATGCTGCCTTTTCTTGTTCCCATGAACCGCAAGGGTTTGCCCGATGATGTCGCCAACTTGGCTCTGTTTCTCGCGTCTGATGAAAGTTCTTTTATTACCGGTCAGCTGATTTTCTGCGACGGAGGCATGAAAATTTAATAAAGGCTGAAAAAAGCATGAAATATCAGGCGGTTTAGCGATAATCGGTAAGCCGCCTTTTTCTTTGGTTAATATGATGATTGACACCTTTATTTTTTATCCCTATAGTAACTAAAAATAAAAGTTCCAAGGAGGATGCAATGCTGGTTGTTGTCGCGGTAATGAAAGCAAAAGCGGGAATGGAGCAGGAGTTTGAACAGGAGCTAAAAAATATAATCCCTCAAGTCGAAACGGAAAAGGGCACTCTTATGTATACGCTTCATCGTCACAAGAAAGAAGCAGGAAAATTTCTTTTTTATGAAAAATATACCGATAAGGAAGCGCTCAAAGAGCACAGCTCAACGCCTCATTTTACCGCTCTTTTCGGCAAGATTGGCCCGATGCTCGACGGCTCTCCGGTAATAGAAATGTACGAAGAACTCTCCGGAATCACGCCTAAAAAATAGTCATCTTTTATAACCAGCAATTATTTAAAGTGGCAGGAAAAACGTATGGAAGGCTGGCGCAAGGAAGAATTCGAAAACAAAGATTTAATGGCTCCCTGCGGTCTCTATTGCGGTGTGTGCGGAGTTTATATCGCCACGCGTGATAATAATGAAAAATTCCGCCGGATAATGGGCAATCTCTACGGCACAAAACCGGAGGAGACTGTGTGTATCGGGTGCATGCAGCAGGAGCCGTCGGGAAAATTATACGGTTACTGTCAGTTGTGTTCCATTAGAAATTGCGTAAAAGATAAAGGCTTCTATTCCTGCCACCAGTGCGCTGATTGGCCCTGTGCCATGATAGAAAATTTTGGCCTGGCAACAGGAAGAAGGGTGATGAAGGAAACCATACCCATCTGGCGCGAAAAGGTCGCCCAACACGGTGATGAAAAGGGTAGCGTGGAATGGGCACGCTCAGTTTGCGAGCGCTACCATTGTCCTTTCTGCGGCAAACCGCTTTTTCGCGGCGCGCAGCGCTGCCGCAGCTGCAAGGCCGAAATATCTGAACACCTGGACGGCAAGCTATAATTAGTTGATTTTATATAGTAATAATTGCTGAAATATTTCAGTTTGGCTAATATTGCCGTTATCCCCTTTTTTCATTGACAGATAAAATTAATGTTCCTATACTTCATCGCACACACAAAGTATGAGCGTTGTTAAGAGTTGTCTCGTTTTTAAATCCATTAACTTTAAAAAAGGAGGAAAAACATGAGCAGCATTTACAAGGTGATTGAAATTATCGGCAGCAGCGATAAGTCGTGGGAAGATGCCGCAAAAAAAGGCGTGGAAACAGCGGCAAAGACTCTGGAGGATTTGAGGGTTGCCGAAGTGAAAGAGCTCGATATGAGAATCGAAAACGGCAAAGTTGTTGAGTATCGGGCAAAAATGAGGGTGTCTTTCAAATATAAAGGATAATATCAGATTGGGTGTTTTGTGCCGGTTTTATTAAGCTGGTAATTATTTTCGGTGCAGATTGAATCTAAATTCCATTGGTGAATGGGAAAAACACCGGTTTTCCAGAGACGCATTTGAAAGCATCAGAATGTTGTTTTTTACACGAATCTTTTGCAAGCTTGATACGTGCCGGGCGCAGGCTCGTTTTATTAAGCGGGACTGCAGCCCGGGCGTAAAACCACTGTCTTTCTTAAAGGAAAACGCTCATGGCGAAAAAAAGCATCAATAAAATCGGGCTGGTATTGTTGGTCGCCGGCATCGGCCTTCTTGTGTGGGGAATTAACCTTTACGGCGCTTTCGGCAATAAACTGGCCAGAACATTGACCGGAGCTTCGACAAACGAAACCATGCTGTTTTTAATTGCCGGAGCTATCTGTACTGTCTTGGGCGCGGTTATTCTATATAAGAAATAAAAAGATTGTCTATCCGGTTGCCTCATTTGTTTTAAAGATGAAAGTCGCCGGATGCTTCCGGCTGATAGATGATTTCTTCAATCTTTATTTTCTTTGTGCCGTAGGGTACTTTCCATTCTATTATATCCCCCTTGCTGTATCCCAACAGGGCCATGCCCAAAGGGGCTAAAACAGAAAGCCTGTTTTCGGCGATATTGGCGTCAGAAGGGAAGACCAGGGAATAAATTCTTTCTTCACCTGATTCAGAATCGGTAATGCGTACCTTTGAGTTCATTGTAATTACGTCAGGAGGCACGTCTTTAGGCTCAACTAAATTTGCGCGGTATAATTCCTGTTCAAGTAAATCAAGGTCTACTTTGGTTTTGGCGTTGTTATCTCTGACGCCTTCGATTAAGGCCAGCAGCTGATCCATGTCTTTTTTCGTAATATAGATGGCACGCTGCGACATAACGTATTTCCTCCCGAATTATTACGATTATTTTTGCCCGAATCGATACTCGAACATCGCTGTAATTAAAATGCAATAGAAAAAAAATAACTATTTAAAAAACTATAAAACAAACAAATGTAAGTGTCAATCAAATAACCATTCAAGGCATGGGCTGCAAGTTTTTTGTTTTGGCCTGGCAGCTGCTAGCGCGAGAAATCAAAACTCTTTTTCCTGGATAATTTCATTTTTTATGATGGCCAGAAGTTCCTGAAAAACAGGTAGAATATCCGTGCGAAAACGTCCGGCAACACAGACTTTCATTATATCATCGCCAATTTTCAAAACGCCTTCGTTAATCCACGCGCGAATATCCACAATGCCCTCTTTTTCTTTTAAAACGGAGATAGTTTTTTCAAGCTGGGAGTGGTCAAATGTTGTTTCCATGCCAAGCACCGTCTTGTGGTTTTTGGAAGTTGCCCGGACAATGCCATTGTGCACCAGAATCATCCCCAGCTCTTCCGGCTTGCTTTGTTCTTTAATTTCCCTTATCCATTGTTCAATCATAATGAATACCCTTTCCTCAATATTATGTTTCTCAAATATGCGTTTTGGCAATTGTTATAATAATATTAAGATAATGGCCGGCAATCAAGCAATTTATATGTTTATCGCCTCGCCGGATTATGTAATTGACATAACCTGACGTATTTTTTATACTTTACATGAAAGAATATGTCGCTATTCTATCACTGTTAATCGAGATTGCTCTATGATTATGAGAGTAGCCGGCTATGCAAAAAGAGACGATACGGGAAGATATATTATCAGAAGCGCAAGAAGCATTAAGATATATTATTGCTGCTGTCCGTGCCGTTAGAATGTATCCTCCCAATAACCCTGTTTATTCCAACTCCATAAAAAAATCGTTCGAAACTCTGCAAGCATATTTTAATAAATCGGACAAATACCAAATCAGTGTGCAAAAGAACTCTTTCTCCTTAAATAATGCCCCTCATGGAAAAGAAACAGAGCAAAACAAGCCAATAGCGCATGACTTATTTACAAAGGAAATTCGTGAAATATTTATTTTAAGCGACCTGACAGAACAGGAATTGACCCATTTTTATCAGGCATTAGCTCTTCCCATGGAAAAATATAAACTTCAGGGAGGCCTCTCCTCCATCCTTTGGGAAAAAGATGTTTCAAATATTAAAGTAACTGAAGCAGGAATAGAAGAAATCATCACGACACCTTTTTCGCGTAGTTGGGAAGAGAAGGAGCCTCCCGATGAATACGGGCCTCCTCCCGCCAAAAAAGACGGTTTCCCCGGACGCGTGTTAGTTATTATTGATCTGGCTGCAGATCCCGCCGGATTCAGCGCCAATATGATTGAATTGGCAAAACAGACAAAAGAGGACAATGAAACGATAGAAGATAAGCTTTTTGCCTTATACAAAGAAGCTGGAAATAGAATTGACACAGGGGATCCTACTCAGCGTGAAACTCTTTATCAAAGTCTTGCTAAATCCGTCCTGGCTCTTGATCCTTTATACCGCAATGGATTTATTGCAGGGAAACTATATGGAGAACTTGATACGGAAATGTTAAAAGGAGAACTCTATTCCGATAATCAATATTTGCCTAGTATAATTCAAGAAATTCAATCAGGACGTTTTTCGGATGTTTGGACGGTTCAGCAGGTGGCCGCCCTATTGAAAAAATCTGTATCAGAGCCAACGACTGACGGGCAACAGCCTGTCGAATCAGAGGCACAAGTAATATCCGTCAGCGAAGATATTTTAGAATCAGCAGAATCTATTGCTAAATACAATAATGAAGATATGGAAGAGCTGCAGGAATTGGCATGTACGGCTACAGAAAAAGATATAATGAAAGCTTCCACGCAAACCGTAATTAACTTACTGTCGTTGTTTAAACTGCATTCCTACAAAAATTATTACGAGAATAACATAAAATTATTTTCAGCTTTTACTGAGCAGTTCGAAAATTCTCTGGAATATTATTTAAAACAGCGGGAGTACGATTTTGCGTCGAATATTATTAAAAACATGTTTGAGCTGGCAGAAGGCCCTTTTCAGGCGATTCTAAGTAAAGCTTTTAAAATAGCCTCTTTTAAATATTATCTCGTTGGCGCAATTGATGAAGTGCGCAAATACCCAAAAGATTCCAATCAGTATAAGAGTGCTTATCGTTATCTTGCTTTGTTTGACAGGGAGTCCACGGAAATTCTTCTGGAATTAATGGCTGAAGAAAAAGACCGCGCTTTACGAATATTTTATCTGGATCTCGCCAAAAATATTGGTAAAGACCAGACGACTTTGCTGGGAAAGCATCTGGTTGATAACCGCTGGTACGTCGTGCGCAATATCGTAAGTATAATTGGAGAAACAAAAAGCGAACAGGCAATGAAGTATTTGTGTAAAGCTGCGCAGCAAAAAAATATGCGTGTTCGCCAAGAAGTCATTCAGGGTATTGCCGGCATCGGCGGTCCAAAGGCAGCGATTATTTTGGCAAGTTTTCTGGATGACAAAGATAAGGAAGTCAAACTGATGGCGCTTAAGTCTTTTTCCAGCCTAGCGAATATTGGTCCGCAGCAAGCAAGGCATATGGTGGAGTTTCTGGAAAAACAACCTTTGAAAAAAAAGGAACAGAAATTCACCTTGGAAGCAATCAAGGCGCTGGGCAAAATCGGTGATATCTCTATAATAAAATATCTCCAAAGATATGATAATATCAGGTGGTGGAAATCGCGAAAGCTACAAAAGGACTTACGTGCGGCAGCGCGGCAAGCAAGGGAAGAAATTTCCAGGAGGCAAACCTGATGGCCAGTGATAAAAACAGTGCGCAAGAAGCGGTCAGGAAATCCTTTGTAGCTAAGCAAAGATTGATTGAGACAGCAAGAATATTCTTTCAAAATATGGCAGCTGTACTCAAAAACATGTTCCTCTACCCCGAGGACCACCCCCGCCTACATAGTTCGGTCGAGAAACTTCTGGATAGAACAGAAGATCTTTTGACAAAGAAAATGGATGCCGCTTTTTATTTAATAGATGGCGAGCTATTCTTTGAAACTTTGTCCATACCGCTGGATCAGAATCTTTCTTTGGTTGTTGAACAATTATCTGCAAAGAGCATTGGCGGCATCATTTTCAGCCAGGGAGTAACAAAATCGGAATTAATCAGGTTTGCCGCCTTACTAAACAAAACGGGCGAAATATTTAGCGAAGAGGAGAGTATTGACGAGGTAATGGCTAAAGAAGGAATTCGTCATATAACCATTCACCATGCTATGCTTGTTGATAGACAGACGGGGAGCGAGATCAAGGCACAACAAAAGAAGGCTGCCGATATTTTTAAGGAAACAATCGAAGCTTTAAAGGAAGTTGTTCAGGCAGTTCACTCGGACAAGGCATCCGGTATGCGTAAAGTTAATTCCGTTATAAAAACCATGGTAGATTATGTTTTAGATAACAAGGACGCTCTAATAGGATTAACCAATATAAAAATGTACGATGAGTATACTTTTGCCCATTGTGTGAATACGGCAATTCTTGCCGTTTCAACGGGGACATATTTATCGCTGAGTAAGCCGCAACTGTCCGCTTTGGGTGTCGGAGCCCTGATGCATGATATTGGTAAAGTAAATATACCCCCGGAAATAATTAATAAGCCAGGAATGCTTACGGAAAAGGAATGGGAAATAATTCAACGGCATCCTGTAGATGGAGCCTTGTTTCTTTCTTCAGTGCAAAACATATCCAAGCTGGCTACAGTTATTGCTTTTGAACATCACCACCACGGGCCAAAAGCATATCCGCCTTTGAAAAGCTATCATAAACGCCATCCGTTTTCCCAGATTGTTTCTCTTGCGGACAGCTACGAGGCGATTACCGCTTCGCGCGTGTATTATGCGTCGAAAATTCCTCCTGATGAAGCTATTCGAATTTTGCTAAAGAATCAGGGTATTACCAGTTCAGTAGCTTTGCTTAAGGCCTTCATTAACACAATCGGTATTTTCCCGGCGGGTACGTTGCTGCAACTCGACTCCGGTGAAATAGGGCTGGTTATTAATCAGACGCAGGACCTTATGCGCCCACGCGTTCTTCTTTTGAATAAATTTGACGGATCGGAAAAAGAATCGGGTCAGGTGGTGAGCCTTGTCGAGACTGCCGGGGGAAAATACAAGCGGTCAATTGCGGGAACAATCGACCCGAATATGGCAAAAATAAACGTCCAAATGTATTTTGACTAGTCTGCTCTTGTCAATCTGCCAATCAAATTACTGTCAGCCAATCTTTCGCCTGGGCTTCTGCGTTAGGTCCGTCAAAGACGCGAATGTTTTCGGTTCCCCTGCCGGACAGTTTGAGGACAGCTTCGTAGAGTAATTTCATCATGGTATCCAACCCAATGACGGCAGTTCTTTTTTTGTAATCCTTGGTAAACTTGAAGAATTCCACAAAGCTTTTAACCGTCTTTTTGTCAAAACCCATCTTATGGATGTTCGCTAAGAAAAGAACACTTCCCGGTTCTTTGGTCGATACAATCTACTTTGCCTC
>OMKS01001233.1_pt1 | contig 23107 bp, 22 predicted proteins | sample 1674721 | NCBI WGS metagenome assembly OMKS01 (sample SAMN06264996, study PRJEB25208) | sediment metagenome | isolation source: hot spring sediment | place: USA: California | collected 2014-09-02
GGATTCCCGCTTTCGCGGGAATGACGGAAAGGAGACGGGAATGACGGAAAGGAAATGGGAATGACGGAAAGGAAACGGGAAGGACGGGAAACGTCAAGTCAGTGTGTATTGCTTGGGTTGCGGGTAACACCTGGGTTAGGGGTTAGGGAACAGGTGTGGACGCGTTGTTTGGTTTGACAATTGCCACATATTGTTTTTAACGATTATGTTTTCTATATTAAAATGGAAAATTTCTCCATCTGTCATTATAATTTTGTTTGCATACGGTAAAACGGCTTGGGCGGAATGTTTTATTTTCGGCGAGTTTTGGTTTTGCAGCATCAGAAAAAGGCCGGGTTCCACGACAAGCCGCAGGCTGTTTGATTCACAAAGTATGGGGGAAACCGTGCCTAATGCGGCCATGAGCGCCTGAGCGCCTACTTTCAGTTTCTGCTTCAACACACGCAACCAGAGGACACGTGTTGCCCCCGCCGCCATCAAACGTTGCGTGTCTTTGTCTCCGTCGGGGTCTGTTTCTTCTGTGATGCAATAATCGCCCTTAAGCGAAGAACAGACCCCGCATCCCTCGCCGCCTCGTGGACACCGTCCGTCCTTTTCCTGTATAGCAGTTACTTTTGCCGCCAACAGGGACATGCCGTGAAAATGCCGAATCATTTCGCAGGCGAAGGTTGTTTTCCCGGCGTCGCGTCCCGCGGCGCCGATAAGCAGCATGTTGGGCGCATGAATCATGTTAGTTCTCCAGAAACCGCGCGGCACTGGCCTTGAAACTGATCCATACATTGTTTCCATCGCGCAATCCTAAATTTTCGGCAGAAGCATTGGTGACGAGCGCGGCGATTTCAACGCCGATATCCACGTATACTTCAGCGCCAAGCCGTGCCGGGACAATATCGGTTATTTTCCCTTGAAAGCAGTTTTTCGCGCTTGATTCCATTCGATGCGCTGACAGGATAATATCTTCCCCGCGCACCAGCATTGTTCCTTCACCGTGTTTTTTGCATGTCATAACGCTGAAAAGCACGCCATTACTGTTAAAGGTTATTGTGTCGCCATTCACATCATTTTCCCCCTCCAATCGGCCTGGGAACACGTTTCGAATGCCCACAAATCGCGCCACAAATTCGGATTTGGGGTGCTGGAATATCCGGGCGGGTGTTCCGGTTTGCGCGATGCCGCCGTTTTCAATAATCGCAACATGCGTTGCCAACGCCAATGCCTCTTCATAATCGTGTGTGACGTGGATGACCGTTTGACCGCCGCGCTGTAATGCTCGCAGCAGTGAGCGCATTGTGTCTTTTGCGTGAACATCCAGTGAAGACAAGGGTTCATCCAGAAGCAGACAGCGAGGCCGGGTGGCCAGGGCGCGCGCCAGTGCGACACGTTGCGCTTCGCCGCCTGAAAGCGTGCCCGGATACCGGGCGAGCAGGTGGGATACGCCAACTTTTTCTATGATTTGTCGCGTCTCATCCGGGCTGCCGACGGCCCCATACGCGATGTTTTGCCGCACAGTGAGGTGAGGAAACAAAGCGCCCATGCCGCGGTGTTGGATACGCGCGCGCGTAAGGTCTTTGTCGTTCCATGCGATGCGTCCCGCCTTGATGGGCTGCAACCCGGCCAGCGCCTCAAGCAGCAGCGTTTTCCCCGCGCCCGACGCGCCCAATAATACGAAATAGCATCCGTCCTCGACCGTGAACGTAATGTCTCGGAGACACATTTTGCCCGCCTGGATATGTAGCGCCTCAACGCGCAGCATTGGCTTTTTCCTTTGATAACAGGCGCACGACGATGAAGAAGAGGAGACACACGCCCAAAAAGATGACCGCCACAGGTCTGGCGTAGGCCAAGCCGAACGCGCCGAAGCGCTCGTAGATGAGCACCGAGGTGACAATAGGGTGATATGCCACGATGGCGACGGCGCCGAATTCGCTCATGCCCCGCGCCCACATCATGACCATGCCAGACACAATGGAGCGCCACGCCAGCGGCAGTGATATGGAGAAGAACACGCGTACAGGAGATGCGCCCAATGTCATGGCGGCCTTTTCGAGACGTTCCGGCACTGCCGCGAAACCGTCGCGGGCGGCATTAATCAAAAAGGGCGCGCTTACAAATGCCATTGCGGTGATAATGCCCGCGGCGCCGCCGACGAACTGGACGCCCGCCCTCTCCGCGGCGCCGCCGATAACGCTGTTTGGGGCGATAAAGCCCAGAATTGCGATACCTGCCGCCGAGTGGGGAACCACCACGGGCAGATCAATGATCCCGGACACCAGCCGTTTCAAGGGGAACTGTTTCCGTGCCATGATCCATGCGAGGGGAATAGCGGCAAGCGCAAAGAGAAGCGTCGCCGCCAGCGCCGTCCATAGTGTCAGGAAAATACTGGCGCGCACCTCCTGTTCCGATGCGGCGGCGGTTAAATCAGACAGCGGGCTCTTCAAAACCATCCCCGCCAGCGGCGCAATGAGAAACAACAGCACCAGTCCGCCCAGAAAGGCGAGTACCAGGCTGAACGGGTCGGAACCGATATGTTGTTGTCTGCGTATGTTCATGGCGCTGTTGCGTATGGCTTCAGAGGTTTTGGGATGGCGTGATAAGTGGTTGACACAGACGGCACAACACCGGGTTGCCCGTTTTTTTCCATAATGGCGATGCCTTTGTCGGCGTCCAAAAGAAACGCGACAAATGCCAGCGCCGCGTTCGGATTGGGCGCGTTGTGCGGTATGGTCACGCTGTAAATCATAGGCTCGCCGACGCGGGTGATTGTATTTCCCGGCTCGGCGCCGCTGATCTCCACTGCCACGGAGGCATAATGCTCCGCGAGGTCATCCCGCTTCAGATTGATTTCATCCGGCAATGTCAGAAAGCGCAGTCCATGCTGCATGGCCACCGACCGATAGATGAAAATATAGTCTATGGTTTCTGTCGCCAGCAGCGCGAGCAGATCGGTTTCCTTGGGGCGCATAAACCGCCAGTCTTTCGCCAACAGATTTTCAGTGAACCCGTGGACGCCGTATTTTTTTTCCGCCAATTTTGCCGTTAATATGGTGCGGTAGCCGCACGGATCGGCGTTTGGATCGGAGCGTCCGCAGGCGACTTCCGGCCTCAAGATAATACCGTGCCAGTTGTCCTGATTGATTTCATTGGCGTATCGCGATTTGTCGGTAAAGGCGATAACCATTTCATTCGCGGCGAACTTGATGTTCCATGCGGCATGTACGGGAATAAGGAGCGTGTCAATAACGGCGTAATCCGCGGAAGCCATAACATCGCAGGCGCGGCCCAAGTCGGATATTTTGCGGGCGCTGTGACGGCTTCCCGCCGCCTCCCTCCGCACACGCGCCCCCGGGTGCTCCGACTCAAAAGCCCTTGCGATTTCCTGGAGCGGAACCGCAAGACTTCCGGCATGAAAGATCACGATTTCGCCTTGGACTTCGGATGCGGTTGCAGGCGAATGAAGCATCACCAGCAAGCCAGAAAACAACAAACAAGCGGTTTTCATGCCTTCATTCTCTTTTGCCAGCGGGAAAATGCGCGGGCGATTTCAGTCTCAACTTCCGTGTGGAAGCGCGCATACTCCTTGTGCCATTTTTTGCCTTCCGGGGTCAGGCTGCTTTCGCCGCCTGCGGCGCCGCCGCGCCGCCGTTCCAGAAACCGCACTCCCAAGATGCGTTCCGCTTTTCGCAGGTCGCCCCACGCCTTTCGGTAGCTGATGCCCAACGCATCCGCGGCTGCCCGCAAGGAACCTTCCCGGTGAATGGCGTCGAGCAACTGCCACTTTCCATGACCGAACACGCCTTCCTTATTGAGGGAAAGCCATATTTTAACGCCCGGCTTTATCTTTTGAATTGTCGCAGTCGTTCGGATACTCACTTAAAAACACCCCAGTTGGCATTTTACAATTTTGATGTTGTTTTGATTGCAGTAGCGGCTGATGTCTTTCAGGTTGAGGCCGTATTTTTTCGCAATTTGAAATGCGTCGGAACAGGACAGGCTGATGGCCCCCTCTTTTTCAAGGGCGACGCTATTTACCGCATTTTTTACTGTAGCGTTATCCATAACCGTTTCTCCTCGAATGGTATTATTGTGCATATCGTATGCAGTCATACACTTTGCGTTTCATCAGATATGCGTGACGCCTCCGCCCTTGGTCAGTTAATGCCCAGCGTCTTTTTCTTCTTTTCCGTGGGTACGCCGTTTGCGTCCCAACCGCGAATCTTATAATAAGCCTTTTTCATGGGTTGCAAAGGCACGCGGCTCTTTTCATTACCGGGAATTTGCGGTTCGTCTGTAAGGCGTTTTGGCAACGTGTCGTCCGCTCCGGTCAATCCCAAGCGTATGTTGAGGAGGCGTTCCAAATTGTAGCCTCGCTCTCCGATTTCCTTTAGCACTCCCACATTCATCTTCATGCCAGTCACCATTGCCAGCGCCTTGGTATAGTATAAGTCGGGCAGGTGAATGGGAAAAAATTTGCCGGGCAGGGTATTCAATGGATTTACAAAAGGTCCCGCAAAGGGCAACACGGCCTGCACCAGTTTCATGATGGGATTGTTCACGTGGTTCAGCATAATGCTGTTGTAGAAGAGGAACAAAGGGAACATGCAGCATCCGGCGGCGGAGACGCCTTCCATGAGGTTCTGATTCATGATGGTCAAGGCCGCTTTTGCGCCGGTGGTATAGGGGTTCATGTGCAGGCCGAGCCCTTCCATAAACACCAGATAGCCCGCGTTCAAATGGCAGGCGCCCCGGTTAGCGGTGGCATAGCCCAGTCCCTGCCCCACCGCGCCGCGTGGTTCATAGGCGGCCAGTTCCAGCCCTTTCACGTTCATGGCGAATTCCTTGCCGCCGAACTTTTCGGCAAGACGCCGCGTGCCTTCCGCGAGTTCATTTCCAATCCCCCGCCGGTGGGCGATGTCTTCGAAGACCTGCGCCAGATTATCCGTTTTTCCGAAATGCAGATCGCAGTCCCACAAGCCTTTCTCCTGCAATTCCATGGCGAAGCCAATGGTGTTCCCAGTTGTTATGGTGTCCATGCCCAGTTCATCGAGCAAATAATTCCAGTCGAGGATTTTGCGCAAATCATTATTTTCGATATTTGCGCCGAGCAGCGCCATTGTTTCCAGTTCAGGGCCTTTCACGTGTTTGCCGTTTACTTCCACGAGACGTCCGCAGTGGACGGGGCATGTGACGCACCCCACGTTTTTGATGAGATATTTTTCGGCAAGGGTCTGCCCGGAAATCATATCGAAGTCGTCAAACTTGCCCTTGCTGAAGTTGTGGGTGGCGAGCATGTTGTGTCTCTGCATCCTGCGCAACAAGAAGCCGCTGCCGTATTTCGGCAGGGCGTCGCCGGTGAAAGGATGTTCCTGCAACCGTTTAATCCATTTCTTATAGAGTTTTTTCATGCGCTCGCGATCATGTACATCCACCTTACGGCTTCCTGTGGCGGTAACGGCTTTCAGGTTTTTGGAACCCATGACCGCGCCCATGCCCGCGCGCCCGGCGGTGCGTTCCTCGCTGAAAATACCCGCATAGCGTACAAGATTTTCTCCGGCGGGACCGATGACCATTTTGCCGGACTTGCCGCTGAGCGCTTCCTGCGTTTGCGAGGTGGTCTTTCCCCAGAGTTCGCCCGCATCGTGAAAATTGACAGCCTCTTCCGTAATTTCAATCCATACTTTTGATTCGGATTTGCCGGTGATAATCAGCGCATCATAACCCGCGCGTTTCAGATTCAATCCGAAATTGCCGCCGCAGTTCGACGACGCGCATATCCCCGTTAGAGGCGACACGGCAGAGATATTGAAGCGGCTGGACGCGGGCGCGTTGGTGCCGGACAACGGCCCGGTGGACACCACCAGCATATTTTCCGGCGCGAATCCGTCCGTGCCCTCCTTGATGTTGTCGTAGAGTATCTTTGCGGCCATGATCTTGCCGCCCAGATACAAGGCGCGGTCTTCATCCGTCCAGGGATATTCGCTGGTTTCCCGTGTGGCAAGGTCTATTTTCAACACCTTGCCCGCATATCCGCCATACTTCATTTCCATGATAAGGCTCCTTGTTTGAGGTTAAAAAAGCCGTTTAGCGTTTATTCCCGATTGGAAATACAATATCACATACTGCGAAACGCGTCAAAGCCTTTTTTTTATCTTATTTTTCCGTCCAGATTTGGCGGATGGTTTTCTCCTGATTGAATCCATCGGGCGCTGCGGGGCTTTGGGTGTTGGCGTGATACCATTTGCGGCGTTCCAGATGCCCGGCGAGACAACGCTGCGTGGGCATTTTCAGCCATCCGTTTGGGTCGTTTTCGCGGAGCCAGTCCCATGCGTAGCGCAACCAGTGATTTCGATAATCCTCAGGTTGGCTGGCGAACCAAGTGATTTCATTCCAGCCCCAGCTGTAATAGGGGATGCCGCCCGAGACCGGCTTTTTTACGCCGTAATTGTCCAGTTCAACGAGGTAGGGCAGATGCTCACAAGTCCATCCGCTGGGTGTTTTCCCGCCGAGACTTTTTCCGTAGATGCTGTCCAAGTGTCCTTGTACCAAGATTACTTCCTGAGGTTTTTCAATCACATCCTTGGTTCGCAGTGGGAACGAGTGGAAATCGAAGAGAAGTTCCCCGTCCACGGCGACGCCGCTGGTGTGCGCGTCACATAACAGGAAATTACGCCGCGCATGTCGCTTGGCATAGGCGCGGACGCGTTCGAGCATATCGCGCCAATGGACATGGCCGGAATCGTTATCATCCATAAGCATGACCTGACCAAAGTGAATGGCCTCGAAACCGAGGTCAATATAGCGGCGGGCGCGATAATAAAACCAAAGTTGCGTTTCGAAGCGGCTCATATCGGGCACAGACGCGCCTTTTTGCCAGTGGTCAACAAACCGCCCCTGTGCGGCGCTCAATTGTAGGGATTGCTCCATGATGCGGTTCAATTCATTGGACACGTGAAGTTGCATAAGCCCTTTCCTTGTGGACACGCATGTTTGTTGTGTTGTCGGGGCGTTCCACATCCCCAGGAAGAATGCGCGAAACCATCCGGCGAAAACGGCGCTATCGTATCCCCAGCGCCCCCTCATTATGCAAACATAGGAACGGGATTCACGTCCTGAGCGCGTCGCATGCCTCGAAGAAAGCTTCGATATTTTCCGACGGCACCTCAGGTTCAAGCACATGAGTCGGCGACAGCATCAGGCCGCCGTTCCGGGCATTGAGAGCATCCGCGAGTTTATAGACCGTTTTATGCATTGTTTCGGGAGTTGCGAAAGGAAAGGTGGATTGTGTGCCCACACAACCGTCAAAGGCAAGCCGCTTGCCGTAACGTTTCCTTATGGCAATCGGGTCCATGCATTCCGGCTGCACGGGATTGAGTATGGTAACGCCAATTTCAACAAAGTCGTCGAGAATATCGGTTATGTTGCCGTCGGAATGATACCAGACATGAATGTCGCGTTTGACGGCGCGCGCCGCCGCAATGACTCTTGCCCAGCGCGGTTTCATAACGGCGCGCCAAAGATGCGGATGGAACATCATGGCGTTCTGATTGGCAACATCGTCGCCCGTGGCAATGCAGTCGTATCCGGCGCGCGCCGCCGCCACGGCCACGCGCAGGCTGTTCTCGCAAAACCGGTCCAGCAGGAGTTCCGCCCACTCCCTTTGCGTCAGCAAATCCATGAGAAAAGGTTCATAGCCACGCACCTGCCATGCGTTCTCGTAGATATGTCCCACAAAGATTTGCGCGAATTCGCCGTTTTTATGCGCGACGGCTGCGGAGGCGCGCATAGCGGCATCCGAGAAGGTTGCATTGCTGGCAATGGGATATTTTTCTACTTCCTCAAAGGAAGTTGCGTTGCGCAGTGGGCTTATGTATTCCGTGAAGTGGTAGAAACCGTGGTTGAGATGGCCGCATCCGTTTTCATCAATGGAAAAGCCGTCCCTGCCGTCTTCGCGTCCGGGATGATAGACGGAATAATCAGGGAACTCGAATCCTTCAGGCGGCTCAAGTCCCGCGCCTTTACCCCTGTCCATGTCAAAATACGCGTCCGGGTCTTCTCCGAGATATGCCGTCAACTTTTCATGCATGGCGGGCACATACCCGGCATATCTGGGCGGTCGGTCAACTCTCTCAAAATTGGCAAATGCCAAAAACCGCTCCCGTTTGGTCATGGTCTTAATCTCCGGTTCCCAGCATCTTTTCCGGTCGAACAAGGGCGTCGAATGCTTTCTCCGTCAACAGGCCAAGCACAAGAGCCGCCTCGCGCAGCGTTGTGTTGTTGGTGTGCGCATGACGGGCAATCTTTGCGGCGTTGTCGTAGCCGATTTCGCGATTAAGCGCGGTGACAAGCATGAGTGAGTTTTCAAGATGGGCGGCGATGCGCGTTTCGTTGGCTTGAATGCCTGCAACGCACTTTTCGGCGAATGCCGCCGCGCCGTCCGCCAGCAGTCGGATGGATTGCAGTATATTATAAATGATGACCGGCTTGAACACGTTCAGTTCAAAGTTGCCGGACGCGCCCGCGATGTTCACCGTTGCGTCGTTGCCCATGACCTGCGCGGCGATCATGGTCAACGCTTCGCATTGGGTCGGGTTGACCTTGCCCGGCATGATGGAGGAACCCGGCTCATTCTCCGGTAGCGTCAGTTCGCCGATGCCGCAGCGCGGCCCGCTGCCCAGCCAGCGGATATCGTTCGCAATTTTCATGAGACTTGCGGCGAGCGTCTTCAGCGCGCCGTGGGTCATCACAAGCGCGTCGTGCGCCGCAAGCGCCTCGAATTTGTTCGGCGCGGAAGAAAAGGACTGCCCGGTCAATTCGCTGATGACTTTGGTGGCCGCGGCCGCGAACCCGGCGGGCGCGTTCAATCCTGTTCCGACCGCAGTACCGCCCAATGCCAGTTGTTGCAGCATGGGCAGCGTCTGTTTCACCCGTTCCATGCCGTTTTCCACCTGCTGTGCGTACCCGGAGAATTCCTGTCCCAGCGTCAGCGGCGTGGCGTCCATGAGATGGGTGCGCCCGATTTTGATGATGCCTTTGAATTCCTCCGCTTTCGCACTGAGCGTTCCATGCAGTTGTTCCAGCGCGGGCAGCAGGCGATTTGTTATGGCAAGCGCCGCCGCGACGCTCATGGCTGTGGGGAACACATCGTTCGAGGACTGGCTCATATTCACATGGTTGTTGGGATGCACCGGCGACTTCGCGCCCATTTCACCGCCCAGCATCTCAATGGCGCGGTTGGCGATGACTTCGTTCACATTCATGTTGGTCTGTGTTCCGCTGCCCGTCTGCCATACCGACAACGGGAAATGGTCGGCCAGTTTGCCCGCGATGACTTCATCTGCCGCTGCAATGATGGCGTCCGCTTCGCGTTCCGGCAGCAGGCCCAATTGACGGTTTATCGTGGCAGCCGCTTTCTTGACGATGCCCAGCGCATGAATCACCTCAACGGGCATGCGCTCGCAGCCTATGTTGAAGTTTTCCAGCGAACGCGCCGTTTGACAGCCGTAATAGCGGTCGGCGGGCACGCGCATCTCGCCGAGCGTATCTTTTTCAATCCGATAATCCATATACTTCCCCTTTCAGGTTCGTGCGGTTATTGTAACCGAATCCGAGGATTCATTGGTAAAGTCACTGTTGATGCTGTTTGGACATATCGGACAAATCAGACCGATTAAACAATTTGTTTTAGATAAGGGGCATGGGAAAAATTACATTCGGCGGACGTATTTCAGGTACGATAATCCCATGTTGTCATAAGGAGAACATGCTATGAGTACGTTTAATCCGAGCAGCATGAGCCGCAGGCAATTTTTCATCAGCAGCGCAAGCGCGGCGGGCGTGACGGGATTGTGGGCGGGCGCTCAAGGCGCACGGGCGGCGACGCGGACGGAACGCCCCAATATCCTGTTTTTGATGGCCGACCAGTATCGGGGCGACTGCATAGGGGTGGACGGCCATCCCGTCGTCCATACGCCCAACCTTGACCGCATTGCGCGGGAGGGGGCGCATTTCGGACGCGCCTATTCGTCCACACCCACCTGCACGCCCGCCCGCGCCGCTTTGCTCACGGGTCAATCCCCGTGGAGCCACGGCATGTTGGGCTATTCCAAGGTGGCGGAGAAATATCCCGTGGAAATGCCGCAACTGCTCCGCGATGCGGGCTACTATACCCTCGGCGTCGGCAAGATGCACTGGGCGCCGCAACGCAACCTGCATGGATTCCACCGGACGATTCTGGACGAATCAGGCCGTGAGCAGAGCGTGGATTTCCGCAGCGATTACCGTTCCTGGTTCGCGTCGGTTGCGCCCGCCCTCGATCCGGACGCCACCGGCATCGGCTGGAACGACTACCGCGCCGCAGCCTATGCGCTGCCGGAAGCGTTGCATCCCACCCGCTGGATGGGCGATGTGGCGGTGAATTTCCTGCAAGAGTATCAAGACACCGCGCCCTTTTTCCTCAAGGTGTCTTTCGCCCGTCCACACAGTCCGTATGATCCGCCGCAACGCTGGATGGATTTCTATAAAGACGCCGACATCCCCCGACCGCGCATCGGCGCCTGGGCGGAACGCTACCGCGAGCGCAGCGACGACAGTTTCAACATCTGGCACGGCGACATGGGCTGGGAGCAGGCGCGCCACTCGCGGCAGGGCTATTACGGCAATGTTTCATTTATTGACGAGCAGATTGGGCGCATCCTGGAAACGCTTGAAGACCGCGGCTGGTTGGAGAACACGCTTATCCTGATGACCGCTGATCACGGCGACATGACCGGCGACCATCACCTCTGGCGCAAATCCTACGCTTATGAATCCTCGGCGCGGATTCCCATGCTCATGCGCTGGCCGGACGGTATGGGCGGCGCGCGCGGGCAACGGTTTATGCAGCCAGTGGAGATACGCGACATCCTCCCCACCTTCCTCGACGCTGCCGGCGCGTCCGTTCCCGACGCGGTGGAAGGGGACAGTATGTTGAAATTAACGCGCGGCGACGCGGCAAACTGGCGGGAATATATTGACTTGGAGCATAGCGTCTGTTATCACGTTACGAATAATTGGAACGCGCTGACCGACGGCAGGCAGAAGTACATCTATCATGCCCACAGCGGCGAAGAGCAACTGTTTGATCTGGACGCCGATCCGGGGGAACTCAATGATCTCGCGGGCGATCCCAATAGCGGTGAACAACTCCGCCTGTGGCGCTGCCGCATGATTCAGCATTTGGAGCCGCGGGGCGAAAAATGGGTGAAAAACGGCGCGCTCGCACTACGCAAGGAAGCCATACTGCATTCGCCGAACTATCCGGGCAACACCGGCGGACAGGGATAAAGAGCATGGCAGACAGTGTAAGACGCGGTCGGACATGTCGGACGCGTCCTGCTTATCCTACTTTCCCGTTACGCGCCTACACGCCTGCGATTACGTTCAGGCGCTGAATGGTCTGTTCCGCTTCGCTGATAATGTCGTCCATGATCTCCTTCACGGATTTAATTTCGTGGATGCGTCCCACAACCTGGCCGCAGGCAATGGTTCCCAAGTCTGTGTCGCCGCTGAGATAGGCTTCACGTCCGACCCGCCCCGCGATAACCGGCAGCAGGTCTTCCAGGGTTGCACCTTCCGCTTCCATTTTGGCCACGGTCTGCGCGGCTTCGTTTTTCATGATGCGCGCCGCATTACGGATGGAACGTTCCACCACCATGGTGTCCGTTTCCTGGGCTTCAATCATCCAGTTCTTGAAATTCTCGTGCATTGGACTTTCCTTCGCGGCCATGAACCGGGTGCCCATGAGCACGGCCTCTGCGCCCAGCGCCAGCGCCGCCACCAGGCTTTTGCCATCGCAAAAACCGCCCGCCGCGATGACCGGCACGTTCAATTCCTGCGCCGCTTTTGGCAGCACGATGAGCGAGGGCACGTCGTCCATGCCGGGATGGCCGCCGCACTCGAAACCCACCACGATGACGGCGTCCGCGCCGATGGATTCGGCTTTGCGGGCGAAGCGTACGGCAGGCACTTTGTGGATGAGTTTCACGCCTGCGGACTTCAGTTTGGGAACATAAGGTTCCGGGTTGCGTCCCGCCGTTTCCACCACGGGGATGCCTTCTTCACACACCACATCGAAAAACGCTTCGGTCAAATCGCCCGGCATCATGACGGGCAACATGGACACGTTCACGCCGAAAGGTTTGTCTGTCATGTCGCGGGTTTTGCGTATTTCATCGCGCAGTTCCGCCACGGACGCAAAGGACACGGCGGTGATGAAGCCCATGCCGCCGGCATTAGCCACTGCGGACACCAGTTCGGCTTTGGCGAGCCATTGCATGCCGCCCTGCAGGATGGGATGTTGTATACCCAGCATTTCGGTGATGCGCGTCTTGAACATAATCAGGATTCCTTGTGGGTTGGGGATAAAGGTGATTGCGGGAAGTATGGCGAAGTTCACGTGTTGAATGCAAGAGAAACTTGCCGGGTAAATAGGACTTATGGGACATATAGGCGTATAGGAATGAATCGTTTCCGCTTGTGCTATCATAGTGTTTATCAAACAAGGCAATGAACGGAAGATGACAACACGATCTGAAACATACCCCGTAATCGTTGGCAATGTGCAGATTGGCGGCGACGCGCCGGTGCGCGTGCAGGCGATGACCAATACCAATACCACGGATGTCGCCGCGACGGTGGCGCAGGTGAACGCGCTTGCTGACGTGGGCGCGGAACTGGTGCGCTTTACGGTAAACACGCCGGAAGCGGCGCAGGCTGTGCCTGAAATCGCGGCGCGATTGCGCGACATGGGTTGCGACGCACCCCTCATCGGCGATTTCCATTACAATGGACATACCCTGCTGCGCGATTTTCCCAAATGCGCTAAAGCGCTGGACAAATACCGCATCAATCCGGGCAACGTGGGCAGAGGCGCGGCGCGGGATGAGCGGTTCTCGGCGATTGTCGCCATTGCCCGGGACCACGGCAAGGCGGTGCGCATCGGCGTGAACGCCGGTTCGCTGGATCAGGAACTAGTGCAGGCGAAACTTGCGGAAAACGCACGTCTAGACGCTCCCGTCGCCGCGGAAACCGTGTTGAATGAATGTATGATCATTTCCGCGTTGGACGCCACGGAACAGGCAATCGCGTTGGGACTGCCGGAAACGCGCATCGTGCTTTCCTGCAAGAGCAGCCGCCCCAAAGATTTGATTGCGCTGTACCGCGAACTGGCGCGGCGCACACGGCACCCGCTGCATCTCGGTCTGACGGAAGCGGGCATGGGCGTGAAAGGACTGGTTTGGAGCGCCGCCGCCATGAGCGTACTGCTGGAAGGAGGCATTGGCGACACCATCCGCGTCTCCTTGACGCCTGAACCTGGCGGCGACCGGCGCGAAGAAGTGTACGCGGGTCAGGAACTGTTGCAGGCGCTCGGCCTGCGCCAGTTCTCGCCGTCCGTTACGGCCTGTCCCGGGTGCGGGCGCACTTCGGGCGCCGCCTTTCAGCGGTTGGCGGCGGAAACGCAGCGTTTCCTGCGCGAACGTCTTCCTGAATGGCGCAAACAGTATCCCGGCGTGGAGACGTTGACGGTGGCGGTGATGGGCTGCGTCGTCAACGGCCCCGGCGAATCCAAAGCGGCGAACATCGGCATCAACCTGCCCGGCGACAACGAAAAACCGTCATGCCCTGTGTATGCCGATGGCGGGAAAATTGCCACGCTGCAGGGAACGGAAGACATGATTGCCGCGTCATTCGAGGAACTGATAGAAGCGTATGTGGCAAGGCGCTACGCAACGGAAGAACCATGAGGCGGCGGCTGTTTGCGAATCGGTGTTTTGTAGGGTGGGTAGGATAAGTAGGATAAGTAGGACGGGTAGGATGGGTATTTGTCAGACGGTTGTTTTAGTTGTTTCGCCTCTCCCGTTCCTGTTCTGAGAGCGCGTCGCGAATGGCCTGCTTGAACTCGTCCGTCATGAACGTGTCGCGGAACAATTCGCGCTCCGTCATCTTGTAGCGCATACGCGTATAGCGCAAATCAAGGAAGGCGATATATAAAGCGGCCACCAGAAACAGCAGGAATAATCCCCAGTAGCCTGTCAACACCCACAAACTAATGTCGGAACGGGCAAGATTGAAACTCATAACGGCCATAACAATGCACAGGGCAAGACATATTGCGCCCGCAATACGCCATTTTCGTTGTGAAACCATTTATTTTTCCCTCTTTAGCGCGTCAGTATTGGGGAACCCAAATCTTTTCCTCATAGCGTTCTCCCGAGGGCGCAATGATGGTGCGTACTTCATATCTGCCGGCATGAGAGCGCAATGTCGGCGGTGGCGGCGGCGCGGAATGACGCACGGCAGGTTTTGGTTCCGTGCTTTTCTCGATGTGGTCGCCAATGAGGGCGCCGGTTATCGCCCCTGCCCCCGCGCCGATGAGCGCGCCTTCTCCGGTTTTTCCCATTGTGCTGCCGGCAATTGCACCAAGTCCCGCGCCCAGCGCGCCTCCGGCAATTGCGCCGTCCTGTACAGGTGTCGTGTTACACCCGACCAACAAGAGCGCGCATACAATTGGCAGAGTATATTTTAATGCGTCCCTTTTCACTGGATGTTCCTTTGCGTTTAATTTACCTGGTTAGCTCTCTGTAGATCGAATAATCAGGACGAATCTTGAGGCGAATTATTCACATTGCCAAAATGCGTCTCCAAGAACGGCAGTGTCTTCCGGTTGCTCCATTCGTGTACTCCCTCGAAGAAGTCGCTTTGCAGATTCTCGACTGCGCCCAGGCATTGGTACGTGCGCGTCAAATCCGCGAAGGCGCGTTTCGTAGCGTCAATGGGAAAAATCGCGTCCCGGCTTCCGCTGATGACGAGCATGGGTCTAGGCGCGATCAAAGCGGCAACGTCTCTCATCTCCGCCCACTCCATCAGATGGGGCACGCAATTGTATGAACAACATGGGCAAACTGACAAAAAATTGTCAGCCAACCGGTGTTAAGCGCCTAACGTGTTTTTTGCACACAACCCGGTGTAGCGCCATTGCGGGCGAAGGGAAGCAATCTCCGAGGCCCGGGATTGCCGCTAAAAAGCGGGTATATGCGGATTGATTATTTCAAGCGTATTTTCAGGCAGCAGCGCCGCAAGATCGGGCAGGTCATACCAAGACAACGCGTCATGAACAACATTGATCAACTGTTGTTTTGCCCGGGGCGTGCGCGCCACTTCATCCCATCCGGGAATACCGTCGCGCAGGGAAACATGGGAAAACAATTCGGGCCGTAACGCTGCGGCGTGAAGCGCGGGAACGGTTGCGCCGCCGACGGCGATAAGCCGCAGTGATTTTCCGCATGCCGCGGCTTGGTCATGCAGGTATGAAGCGGCGGCGGCAATGTCTTGCGCGCGCATACCCACAAAGCTTTTGCCAAGCAGATAGGCGAAGAAGAAATCCTGCCAATTCGATCCGATGTAGTCGCGCCATCCCTTGGGATTCTGCGCGCCCTGAGTCTCGCCCGTCCCGCGCAGGTCAATCGCAAGCACGGCGTGTCCGGCTTCCAGCAATGCCTCCGCCATGCCGTCGTCGCCAACCACCGCATCTTTTCCCGCTTCATGGAGCGCCAGCACAAAATCGCCTGTAAACGCGTCGGGGGTGATGAGCGCCGCCGGCAGCGCAATGCCAGACTCCGGAATAATCACCAAATACTTGACATGTCTGCCATCGCCGGTGGCGCCGCCGACTGTTGTCACTTCCGGTTTTGCGTCCCGGGCCATGTCAAACGCGATGAGTTCCCTGACTTTATCGCGGAAAGCGTCGTCATCGGCGCCACGTCGGAAAGCCGCGCGTTTCCCGCGCAGCGATTGGGCGCGCATGGCATTCAAATCAAGAACGGACACTGCGTTCTCCAACAACATAACCTGGCCATCGGGAGTGCATAACGCCTCTTCATCGGAAAACACGTCAAAGTTCGGTTCGGTAATAACACGGTCCTGCTCGAGCAGCCATCGGCTCATCCAACGCGCCGCTCCTTCGCGGAGCGGCTGGGCAAAACCGTGCTTGTCGTCATGTTCGATAATGTCCACGCGCTCGGCAAAGCCCAGCCGGGCAAACAACCGTTTCGCTTCTCGGAAAGTGTTCCAAGTGCCGGTAATATCGAAAAAATCCTGTGTTGCGGCGCACATTAGTGTGGGTTTCGGCGCGCGCTGATGGATGTAGTCGGCGTGGTCCATGCCAAAGGCGACCTGCCCGAAAATGTTCTGCTCGGCATCCTGCGCGCCGATGGTGTTGAGCAACCGGTCAAAGGAGGTCAGATAGCAGGAAGGCGCGGCGCAAACAATACGCTCATCCAACGCCATGAGATAGCTGGTCAGCGTGCCGCCCCCTGAATTGCCCGTGCAGCCGATGCGGTCGGCAATAATGTCGTCCCGCCCCTGCAAGTAGTCAATGGCGCGCATACCGTCCCAGATGCGGTAGGCGGCGGTGTTCGTGCCTGTGAGAATGGCGCCCACGCCCAACAGGGTATGTTCCAGCGTGGCGCCGAATTCCGGGGTTCCATCCGCCTTCAAATAGGCGTAGCGTTCCCCTTGGCCGATGGGGTCGTAGCAAAACGCCGCAATGCCGTTGGTCGCGAGCAGCATGGATGCGCGTTGGTAGCCGTCGTTGGCCTTGCCGTTTGCGCTGTGGCCGCAGGGGACGATAACGCCCGGCCACGGGCCGGGAGTTTTTGGCAGGTAGAGCAGTCCCGTTACATAGTGTCCCGGTCGGCTCTCGAAGAGTACCTTCTCGAAGCGGAAATGTTCGCGTTCGCCGGAGTCAACCGTTCGGGCGTTCAACGGCGTGCGGTCGGGAAAGCCCCCCAGACGTTTGAGGAAAAAAGCGGTCATCATTTTCTGATAAGCGGCGATGTTTTCCGGCGTTTTCAGCGTTTCATAGCGTTCCGCCCGCGCCGCATGAAAGGCCGCCGCTTGTTCGAGAAAATAACGGTTCATCATTTCCGTGGCGGGATTGCCGTCAATTCCGTCGCCTAACAACGGCGCGTTATAAGCGTCCGAGGTCGAGGCGATCACACCAACAGCCAGAATAAACACTGTCATCATAACGATTTCTCCTTGATACCTTGTCGGTCGTCTTCTATGAATGCGAACAAGAAGTTCACAGGCATCGTCATCACGAGGAGGGCGTCAGCACGCCGAAGCAATCCGGGGTTTGTATATCGCTTCGCGCCGCCTGCCATGACGGTAACACGAGTTCATGTTTTGTTCGCAGTCATATTATTAAAAAAAAGGGAACATTTAGCGGCTGTCTGGAATAGATTATGCGCCAATGCCGGCGACTGCCGCAACCCGAGATGAAAAGCGGCGGAAAACCGTGTTGTTTTCCGCCGCAAAACAGTCACATGCACTGAAACGGCCCTTTATCCCACATGCAGTATCTCCGCGCCGCGCCCCTGCGATATCAGCGACTGATACGTCTTCAGTTCTTCAAGCGTCGCGGTATCGGTCAGGTCAACGGTTTTTCCCTTTTCGGCGGACATGTAGGCGGCTTGGCACAGTTTTGTGATTTCCGCGCCATAGGCGAAGTTCAAGAAGCCGTCCTTGCCTTCCTTAAAGCACTTCACCGCGTCTTCTATTTCGTCCACATAGCCGTACAGGTCGGCTTCGTTCGTCTCCACCGCCAAAAGACCGCGGCTGGCCGTTGCCTTTTCCAAGGCGGTCTCGCTGTCGGCCATTGCCTCGGCGGCATCGTCGCCGATGAATACCTCGAGGGGCGAACGAAGCGAGTTCAGTTCAAAGGCATAGCCCGGCCCCAACCCGTCCATAAGCAGGCGCAGCCCCTGCTTGTCGTACATCCACGAGTTGGTGAACTGCGCCTGCACAAGTTGGTCCGTCTCGGGATTTTTGAAGGTGACCATACCCGTGGCGAAATCTTCCGCAGGCACTTTTCCGTAGTCCACGCCCATTCGGTCAAGAAGCTGCTTGCGATATTTGGGAATGCCCCACTTCAGCAGCGAGGTTACGGCGCTCACCGCGACAGGTTGCAGGAATGTTGCCGGCTTGCCGATGGGCGTCAACACATACCAGCCCACGGCAATGGAGTGGCAGCCCATGTCCGAGAGCACGCCGCCGCCCTGACGGGTGGGGTCCCAGAACCAGCCCTCGTGCGGTCCGGCATGTTCTTCCGCGCTGCGCGCCAGCGCCAGCGGGCCCATGCTTGCCTGTACCGGCGCGAGCTGTTCCATCTGAGCGCGAATGCCCTTCATGTGAATCTGGTTCTCGAAATAGGCGGTGGGCAAATTCGCTTCCTTGGCGAGGTCAACAAGTTGTTGCGCTTCGGGAATGGTGCGGCCCAGCGGCTTTTCGCAGATGATGCCTTTCAGGGCGGCGCCCGCCTTCACGGCGTCCACAATCTCCTGCATGATCTGGATGCGCGCAAAATTCGGCGCGAAGATGGCGACGGCGTCCACGTTTTTGCACAGTTCGGCCACTGAACCGTATACGACACAGTCGCCCAGGCCGCTCTTTTTGGCATAGTCCGCAAGTTCTTCCGCTCCTTTCAGCGCGTGTACTCCGGCAAGGTCAACACCGCGAATCTGGGTCATCGCCTTGGCTTGGAATTTGGAAATAAACCCAGCGCCTACAAAACCTAACTTGAAGTTCGACATGATACACTCTCCTTCCGCACAAAGCGGGGTTGCAATTTTTTTGTCCCTGATTAAGGTTGAAACGTATTATAAGACAATAAACAGCATGTCGCAAATTCCCCCGGTTGCCTTCTTGTTGGCATCATGAAATCAATGGGATATGGCAAGTGCGGAGAAAGACGCAGAAGGAAAAACGCCGACGGATAACCCCGCTTTATTACGGTGAGAACGCTGATATTTTGCGGCAGAATGTAAAAGATGATACGGTTGACCTAATCTGTCTTGATTCGCCGTTCAACAGCAATCAGAATTGCCGTATGGTGATCAGAGAGAAGGGTGTGGCAAGCGCGGTGTTGCAGATACAGGCGTTTGGGGATACACAAACGTGGCATCCACAGGATGAGGTGTTCCATGCGCTCTCGTGATGGCGGGCGAGGCTCGTATCAGGCTTTTACATACTGCTGGGTGCGCGCAATAACCATATTCTGCCATTGTTTGTCCAGTGTGGCGAAACGCGCCGACCAGCCGGCAACGCGCACGGCGAGATTGGGATATTTTTCCGGGTTGCGTTGCGCGTCAATGAGCATGGCGGAATCCACGACGTCAATATGCATGAACATGCCTCCCTGGCGGACGAACCCGCGCATAAGCGCGGCGAGCGCCTCGACGCCTTCTTCGCCGCGCACCGTGTCGGGATGAATTTTGAGTTCGAAAGTCGCCATGTTCGGGCATTTGGTAAAATCGAGTTTGCAGTAGGAATTAATGACGGCGGTGGGTCCTTTGGTGTCGGTTCCGGGCGAGGGCGAGCAGTTGGTGGCGAGCACATCGCCCAGATGATGCCCGTCGTGAGTGGCCTTGCGCGGGCCGTTGGGCGCCGCCCACTCGATTTCGCGTCCGAATGTGCTGATGCCCGCGGGACGCAATACGCCGTTGCGCTTCTTCACCTGCGCCGCCATGCGCGTATAATCATCAAAGACGCGCGCCACCATCGCGTCAGCCGCGTCGTCGTCATTGCCGTAAAACGCGAAGCGCCGGCGAATCAGCCGCCGCAGGGGCTCATGGCCCTTCCAGTCGTCGCGCACAATGGCGATAAACTCCGGCAATTCGACATAGCGCTCTTCATAGACCAGTGTTTTGATAACAAGCAGGCTGTTCGCGACATTGGCGATGCCGCCAAAGTGGGGCGCGAGCACGCAGTATTTCGGTCACGATTATAATAGCCGCGCGTATTTTGATTGTCCGTAGGGATGATAGGTCATAAGATGTATTTCTTTGCAATGAGCCAGTTCATTGGCAATGGCGGCAATACCGCAAATATGCTCCTTTCGATTATTCAATCCGGGAATGATGGGGCATCGGAGGACAATGTCAACGTCTTTTTCATCAATCGCTCTCAGATTTTTCCGGATAAGGATGTTGTCAACACCGGTCCACCCCTTATGAAGAATCGGATTGCTTTCCTTCCAGTCAAACAATACGATGTCGCAGTTGCCCGCAAGCGAACAAAACAGATTCACATCGCCGTAGCCGCATGTCTCGATGCAGGTGTGGATATGATGCTTCCGGGCTTCACGCAGCAATTGCATCGAAAATTCATGCTGCAACTCCGGTTCTCCGCCGCCGGATTCCTCGTAGAAAACTTTGTCACGCAACATTTCCCGCATGGCATCAGAAACAGAAACGAAGCGCCCGACTTTTTCAAGCGCGGCATTAGGACAATTTTCGATGCACTTCCCACATAAAACACATTTATTTCTCTGAAAGTTGCGCGCGTTGCCCGGTTCAATTTCAATTGCCTTTTGCCCGCACAGGTCGGCGCACATGCCGCACAGCGTACATATATCTTTATAATATGCGAGTTCTATATGGTTATCAATGCCTTCCGGGTTGTGACACCAAATACAACTCAAAGGGCATCCTTTGAGAAAAATTACCGTTCGAATTCCGGGTCCATCGCGGACAGACATACGCTGAATATCAACAATATAACCCAATGCCACAACTATTCCTCAGTATAGTCATTTTAAGTGAATCATCTGATATCTAAAAGGTGGATATAACGTTATGCTAACTATTGTTTCTCATAAATAAGTTTTTTATCAGTATTAACGTTATCATAATGCGAATAATGTACAAGAAAGAAAGGCGGTTTTGAGCGTATTAGCAGGCAAAAATAGGGGTTGCCTATTCGCCCTGAAAGTGGTATAATAGAGATGGTCAGTGCCACATGTGGCGTTTCTCCTTCCGCGGAGGCCTGGTGCGATTACGTGTCAGGCCTCTTTATTTTATGTGAATGAGACGCAAGTTGCATTTCCTGACCATAGTGGCGCGGCAAGAGCCTACACATTAAAACGGAACAAGAGCATATCACCATCTTTGACGATGTAGTCTTTGCCTTCCAGCCTCACCTTTCCTTTTTCTTTTGCCTTCGCCATGGTTCCGGCTTCGATAAAATCATCGTAAGCGACAGTTTCCGCACGAATAAAGCCTCGCTTGATATCTGAATGAATAACGCCAGCGGCATCCACGGCATGTGTTCCTTTCCGAATGGTCCACGCCCTGACCTCCGGCTCGCCGGCGGTGAGAAAACTTATCAATCCAAGCATATCGTAGGCGAACTGAATAAAGCGCATCCGCGATTCCTCCCCCAAGCCGAGTTCATCACGGAACGCCAACTGTTCTTCCGTTGGCAATTGGCTTACTTCCATCTCGAGTTTTCCACAGAGTTCGATGAGTTGCAATTCGTGCTTCGCGGCGGCTTCACGCATATGTGCGGGGTCGTCCTTTCCGATGGCGTCCTCACCGTAATTGCCCAGCAACATCATCGGTTTTTGCGACAGAAATGTAAAACTACGCAGTAGCGTTTCCTCCTGCGCGTTGATATCGAGTGTTCGCAGGGGGTTGCCTTTTTCCAAGTGTTCCTTGCATCGCGTTAACAGTTCGTATTCCTGATTCTTTCGATGTTCTTTTTCAAGGCGTTCAATTCGTTTTTCGATGATTATGAAATCAGTAATCTGCAATTCTTCCTCCAACGCTTTCACGTCGCGCGCGGGGTTGACGCTGTTCAACGGATGCACGACGTTTTCGTCATCGAACGCGCGCACCACATGCACCAGCGCGTCGGCGTTCTTGAGCAGGTTCAACGCCGCGTTATCGAGTGTTTTGTCCGGTTCCGCGCCTTCCGCCGGGGCGATATCCACAAACTCGAATTCTGCGAACGTTTTTTTCTTCGGCTTATATATCCCGGCCAGTTTGTCCACACGCGGGTCAGGCACTTTGATGACGGCGATATTCGCGTCGCGGCTGCCATAAGCGCCCACCTCGGCGGCGGCTCCCGTAATGGCGTTGAATACGGTGGTTTTCCCCGACCGCGCAAAACCAATCATGCCAACTTTCATGTCCTTATCTTTCCTTTTCCGTATCGTTTTGCTTAAAAGCGCGCAATCAACACACGCCATTGTCGCGCGAGAACAACTCCTGCGCCCACTGCAACCGCGGTAAGGAACGACGCGAGCGCATAGCGTCCGTACAGCCAATATCCGGTGGCAAACAAGGCGGCATATATGGATACACATCCCAAGAGCATGCACAAGATTCCCTGAGGCACCTGCCATGCCGTATCGCCCGTCGCCGCTTCGGACATTTCCGTGGTGAAACGTTTCCAGCCCGGCCCGCCCGGTCGGATCAATCGGCAGAAATTACGCAATGTTTCCTCCGGCGTTGGCGCGGTTATCAATGTGACAAGCATCCATGCCGCGGTCGTGATTGCCACGGTAAGCGTCAGCTGCAAATCGCCGTTAACAGGCGCACACCCGAGCCTGACATGGATGAAACCGAAATACACCGTGACCAGAAACGATACGACCATGGCGGTAAGTTCGCTAAAGGCGTTGATGCGCCACCAGAACCACCGCAGTATGAAAATAAGTCCCGTGCCGGCGCCGACACTCAACATTAAATCGAAATTGTGCCTGGCTGTCTGCATGTTGAGCGCCAGAAACCCGGCCATTATCATGAGCGCCACGGTGGCGATGCGTCCCACGAGCACCAACTCCTTCTCGTCGCTTTTCGGCCGAATAAACCGATGGTAGACATCATGCACCACGTAGGAAGCGCCCCAATTCAAGTGAGTTGAAATAGTGGACATATAGGCGGCGATTAAAGACGCCACGACGAGTCCCAGCAGTCCCGCGGGCAGAAAGGTAAGCATTGCCGGATAGCCCATGTCATGACCGACAATCGCCGCTGCATGGGGAAAAGCCTCGCGCAGCGCGTCAAGATTCGGATATACAATCAAAGAACACAAGGCCACGATAATCCACGGCCAGGGCCGCAACGCGTAATGCGCGGCGTTGAACAAGAACACGGCGCCCAGTGCGTTGTTTTCGTCTTTTGCGGCCAACATGCGCTGGGCCGTATAGCTGCCGCCGCCCGGCTCCGAACCGGGATACCATACGCTCCACCACTGCACGATAATCGGCATAAGAAATACTCCCATGAGC
>OMKS01001235.1_pt1 | contig 23095 bp, 21 predicted proteins | sample 1674721 | NCBI WGS metagenome assembly OMKS01 (sample SAMN06264996, study PRJEB25208) | sediment metagenome | isolation source: hot spring sediment | place: USA: California | collected 2014-09-02
AACCCGACTTTATTCACATGGGGCCATACCCGCCGGGGTGCATGGGGGTTACCCACTGACTTCCCGGAAGGACCAAATTATTGCATTATTCGCCCTGTTGCCGTACTGTTGAGCCGCCGGCGTAAATATACTCCCGTCCTGCCGGCTGTCAGGAATAATCGAAATGCTTCGAGGGTTTTTAATCTGCCGATGATTCATGCGCCGTTTCTTCATTAATCCGCAATCGATCCAAAGCGGCATTGCCACCCTCTCCGGGGTTGAATCGCACCACATGACCAGTGTCCTGCGTCTTGAACCGGGCTCCGCCATCGAACTGTTCGACGGCACCGGATTCGTCTATGGCGGGAGAATTGAAACCGTCGCCCGCCATGGAGTCAGGGTCCGTATTCTTTCGCGCAGCGACGCACCGCCCCCTTCGGCCGCGGAAATCATCCTGGTCCAAAGCTTTCTCAGAGAAAAGAAAATGGACCTTGTCATCCAGAAGGCGACAGAAATGGGGATCCATATGTTTCAGCCCCTCAAAACCCGGTACAGCGAAGTCCGCGGTCACCATCAAAGACAGTTCGACCGTTGGAACCGGATCATGCTTGAGGCGTGCAAGCAGAGCCGGAGGGCCAGGCCCATGTTGATCGCCGAACCGCTTGGTTTCCAATCCCTTTCCGTGGCCGACGGTGGTGCAAAAATCATGTTCTGGGAAGGCGAAAAGACTGTAGCCCTCAACCCGGAGCATGTTTCGCCGACCGGAACGACCTGGCTCCTGCTGGGACCCGAAGGGGGGTTTCATCCTGAGGAGATTGATCTGGCCCGGCAGTTCGGGTTCCTGACCGTTTCCCTGGGCGGCTCTGTTTTGCGGGCCGAAACGGCCTCGATGGCCGCCATGGCCATTGTCCAGTATCTCGTCGGCGCCCTTGCACCGCCGCCCTGAACCGGCTCCCTCAGCTGTTTTCAGGCCATCCCCCATTCATCTTTTGTAATCCTCATCCGGACATGCTACATTAAACCTGTTTTCAAAACGAAACAACGAGGTCCGGCATCGGTCAGCACCGGCCGGTGACGGGGTCCCGCCGGAGACTGCGGTCAGCTCCTCCCGGTTATGCATTATACCTATCAACAGCGAATTCATGCGGGCGGTCATTCAACGGGTGAGCGGGGCGGAGGTCTGCATCAGCGGCCGCGTCTCCGGCGCCATCGGTCACGGGCTGGTGGTCTTTCTGGGTATCCACCGCGATGACGACGACCATGATGCGCAATGGATGGCCGACAAACTGGTCCGTCTCAGGATTTTCGATGACAGCGGCGGACGCATGAACCTTTCTCTTCTTGATACGAAAGGGGAGATGCTGATTGTTTCCCAGTTTACCCTGCTGGCAGACTGCCGCAAAGGCCGCAGGCCTTCGTGGGCGGCCGCGGCGGCACCGGATACGGCCCAGGCACTGTATCGGCAGTTGATCGCGGCGGTCGGCCGCCATGGTGTCCGGACGGCCACCGGAGAATTCCAGGCCTGCATGGATGTCAGCCTGGTGAACAACGGACCGGTGACCATCATACTGGACTCGCGGGACAACCTTTAATTCCTCTTCGGGTATGCACATGACAGATTTTCACATCGGCTCGACCTACAGCGGTTTTCTTCTTCAACGTCTCGAAAACATTGTTGAAATTGACTCAACCGTCCTGTTGTTCACCCACGAAAAGCTGGGCGCCCCCGTGCTGGCAATCAAAAACAGCGATCCCAACAAGACCTTCTGCGTCGCGTTTCAGACCCTGCCGGAAGATTCAACCGGGGTTGCCCATATTCTCGAGCATTGCGTACTGATGGGATCAAAAAAATACCCGGTCAAGGACGTGTTCGGCGAGATCCATAAGGGAGGGATCATGACCTTCCTCAACGCCATGACCGGCTCGGACACTACCTTCTATCCTTTTGCCACCCGCAACCTCCAGGAATATTTCAACATCATGGATGTGTACTGCGACGTGGTTTTTCAGCCCCTGCTCCTTTCTTCGACCTTTGAGCAGGAAGGGTGGCATTATCACAAGGAAAGCCCCGACCAACCCATCGAATACCAGGGGGTGGTGTTCAATGAAATGAAAGGAGCGTTTTCCGATCCGATCCGGGCGATATTTCACCACACCTTCAGCGGCCTGTTGCCCGGCTCCACCTATGCCCATGAATCAGGCGGCGATCCCCGGCGGATTCCGAATTTAACCTATGAACAGTTTGTTGATTTCCATCGCCGTTTTTACCATCCTTCCAATGCGACGTTCTTTTTTTATGGAGACGCCGATCTGGCCGAGGAGCTGGCTTTTATCCAGGACCGGTTCCTTGCCGCCGTCGATGAACCGGCCCCCAGGCCCCGGATCAACGACGGCAGCCTGATCTCGCAACCCAGCCTCGTCGAGGACACCTATGGCGTGCAAAAAGGCACCGGGCTGGCCGGCAAGACCTTTCTTGCCGTCAGTTCGGCCGTCGGCGACATCTTTGACCGGCAGCGGAATACCGCCTTTCAAATCATTGCCCAGATTCTCTACAATTCCGACGCCTCACCCCTGAAAAAAGCCGTTCTTGAGGCGGGCCTGTGCAAGGATTTCGGCGGTATCTTCCTCGCCAACACATGTCCCACCTCCATCATGATGACCTACCTCATCGGCAGTGAACCTCACCACCGTGAACGGTTCAGGGATGTTTACGACGAGGCCCTCGCCCGGATCGTTGCCGAGGGCCTCGGCCATGACCTCATTCTTTCGGAGGTGAACAAGTTCGAATTCGGCGTGCGGGAAGACCTGACCAAGGCCCAGCGGGGCCTTGACCTGATCAGCAAAGCACTGCCCGCCATAAAACACGGCATGGACCCCTTTGACGCCCTCCGCTTTGAAGAATTATTACGGAAAATCCGTACCCTTGCCCTTGAACAAGGCTATTTCGAGGAGCTGATCGCCGCCCATCTCCTTGACAATCCGTCCACCGTCGAGATCATTCTCCGGCCAGACCCGGAAAAAATGACCACGGCCGTCCAGGAGGAGAGACAGCGGCTTTCCGGCCATGAGAACAGTCTCGCTCCGGATGAAAAGGAACAGCTCGTGCTTCGGACCAGGCAGCTGATCGAGCTGCAGAACCGGCCCAACGACCCCGATACACTCAACCTGCTGCCCAGGCTCAAAATCGGCGACCTCAACCCCAGGCCCTCCTACCACCGTGTCCGCCCGGAACAACTGGACTCCACCCTGTTGCTGGTCAACGAACTGCCCACCAATGCCATCGTTTACCTTGATTTCGGTTTCGACTGTTCGATGGTGCCGGCCGACCTCCTTCCCTGGCTGGACCTCTTCGGGACCATAATCACCGAAATCGGTACCGATACCAAGGACTACATCCAATTTGCCCGTGAACTGGGCATGTATACCGGGGGCTTCAACAATTCCTTCAGCACCTATTTACACCGGGATAATCCACAGGGCCCCTGCCGGCCCATTGCCTGGTTTCATTTGAAAGCGCTCAGTTCCTTCCTGGACCCTGCGTTGTCGCTGGTTGAGGAAGTGTTTTCCGGCGTATCCCTGAAGAACCGGCGGCGCATCAAGGAAATAGTTCTGCGGGAATTTGCCTGGGCAGAACACTCCGTCCACAGCGAAGGCTACTCCCTGGCGGCATCGCGAGTATTCGCCCAGCTCAGTTCTTCCGGGCTGTACAATGAATATGTCACCGGCGCGACCGCCTACCTGCAGCTCAAGGAACTTGCGCAAAATTACGACCGGCTCGAATCGGATTTTCTGGCCGGGCTGGAACAACTCCGATATCTTCTGCTGTGCCGGCAGGCCTTGATCGTCACGATAACTGGCAGTGCCGAGGATATCGTCCGGTTTCAAGCCCGTGCCGGGGGCGTCACGGACAGTCTGCACGACCATTCCTATACCCCCGTGGAACCTGTTTTTCAAACCTTTGCCCCCGCCCAGGGTCTCTGCACCTCCTCGGAAGTGATGTACAACGTGCTGGGCTGCAAACTGTTTGACTCGCCGGATCAGTACAACGGCAGTTTCGAAGTGCTGAAGACCTGGATATCCCGTGATTATCTGTGGAACACCGTCCGGCAGATTGGAGGCGCCTACGGCTGTTTCGTCCAGTTCAATCATATAACCGGCAACCTTGCCCTGGTCAGCTACCGAGACCCCCATATAATTCGTACATACCAGGCCTACGAACAACTCCGCAGTCAGATCGAGCGACTCGACCTTTCTTCGCAATCCCTGGAGCAGCTCATCATCGGCACCTACGGGTCCCTGGATCCACACCTGGCAGCGGCGGCACGCGGTGCAACGGCGAGAAACGAATATCTATCTGGAATAACAGTAGAATTTAAACAGAACATCGTTGAGCAGGCTCTGGGAAGCAACCCTGGAAATTTACGCGACTTTGCCCCCTGTTTCGACAACCTTTCCAGCCAGGGTTTTCGGGCAACGATCGGGAATGGCGACAAGATCAGAGCGGCCGGGGAGCTCTTCTCGGAATGTATTGAAATGTAACGACTTTGCTCGCGGTCCAATTGTCATGGTCTTTGCCCCGCACAGGGACCACGTCAACCCATCCCCTGCCGAGGTGTGATCGCCACCAAGCCTCAACAATTGTATTGCCATGTGGCCTACGGACGTGGTTGCGGAAAAAAGGAAATAGGCCCCTGTCCGCGTCGGCAGCGGGTCAACGGCGGCCCCAGACGGCTGGTCCTCTTACTGACCCGTTTTGTCCAAAACCGTATCCCTGCCGAAATGTTCATCATCGTGGGCGGGGTAGTCCGCCATGTAGTGCAAACCGCGTGACTCTTTGCGGGATGAGGCGCACTTGATGATCAATGTCGCCACCACCGCGATATTGCGCAATTCGACGATGTCGGCGGTGGGAAGATAATCATAAAAATGTTCGCGGATTTCCTCGAGAATGGGAGCGAGGCGGCGGCGAACCAGTTGCAGCCTCTTTTCCCGCCGAACGATTCCCACATAGTTCCACATCAGCCGCCTGATCTGATCCCAGTTATGACTGATCAGGACATTCTCCTCGATGGGCCGGGCTTTGCCGACCCGCCACGGCACCACCGGCTTGTCTGGCAGACGCTGCAAGTCCGGCCAGCTTTCCTTCACCCGGATCGCGGCCCGGTGCGCAAAAACAACCGCCTCCAGCAGTGAGTTGCTCGCCAGCCGATTGGCTCCGTGCAGCCCCGTGCAGGCCGTTTCCCCCAAGGCAAGCAGACAATCAATGGATGCCCGGCCCCACGTATCGACCAGGATACCACCGCACATGTAATGAGCCGCCGGGACCACCGGAATAGGTTCTTGGGTTATATCGACACCATATTGTCTGCATGTCCTGTATATGGTGGGAAACCGTTTGCGCACAAAGTCCGGATCCCGGTGGGAAATGTCGACATATACGCAGTCGGCCCCGCTTTGTTTCATTTCGGCATCGATACTCCGGGCAACGGTATCCCTGGTCGCCAAGTCGCCGCGTGGGTCATATTTATGCATGAAGGGTGTCCCGCTGGCGTCAACCAGAACACCCCCTTCACCGCGAACCGCTTCTGATATGAGAAAGTTCTTTGCCTGGGGATTATAAAAGCAGGTCGGATGAAACTGTACGAATTCGAGGTTTGCCACCTTGGCCCCGGCACGAAACGCCATCGCCAGGCCATCCCCGGTGGCTATGTCCGGATTGGTTGTGTACAGGTAAACCTTGCCGCATCCCCCGGTACAGAGAACCGTTATCCTGGCCGTTCGCACCTCAACTTCCCCGGTTTCGCGGTTCAGTACATACGCACCCAGACATCGGTCAGGTTTGTTTCCAGACCGGCCGTTTATCTTTGATTCCAGGAGCAGATCGATGGCCAAATGATTTTCCAGCACCTCGATCGAAGCATGGCCCTCAACCTGTTGCAGCAGGGCACTCTCTATCTCCCTGCCGGTTAAATCGAAGGCGTGCGCTACCCGTCGGCACGAATGCCCCCCCTCCATGCCCAAGTCAAGCCCAGTCCCGGTCTCCCCCCTCTGAAACCGGACACCGAAATCCATCAGCTCCCGAACCCGGGTTGGTCCCTCGGCGACAACCAGCCGCACCACATCTTCATGGCAGAGGCCGTCTCCCGACAGCAGAGTGTCCCGGATGTGGGCATCAAAACTGTCCTCTGCGGAGAGGACCGCGGCTATGCCACCCTGGGCCAGATTCGTTGCCGTATCCGCACAGGCTTTTTTGGTCACCAGGGTCACCCTGGCAAAGGAAGCCACCTTCAAGGCAAAAGACAGCCCGGCCACACCGCTTCCTACAACCAGCACATCGGATGCAAACATTTGCCTTCCCCAAAAAACTGAAATGTTTCACGTGAAACATTGAAAAACTGTTCACCGCCGGCACAGAGTATAGTATACTTTTTTCAATTGAGGCAACAAAAGAAGGTGGAGCATGACAAACAAAATCGACGCCAAGATAATTGCCCTGGCGAACCAGAAAGGCGGCGTGGGCAAAACAACAACCGCCATGAACCTGGCCGCGGCCCTGGCGATCAAGGGGAAGAAGGTCCTCCTGGTCGACGCCGATCCCCAGGGGAATGCCTCAAGCGGTGTCGGGGTACGGAAAGCGGAAAACGGCCCTCAGCTTTATCACTGTTTCATGGACAATCAACCGGTTGAGGGGTGCATTCGCGAAACAGGAATCCCCTCCCTGATGGTCCTGCCTTCCTCCATCGACCTCGTTGGAGTTGAGGTAGAACTTATCTCTCTGAAAGACCGGGAAAAAATTTTACGAAAGATACTTCGCCCCGTCCGAGACCGCTTTCATTATATCATCATTGACTGCCCCCCTTCCCTGGGCCTGCTGACCATAAACAGCCTGACCAGCGCCGATTCGGTCCTGATACCCATGCAGTGCGAATACTTTGCCCTCGAAGGCCTCGCTCAACTCATTGAAACTATTAGGAAAGTAAAGAGAAACCTGAACCCCGGGCTGTATATAGAAGGTCTGCTGCTGACCATGTTTGACCGGCGGAACCGTCTGACCTTTCAGGTGGCCGCCGAAATCAAGAACCATTTCGGCGCGCAGGTCTTTCATACGGTCATCCCCCGCAATGTTCGGCTCAGCGAGAGTCCAAGCCATGGCAAGACGATCCTGGAATATGATCGCGGCTGCCCGGGGGCGACGGCATACGAAAAACTGGGAAACGAAGTGATACGACGGAGTAAGGAACAATGAGCTCAAAAAAAGGTCTGGGAAGGGGAGTTGAGGCGCTGCTCCCCGAAAATTTGAGCGGTGCCGGCGAGGAAAAATTCTTCTTTTGCGACATCGACAAGATCGAACCGAATCCACGGCAGCCCAGAAAGCATTTTGACGAGGACAAACTGCAGAAACTGGCGGAATCAATAGCCGAGAAAGGAGTAATCCAGCCACTTCTGGTCAGCCGGAAAAAAGGAAACCGGTTCAATCTCATAGCCGGCGAGCGCCGACTGCGGGCCGCCCGGATGTCAGGACTGGAGGAGGTTCCGGTGGTCGTCATGGATTCCGACTCCGAGGGCAAAAACCTTGAAATCGCCCTGATCGAGAACATCCAGCGCCACGACCTGAATCCCATTGAAGAGGCCATGGCGTACTCGCGCCTGATCAATGATTTTGAACTGACCCAGGAGCAGGTGGCGCAGAAAGTAGGACGAAAACGATCGACCATCACCAACACCCTGCGCCTGCTGAACCTGTCCGATTACCTCCAAAACGACGTTGCCGCCGGCCTCATATCCGAAGGCCACGCCAGGGTTCTGCTGCGGGTCGTCGATGATGAACAGCGGGTCCAGGAGATCAGGGAGCGGATCATCCGCGAGGAGCTGTCGGTACGGGAAACGGAGCGGTTATGCCGCAAGCCGTCCGTCGCCAGGCAGCGGACCGCCGCCCCGAAAGCCCGGCCGGGCGAACTACCCGCCACATATTGCCGCTCCATTGCCAATCAGTTGACCAACCACCTGCACACTAAGGTCCGCATCGTCCAGAACGGCAATCGCGGCAAGCTTGAAATTGAATACTATTCCAGCGACGACCTGGACCGACTGGTCGGCCTGTTCACCCAGCAAAGCTGATTTCAAAAGGGAGAGACGCCATGGCCCTTATGCAGATAACAGTCATACCCATTGGCACGGCAAAACCGGGCGTGGGTGAATACATTGCCGACATCGAACAGTTTCTGCGCCAGGCCGGAGTCGACCACAGTCTGCATGACATGGGAACGGTCATCCACGGCAGGTGCGAAGAGCTTTTCATCCTGGCCCGGCAAATCCATCAACTGCCGTTCAGCAGGGGCGCAAGGCGGGTGGTTACCCAGATTACCATTGATGAACGGCTTGACAAGGATCCGGGAATCGGCGAAAAGGTACTTTCCGTCATCAAACAAGCCGGAGGTTCCCAACAATGAAGAACAAAGCTGTCCCGCGAAAAGGCCCCTTCATTCTCCTGACTATCTTCACCATGCTCCTCCTGGCCGGCATCGCCTTCGAGGAACCTGCACGGGTTCTTGAACTGGCCAAAGCCATCTGCCTGTCCTGCATCGGCATAGGTTGACGGGGAAATGGAGACAGTCAGAAAACTGATCCAGACGCTCTGGTTTTTCCTGGTCAACGGATTCTGGGGTTTTCCCATGACCAGGAACATCTACCAGGGACCGCTGAAAGTCGTCTGTTCACCCGGACTGAACTGCTACTCGTGTTCGGCGGCAACGACCTACTGCCCATTGGGCAGCCTGCAGCAGCTCCTGCTGGGCATCCGCTTCTCCCTGGAAACAGGGGGGATGTATTTCGGCACCTACGTCGTTGGCAGCATGGGTCTGCTGGGCGCCCTGTGCGGGCGTTTCATCTGCGGCTGGGCCTGTCCCTTCGGACTGTTTCAGGAACTGCTCCATAAAATACCCTCGGTCAAGCTGGCGTTTCCCGCACGGCTGACCTGGCTGAAGTATGGTTTTCTGGCATGTTTTGTCGTTCTGTTCCCCCTGCTGCTGGTGGATCAATTCGGCCTCGGCGCCCCTTGGTTCTGCAAGTATGTCTGCCCGGCCGGGACGCTGAAGGCCGGAATTCCCATGCTGATCCTCCAGCCCGAATTGAAAAGCACCATAGGCTGGCTGTACTGGAATAAAATTGCTATCCTGGTATTTTTTGTCCTGTGGAGTGTAGTCACTTCCCGGCCGTTTTGCCGTTCGACATGCCCCCTCGGCGCGTTTTATGCATTATTCAACCGCCATCGGCTGATCAAGCTGAAACTGATCACTGAAAACTGCACGCAGTGCGGGGCATGTCATCGGGTGTGCCCCATGGAAATCCATTTCAATGAAACCCCGGACAGCGGCGAATGCATCAGCTGCATGAAATGCATGAACCAGGCCTGCAAATTTGATGCAATTTCCCTGGATATCGCCGGCTATTCTTTTAACCGGGATATATAATACGGCCGGCGAAAAAAACGGCCTGACCGGCGGGTAAACGCCGATGAACGGGTTCCCCCGGTGAATGTGAACGATTATCCAGATGATCCGGGCGCTCTCTCCGTCCCGGCAGAACTGGATGGTCGGATTACCGGCGAGGAGAACGTCATGCGGTTCGGAAGGCGGCGGGGCAGGGCGTTACGGATTACATCACCGGTTGATCGGGCGCCTGTCGCGGAGGTCAGAAAAGCACAGGAGCTTGACCATCCGCTGAAAAGGATGGCGGAGAGAGAGGGATTCGAACCCTCGGTGGGGTTTTACCCCCACACTCGCTTAGCAGGCGAGCACCATCGGCCAACTCGGTCATCTCTCCGTGAGTACAGCTGGTGGCGGAGGGAGTAGGATTCGAACCCACGGAACTTTCGTTCAACGGTTTTCAAGACCGCCGCCTTAAACCACTCGGCCATCCCTCCAACAAGGTGTTTAATTAACATTTCACGGGGACCCTGTCAATAATCTCCTCGTGCGGGAATATCATGGATAAACCGACCGAAACCACAATCGCGGACCAGAGGATTGAACACACCAATCTGTCCTGTCTGTATGAAATAACCAAACAGCTTGCCTCCGCCCACAACCTCCAGGACTGCCTGGAAAAAGTAGTTGAAACCCTTGCCCGGGAGAAGGACATGACCACGGGCACGGTGACCATCGTCAATCCCAATACCGGAGAACTGGAGATCGAAGTTGCCCACGGTATTACCGCCGAAGCCCGGCGCCGGGGAAAATACAAGCTGGGAGAGGGGATAACCGGCAAGGTCGTGGTGACCGGCGAACCGATCCTGGTCCCGCAAATCGGCGAGGAGCCGCTCTTTCTCAACCGGACCCGCACCCGCGGCGATGAAAGGAAGAAGAAAAGTTCCTTCCTGTGCGTCCCCATCAAGGTTGGCAATCAGTGCATCGGCGCCCTGTCCATCGATCGCGAGTACAGGGAAAATCTGGGCGTCCAGGCAGAAAATGATCTGCGCTTTCTAACGGTGGTCAGTGGACTCATCGCCCAGACCGTCCAGCGGATCAGGCTGGTGAACGAAGAAAAGGAAAAGCTGCGTCAGGAAAATTCTCAACTGCGCAGGGAGTTGTCCGAAAAAAACCGGATCGAGGAAATCATCGGCAATTCATCAAGGATGCAGGAAGTGTACGACATGGTCCACCGGGTCGCCGACTCCAATGCCACGGTTCTGCTGCGGGGCGAATCAGGAACCGGCAAGACTCTTGTGGCCAAGGCCCTGCACGCCAATTCCAGCCGCCGTAAAGGTCCCTTCGTGGTAGTGAACTGCGCGGCCCTGCCAGAATCCCTTCTGGAAAGCGAATTGTTCGGCCATGAAAAAGGGGCCTTTACCGGCGCTGTTTCGAGAAAAATTGGGCGGTTCGAACAGGCGCGGAAAGGTACGCTGTTTCTCGACGAAATCAGCGAAATCAATCCGTCCGTGCAGGTCAAGCTCCTGAACGTCATTCAGGAGAGAACATTTCAGTGCCTGGGGGGGGCTGAAGTTCTCAAAACCGATATCCGGCTGGTAGCCGCCACCAACCGGGACCTGGAAAAAGCCGTTGAAAACGGATTGTTCCGGGAAGATCTCTACTACCGGCTCAACGTTTTTCCCATTTACCTGCCGCCGCTGCGAGAAAGGCGAACGGACATTCTGCTGCTGGCTGAATATTTTCTCGAAAAATTCAGCAGGGAAAACAACAAACGGATTGAACGGATTTCGACCTCGGCCATCGACCTGCTCATGCAATACCATTGGCCGGGCAACGTCCGTGAACTGCAGAACTGCATGGAACGGGCCGTATTGATCTGCGATGAAAACACCATCAAATCCATTCATCTTCCTCCGACCCTGCAGAGCTCCGAATCGGTGGCCACGGATAAACCCCTGTCGCTGGCCGCCGCGGTTGAAAATTATGAACGGGAACTGATCATCGACGCCCTGAAAAAAAACAAAGGCAACCAGACCCGGGCAGCCAGATACCTGAACACCAGCCTGCGTATTATCAACTACAAAATCCACAATTACAATATCGAACCGAAACAGTACAAAGGAACCCCATGAACATTCTTTTGCACGTCTGCTGCGGCCCGTGCGCCATCTACCCCCTGCGCATCCTGCGTGAACGAGGACACCGGGTCAGGGGATATTTTTATAATCCGAACATACACCCCTTCAGGGAATTCATCCGGCGGATCAGCGCCCTCAACGAACTGGCGGACCGGACCGCTTTTCCTGTCGACATCGATGACCGGTACGGTTTAACTGAATATCTGCGCCGCGTCGTGTTTCACGAAAAGCAGCGCTGTGCAGTCTGCTACGACCTGCGGCTTGAAGAAACGGCACGGAAAGCGGCACGGGAAAACGAGGAGGCTTTTACCACCACGCTGCTGTACTCGAAGTATCAGAAACACGACCTGATCAAGGAAAAAGGGCTGCAGCTGGCCGGCAAATACGGCGTACAGTTTTATTATGAGGACTTCCGCCCGGGCTGGCAGGAGGGTATCGACCGCGCCCTCGCCATGGGCCTGTACCGCCAGCCCTATTGCGGCTGCATCTACAGTGAGCAGGAACGCTACGACAGGTCGTTGAGGAAGAAAGGAAAGCGGTCCCACAACAACATCAGCGGAGAAAATCATGCTACCTATCATCGTGCTGGCGACCAGCAATAAAAACAAGGTTCGGGAAATCAAGGAGCTTCTGAAGGATGCTCCCGTTGACATAAAATGCCTGGCCGACTACGGTCCTCTCCCACCCGTGGTCGAGGACGGCGCTACCTTTGAGGAGAACGCCTATAAAAAGGCCCTTCACTATGCCAAAGTACTCGGGCTCCCCTGTCTGGCGGATGATTCAGGCCTGGCGGTGGAAGCGCTGGACGGCAGGCCGGGCGTTCATTCCGCCCGTTATGCCGGCGACAATGCCTCGAACCTGGAAAAATGCGACAAACTACTCAAGGAGATGGCCGGCCGGAAAAACCGCAAAGCCCGCTTTGAATGCGTCCTGTCCCTTGCCACGCCTGGCGGGCCGGCCCTGACCTGGGAAGGGCGCTGCGAAGGAGAAATCACCTCTGAGCGGCACGGAGAATCGGGTTTCGGTTACGATCCGGTCTTTTATTATCCTCCCCTCGGCAAAACCTTTGCTGAAGCGACCATGGAAGAAAAAAACAGGGTCAGTCACCGGGGCAGGGCCCTGGCCGAGTTTGCCGGAGAAATCGACAAGGTGCTGGTGTGGCTCCGGCATCGCCTGGGTGAACAGAAACCCCCCAAGCCGGACCACCGGGAGTTTGAGCACAACGACTGGTCCGGAGATCATTCGAAATAGGAGCTTCCTGGCGCCTCCGGTTGCGCTCACTGCATGGACGCCGGAACTTCCTCCTTGAGGCTGCGCTGTAAAAGCTCCTGTACGGCCTGCCGGCAGTCCTTGCCTCCATGCAGAACCTGATAGGTCTGCTCGAGGATGGGCATTTCCACGCCGTAGCGGCGGGCCAGATTATAGCAGGAGAGGGTGGTCTTCACTCCCTCGGCCACCATGGTCATCTCTGCCAGGGCCTGGTCCAGGCTTTTCCCCTGGCCCAGCTTGAGACCGACGGTCCTGTTGCGGCTGAGATCCCCGGTACAGGTCAGGACCAGGTCGCCCAGTCCTCCAAGGCCTGAGAAGGTCAGGGGATGGGCGCCGATATGAACGCCAAGCCTGGTAATTTCAGCCAGTCCCCTGGTAATGAGGGCGGCCCTCGTATTGAGGCCGAAACCAAGCCCATCGCAGATGCCGGCGGCGATGGCGACCACGTTCTTCATGGACGCGCAGAGTTCAAGCCCCGTCACATCATTGCTGGTATAGACGCGAAAAAAGGGAGTGGAAAACAGTTGCTGAACGGTCCGGGCGGCATCATTGTCCGTGGCGGCAAAGGTTACCGCGGTGGGCTGTTCCTGAGCGACCTCAACGGCGAAACTGGGGCCGCTGAGAACGCCAAGACAAAAAGAGCGGTAGTCCTTGCTCCGATGCAGGGTATCCTGCATGACCTGGGTCATGGTTTGCAGCGTATCGTTTTCTATCCCTTTTACCGCGGAGACAATCAGGGTCTTCTCGGTCAGCAGAGGACGGATTCGTTCAAAAACGGCACGGACGGCATGGGAAGGGACAACCATAACCACACACCCCGCGCCCCGGACCACCTCTTCGAGGTCCGTCGCCGGTTCCACCTCGGGAGGGAGAAGCGCTCCCGGCAGATACTTCCTGTTTTCCCGCTCCCGTCTGATCCCGGCAATATGGTCGGCGTCGCGGCCCCACAACCCGACCTGGACACCCTTGTCGCCCAGCAATTTGGCCAGGGCGGTTCCCCAACTGCCGGCTCCGATGACAGCCGTCCGGCCAATGTCATTGATCTGTATCAAAGGCTTCTTCCCCGACAACCTCGGTTTCCCTGGCCAGCATCGACATGCCCACCACTTTTTCGCCTTCCTCGAGATTGATCAGCCTTACTCCCTGCGTGTTTCTGCCGATCACCCGGACTGAGTCCATGGGCATGCGGATGACCTTGCCGCTGTTGGCTATGAGCATCACCTGATCCTCATCCTGTACCTGGAGCGCACCGACCACCTTGCCGTTGCGCTCACTGGTGCTGATGGCGAATATCCCCATGCCCCCGCGTTTCTGGACCCGGTACTCGGATACCGCGGTCCGTTTGCCGTACCCGTTTTCGGTCACGGTCAGGATGGAGTCGCTGCTGGTCAGCACCACGACACCCACCACCTCGTCATCGTCCGCCAGGGTAATGCCCTTCACACCCGCGGCCAGACGGCCCATGATCCGGACATCCGACTCGTGGAAATGGATCGACTTGCCGTTGCGGGTGACCAGGAAAATATGGTCATCGCCGGAGGATATGCGGGCGGAGAGAATTTCGTCATCCTCCCTGATGGTCAGGCCGTATTTTCCTTTGCGCAGCGGTCTTTTGTATTCGGCGATGCTGGTTTTTTTCACCCGCCCCTTTTTGGTCACGGTCAGCACGGTCTGGGATTCATCCGCACCGGCAAGATCGGAAACGGGGAGGATGGCTGCCAGTTTTTCACCCTCGCCAAGCTCAAGGAGGTTGACGATAGCCTTGCCCCGTGCCGTTCTGCCGCCAAGGGGAAGCTCGTACACCTTGCGCCAGAACACCCGCCCGCGATTGGTGAAAAAAAGAAAAGTATCAAGGGTCGAGGCTGTATAGAGGCTGGTGACAAAGTCCTCCTCAATGGTGCTCATGCCCTTCACCCCCTTGCCGCCCCTTTTCTGGGCCCGGTACAGGGAAATGGGGTTGCGTTTGATATAACCGGTGTGGGAAACGGTTATGACCATTTCCTCCGGGGTGATCATATCTTCCGGGAGGATTTCTTCGGGTGCGTCAATGATCTCAGTGCGCCGGTTGTCGCCGTATTCATCGCGGATCTGCTCAAATTCTTCCCGTATGATTCCCATGACCAGGGAATCGTCGCTCAGCACCCGGTTGTACCAGGCGATTTTTTCCATGGTTTCCTGATACTCGGTGATGATTTTGTCCCGCTCGAGCCCGGTCAGGCGCTGCAGACGCATGTCCAGAACCGTCTGGGCCTGGATCTCGGTCATTTCGAAACGTTTTATCAGCCCGGCCTTGGCCTCGGCGGGGCTGGCAGACGACCTGATCAAACGGACAACCTCGTCGAGGTTGGAAATGGCGATTTTGAGGCCCTCGAGCAAATGGGCTTTTTCCTCGGCCTTGCGCAGTTCAAACGCCGTCCGGCGGTAAACGACCGTCTTGCGGTGGACAATGAAATACTCGAGCACCTGCTTGAGATTCAGGACTTCCGGCCTGTTGTTGACGATACACAGCATAATGATGCCGAACGATTTCTGCAACGGCGTCAATTTATACAACTGATTCAAGGTGATGTCCGGAATCTCGTCCTTTCTGAGCTCGAGCACGATGCGCAGTCCGTGGCGGTCCGATTCGTCCCTGACCTCGGCAATGGAGGTAAGGCGTTTTTCCTTGACCAGCAGGGCTATTTTCTCCACCAGGGCCGCCTTGTTCTGTTGAAACGGGATCTCGGTGATGATGATTGATTCGCCGCCGCTCTTTCGTTCTTCGACATGGGTGCGGGACCGCATGATCACGACCCCGCGCCCGGTTTCGTATGCCTCTCTGATCCCCGCCCGGCCGCAGATGAAGCCTCCTGTCGGAAAATCGGGACCGGGAATGATTTCCATCAGCCGGTGAACGGTGATGTTCGGATCATCAACCAGGGCTATGAGGCCGTTCACTATCTCCGTCAGGTTATGGGGCGGGATGTTTGTGGCCATGCCCACCGCTATGCCCGATGAGCCGTTGATCAGCAGAATGGGCACCTTTGACGGCATAACCACCGGTTCGGTCAGCGAGTTGTCATAGTTGGGGGCGACATCAACGGTTTCCTTGTCCAGATCAGCGACTATTTCCTGATCCAGCTTGGTCATTCTGGCCTCGGTATACCTCATGGCCGCAGCCGAGTCGCCGTCAAGGGAGCCGAAGTTGCCCTGGCCGTCCACCAGGGGATAGCGCATGTTGAAATCCTGCGCCATGCGAACCAGGGTGTCGTAGGCGGCCGTATCACCATGGGGATGGTATTTACCTATAACATCGCCGACAATTCTGGCTGATTTGACATACGGGCGGTTATAGGTGTTGCCGAGTTCCCGCATGGCGTAGAGCGTCCGCCGATGGACCGGTTTCAGGCCGTCCCGGACATCGGGCAGGGCACGACCGACAATAACGGACATGGCGTAATCCAGATAGGATTTCCGCAACTCTTTTTCTATGGAGACAAAAGGGGATTTTTTTTGTGAATCTTTTATAATTTCGGTCATTTATTAATATCCTTTAACAGCCACCGGGAGACAGGAATAAATCTGTCCCGGTCCGGGCATGAAAAAATTCGGATTATGATCAGATGTCCAGTTCGGATACTTCCAGAGCATGGTTTTGAATGAAATCGCGGCGCGGTTCAACCTTGTCGCCCATCAAGGTCGTAAAGATCTCATCAGCGGCCTCGGCGTCCTCGATATGCACCTGAACGAGGCTGCGCTGCTCAGGATTCATTGTTGTTTCCCATAACTGTTCGGGATTCATTTCGCCGAGACCTTTGTAGCGTTGCAGATGGCTTCCCTTGAAGGTCTCGTCCCGGACGGTTTTGATCAGACCGTGCCAGTCGGCCACTGGAATTTCCTTATCCTGGCCGCCAGCCATTATCCTGGTAATGACAAAGGAACTGTTCAGGAACGATCTGATATCGCCGTAGATTTCGAGGGCCTGCCTGTATTCCTGGATAAGCGGAATGTTCGGACCAAGGGTGGTCAGGACGTGCGACTGGCCGCGGAAGGCCACGTCGACCTCATAACATGAGGGGCGCCAGCGGCACGAGCGGATATTGCCGATCACCGATCCCAACGGCTCGAGAACCGTGATCAGTTTTTTCAGAAATTCCTCCTCCTGAAACTGATCGGCTGAGACAACTCCGTTTTCCAGGAGAAACAGCGTCATCTGTTCAACGATATTGAGCCGGTCAAGATGAGCGCAGAGCCGTTCAAAGTAGGACAGCTTCTTGAGAATGGTCACCATCTGCTCCTCGACGATTTCTTCCCCCCTTTCGCTTCGAATTCTGAGAAGCTGGCTGGCTTGGCTGTACAGATACTCATTCAGCGCTTCTTCATCGAGGAAATAGAGCTCCTTTTTTCCTTTGCCCAGCCGATACAACGGCGGCTGCCCGATATAGACAAAGCCGTTTTCCACCAGGGGAAACATCTGCCGGTAAAAAAAAGTGAGCAGCAGGGTCCGGATATGAGCACCATCGACATCCGCGTCGGTCATGATGATGATTTTATGGTATCTGAGCTTGTCCAGGTCAAATTCTTCTCTGCCTATTCCTGTGCCCAGGGCGGCTATCAACTGCTTGATTTCCTCGCTGGACAATATTTTGTCGAAACGGGCCTTTTCCACGTTCATTATTTTGCCCCGCAGCGGCAGGATGGCCTGAATGCTGCGGTCACGGCCCTGTTTGGCGCTGCCGCCGGCCGAATCACCCTCAACGATGAATATTTCCCTTTCCTTGGGATTCTTGCTCTGACATTCAGCCAGTTTGCCGGCCATCAGAACGGACAGGCCTCCTTTTTTCCTGGACAATTCCCGCGCCTTTCTGGCCGCCTCTCTTGCCCTGGCCGCTTCCACCGCCTTGGTTAGAATCTTTTTGGCTACGGAAGGATTCTGCTCAAGGTAAATCCCCAGTTTTTCGTTGCAGAGAGTTTCAACAATGGATTTAACTTCGCTGTTGCCGAGCTTGGTTTTGGTCTGCCCCTCGAACTGCGGATTGGGGACCCTGACGGAAACGACGCAGGTCAATCCTTCCCGGACATCATCTCCCCCCATCTTCGCTTTCAGGTTTTTCGGAACGATATCGTCGCTGGCGTACCGGTTTATGCATTTAGTCAGGGCCGCTTTGAATCCTACCACATGGGTTCCGCCTTCCCTGGTGTTGATGTTGTTGACAAAGGAAAACAGGCGCTCCGAATAGCCGTCAAAATATTGAAAACATATTTCCACCTGGACCAGGTCCTTTTCTCCGGCGAGAAATACCGGTTCCTGATGGATCGGCGTCCTGTTGCGGTTCAGATATTCGACGTAGGATTTTATGCCGCCTTCATATTTGAATTTATCTTCGGCCCCGCTTCGTTCATCTTTCATATATATCCGGACGCCGGCGTTGAGAAAGGCGAGTTCCCGCAGCCGGTTTTTGACTGTTTCGTAGTTGAAGACGGTCGTTTCGGTGAAAATGATTGAATCGGCCTTGAACGTGACGAGGGTGCCGGTTTTTTCACTCTCGCCGACGACTTCAATATCGCTTGTCCGGTGCCCGTAGGCGTAGGTCTGCCGGTAGATCTTGCCGTTGCGCCGGACAAGCACAGTTGCTTTTTCGCTGAGCGCATTCACCACGGATACGCCCACCCCATGAAGGCCGCCTGAAACTTTGTAGGTAAAATTATCGAATTTTCCCCCCGCATGAAGGGTGGTCATAACCAGTTCCAGGGCGGACATCTTTTCCGTCGGATGCATTTCCACCGGAATACCGCGGCCATTGTCCTCTACCGAAACGGAGTTGTCCGGATGAATGGTTACCCGGATCCTGTCGCAGTGTCCTGCCAGTGCTTCGTCGATGGAATTGTCGACCACTTCATAAATCAAGTGATGCAGCCCTTCTTCAGCGGTATTGCCTATATACATGGAGGGCCGTTTGCGCACTGCTTCAAGCCCTTCAAGAACCTTTATCTGATCGGCACCGTAATCGCCCTCTCTGTGTTCTCCGTCTGTTTTTTTAATTGAATTCATATATTTACATTATTGTTGATTTTGTCATTTACCGATCTCATGCGGTTTGCCCCGCATAAATCAGCAATTCTTTTATGAGTTGTTGCCCGTTACAGTTTCATCGGCATGATGATGCTTAAAAATCCATCGTCATCATCGGATTCGATAAGGCAGGGACTTTCATCGGAACTTATATATGCCTTTATGTTTTCCCCTTCCATAACCTGAAGCGTGTCGATGAAATATCGACAGTTAAACCCAAGGGAGAGCGGTTCTCCTGCATAGACGACAGCAAATTCATCCCGCGCACTGCCGAAGTCGGCATTCCGCGATGTCAAAACCATGTGATCTTCGCTGATCTCAATTTTTATTGCCTTGAACATATCCTCGGTAAACAGATTTATGCGTTTCAAGGCCTCAAGAAATCTGATTCTGTTTATTGCAACGAGGTTGTCGCGGGAAATTACCTTGATAATGCTTTGAAAATCAGGAAATTCACCTTGCATCAGGCGAACGATAAGCAAGGCATCCTCGCTTTTCAGAACCGCCTGCTTTTTTTCAAGACCGAACAAAAAGGAATCCTTGTCTTCGCAGAATTTTCGTATTTCCTGCACCCCTCTTCGTGGAATAAGGGTTGTCGGATTAAACTGCAGATTATCCACCTTCCTGTCCACTTCCTTATTCATAATGGTCAGACGGTGACCGTCCGAGGTAATGAATTGCAGAAATCGTTTTTCCCCCTTTTCCTCCTTTTTAAACAGGGCGGCGGTGAGGCTGTACATACTCTCCTTGTCCTGAGCAATGGAAAAAATCGTTTTATCAATCAGGTCGGAAAAAACAGCCGCATCGATTTCCACCATTTTTTCCGCATCGTATTCGGGAAACTTGGGAAATTCATCACTCATCATCCCGGCAAGTTTATATTGACTGGAACCCGCGTTTATGGTCACCCAGTTGTTTTCCTCCTCTTGAAAGGAAATCATGGGCGAATCGGATTCCCTGGCAATTTCGAATAACTTTTTGGAAGGCAGGGTGAGTATTCCCGTTTCAAATATCTCCGCCGCCACTGTTTTCCTGAGCCCTATTTCGAGATCCGTGCCGGTCACGATCACCCGGTCCTGTTCGGCCTCGATGAGAACATTGGCCAGGATGGCCAGGGTACCTTTTTTACTGGTGATATTTTGCTGCGCACCGACTGCCTGAATAAGATCATCCCGTGAAATATTGAAATGAAGCGCCATAACAATCAGTTCCTTTTATGTAAAAGTTATTGTTGTTTTTACAGGTGTTGGATTGTTAATTTTTTTAATAAAAGTTTGATTTTATTCATTTTTTCTTGTTATAAGAAAGATGGATAACAGCGTAGGTTTATCTGGAAAAAAATGGAAATTACGTTATGAACAAAGTATTCAACAATCCTTGAACAGCCACTGCACAGTTTTATGAAAAAAAAGACAATAACAACGGCTCAACCGGAGGCCACCAAGCGTTTTGGTTGATGCTTCTAACACCCTGCACCGCCGTATTTTTTCCAGAGTTTGGAAGATGGGCAATTATAGCCGAAAACGTTTGATAATACAAAGAAATAAAACAAGTTTGAACAATGGATAAATCATGGCTGACACGGGTTGAGAGGAGTCTTTCACCACTGATGGCGAATGGAGTGGAAAATAAGGTTTTTCCAGGCGCGGCAGTCGGTCTGTATCACAACAGGCAGGAGGAAAACACCTTTATCGGGGTTTACGGCACAACACGGAATGATGAAAAGGGAGAGGTCGTGGTCCCGGAAACACTGTTTGATCTGGCTTCTCTGACAAAACCGCTGTGTACCGTACTGGGCATGCTCTGTCTGCTCCAGGGAGGAAAAATACGTCTGGAGAGCCGATTGGCTGATGTTGGTAATTACAATTTGAGAACGGAATTCAATGATATAACCGTCAGGCACCTGCTTTGCCATTCTTCCGGATTACCGGCGTATAAACCTTATTACGCGTCGTTTGCCCCTGTAATCAACAAAAAAAATAAACCCGGTATATTGAAGGCTATCCTGGATGAACAACTTGCATACCGTCCAGGGTCAAAATGTGTATACAGCGATCTTGGTTTTATTCTGTTGGGAGATGTTATTGAAACTGCGGCCGGCCAGCCGCTTGATATCTTTTTTCAGCGCCGGATAATCGGTCCGCTGGGTCTGGAAAAACAGATTCTTTTTCGCCCGGTCAGTTCCTCTGCCGGCAAGGGGGTAAAAAACATCGCCGCCACCGAACAATGCCTCTGGCGGGGGAGAATGATACAGGGTGAAGTACACGATGAACACAGTTGGCTCATGAACGGCGTCGCCGGACACGCCGGCCTTTTCGGTACTATCGGCGGGGTGCTGTCCCTGGTCGTACATTTGCTCAAACAGTGGCGAGGGGAAGGTTGCCATCCGGAATTTTCCGGATCTTTGCTCCGGCAGGCTCTGACCAGACAATATGCTGGGCAAACCTGGTGTCTCGGTTTTGATACGCCTTCTTCAGATCATTCGAGCGCGGGAAAATATTTTTCGTCGCGCAGCACCGGTCACCTTGGCTATACCGGGACCTCTTTCTGGATGGATCCCGACAGGGAACTGGCGGTTGTCCTGTTAAGCAACCGGGTGCATCCGACTCGCACCAACGAGCGGATCAAACGGTTCAGGCCGCGGTTTCATGATGCGGTTGTGGAGGCTGTCGAGGGAAAATAAATAAAAAAAAACCCCGCCGGTGCCGGCGGGGCAGAGCAGAGAAACTGTTTAGGCGCTACCACCAGCAGATGGTCTTATCAGCGGCGAATATCTTTTCCACCAGGATGTCGTAATCCGGATTGTCGACAAAGAGCTCAAATGTATCGGATTCCCTGTCACGATTCACTATTTCAACCAGTTTTTTGGTTTTTTCATCCGGTTGTGAACGGTATACGTTTAAGATTTTCATGGGGTATGCTCCTGAAAAAATTCATATTATGCCGTAGGGGACAATGACATCCATTTCCCGTAATTTTTCGCCCAGTTCCTCAATGGACATGAATTCAAGTCCATTCTGATCAACATTGGACTGAACGTTTGTATACACTTCCCCCTCCATGTCGCGGAGCATTTCAAGTCTATCCTGGTTGTTGTCGTCGAGCTTGTCAATTTCCGTATCAAGGAGGTGGGCGTACGAATACATGTTTTCCACAGCGAGACCAAGGGCGGACCGCATGCCATCGAGGGCGTAGTCCTTGTTCCGTATGATGATTAAAGCCTTTTTGTATTCCATTCCACACCCCCTATAAGTTCAGGTAACAATCATAGTCTTCAATGATCAGACCGTGCTGGGTCTGGGTTGCCATTTTCTCTTTTTTCAGACCTTCCGGCACATCGTCGGCACTGTATCCCATATTTACGTAGCTGTCGACGCAGATGGCAACATCATCCGCAATTTTGCACAATTCTGGAAACTGGGGGTCCTTTGCCAAATGCGTGGCGGTCCAGGTAAAAAATATTTTCACCTTGGAGCCTTTCGCCTTGGCCGCTTTGGTCACGCCCATCACATGATGCATGACGTGAGGATTCGTAACAAATATTCCCAAACTTTTTGCCATAACACCCTCCTTGAAAAGATAATCGGCGCTTTTCCCGGTGAGAAAACGCGCCGTTTATACTGTTATTCTGCACAGCTGTGGATCATCAACCTTTTTTAATGAAAAAGCTGGTGTACCCTTCCTCTTCCTTGAGCCCCAGGTATTCATGGCCGGAACGTTCACACCACCCCGGGATGTCATTTTTGGACCCGGGATCGGTACCGTCAACACGGAGAATCTCTCCGGAGTTGATTTTTCCGATTTCCTTTTTGGTGCGGAGCAAAGGCATGGGGCAGCTCAAACCTTTCGCGTCCAGAGTGGCTGCTACAGCGAGTCCATCCGGTGCTATTTTTTCTTCACTCATTAGTTATTCCTCCTACCATGAAATGAATTATAAAAGCCCATGAAATTTTTATGTTTTCATAAGCGTCGGGGAAACGTCGGTACCACAAGGTTACTGCAGTTTTCCCGTATTAAACAGGTTTTATACAGAATAGGCCCAGGTCTGTCAAGCCTAAAATGAATGGCAATTCAAGCTTTATTTGTAACATAATTTGTTGTTTTTATGAATAAATTAGATGGTTAAAGAATTGTTGGCATTGCTGTCCGCATTCAGTGTTGTCCGGTTAGAAAATTGCATAAAAAATAAACTGAAATACTTGCCGACGAGGGCGTTTTTTTCTTGACAA
>OMKS01001238.1_pt1 | contig 23083 bp, 17 predicted proteins | sample 1674721 | NCBI WGS metagenome assembly OMKS01 (sample SAMN06264996, study PRJEB25208) | sediment metagenome | isolation source: hot spring sediment | place: USA: California | collected 2014-09-02
CTCTTCGTCGGCAGCGTCAGATGTGTATAAGAGACAGGGCCCATTGCTCCACGTAATCCTCAGACTGAACGTAGTTCAAGCGTTCGATGAGCGCCTCGTGATAGGCCTGTTCGTCGGCCACGATTTTTTCCAGGCGTATCTCTTCTAGCCGCATCTGGCACGCGTATGCCAGTTGTCGTCCAAAACCCCACACCAGAGCGCCGATGATGGTCAGGGCCAAGATAGCCACTACGCCCATAGCGAATTGATCTCTACTCAGCTTGAGGTTAAATTTGGGAAGCGCCATAGCATACCTCGGCTACCTAACCTGAACGAGCCAGAACCAAAAAGGGTCATCGGCGGCAAATGCTCGCTCGACGTACGAGGTTTCATTGGTTAGGCCCTGACCTGGATCGAGTGCGGCAGGGCAATATAGTTGAAATGATACACCAGTTCTCTTTCGACGTCAAGCGTGGCCAACACGGTCAACAACACTCAACAGGGAGATCACCCGAAACCAAAATTCGTGTCATTTGTCCATTCGTGCTATTCGTGATCCAGAGATGTCGGGTAATGAACAACACCCACCAAAAAAGAGGTGGTTATCCACCTCTGAAGGTGCCGAAGGTGGGATTTGAACCCACATGGGCGCGAGCCCACTGCGTCCTGAACGCAGCGCGTCTGCCTGTTCCGCCACTTCGGCTCTTTTTAAGTTCGATCATTATTCTACACCAAACGTTTAGCTTGTCAAGTGATTCTTCTCCTTCTCCTAACCTGGACGAAGCCGCTGTGCTTCCGAGCCAGAACCAAAAAGGGGTCATCGACGGCAAATTCTTGCTCGATGTACAAGGATATCATTGGTTAGGCCCTCCCCGTCTCTTCCCGGCGCGGCAAGGCCGGCGCTGAAAAGCTATCCCGTCACTCATCTGTCTTGGCCAAGACGCGACGGGGTACAATCCACCACTGAGAGACATTGCGAAAGCGGTCGGCTGGCGACATCAACGGACCAATCTGGACGCCGTGAATTCGCTCGCTGACCCCGTAAGTGTATACCGGCACGTAAAGCAAAACAGCCGGCGCCTCCTGGGCGAAGAGTTCCTGGAACTCATCGTACAGCGCCTGACGTTTCTCGCGTCCATTGACGATGCGCGCCTGTTCGATCACCTCGCTGATGCGACGATGTGTGAAACCCGCGTAGTTTTGGCCGCCTTCAATTTGCCTCTCGTGCCAGAAGGGATAAGGATCTGGATCGCCTGGCAAAGCCAGATGAACGAGCACGGCGTCGAAATCTCGATGATTCAACGTATTGTACAAATCCATTGGCGCGACGACATTAACGTTCACCGCGATGCCTGCGGCTGTCCATTGTTTGGCCATCATCTCCGCCACCTTCACCCGCTCCGGCTCACCCGAGGTCAGCAACGAAAAGGCCAACACCTGGCCTCCCTTACGTCTCACGGCTTCATCCGGCGAAAGCAGCCATCCCGCCGCATCCAATAGCGCCCCCGCCTGACCGGGGTCGTATTCGTAATGAAAAGTATCTTCCTTGTATGCCCAGGTGCCAGGCAGGATAGGACTATGAGCGACCAACGCCTGCCCTCCTAACGCTTCGTCGATTATTCTCTGCCGGTCGAGTGCATACATGAGCGCCTGCCGCACCTTCGATTCTTGAAAGAAGTCCAGGCCGGGCCGGTCCATATTGAGGAAAACCAACCCCGTCCGAGCAATCCGCGCAGAATAGAGGGCTAAATTGGGCAAAGTCCCAGCACGCGAGAGATCCGAGGGCATCACGCGTGCTATCCCTTCAACTTGTCCATTTTTATATGCTTCGAAGACCGCTTGCTCACTTGGATAGAAGCGAAACTGGATGCGATCCAGGTAAGGAGTATCGCCATAGTATCGTGAAAACTGCTCCAAAACCAGAGACTTTATGGCGTCATTCTCAACTTCGATTTCGACCAACATAAAGGGGCCACACCCAATAGGGTTCAGGTTAAACTCAGAGGTTGGCAAGTCGGCAGCCTGAATCCCCTTCAGGATGTGGGCTGGCAATAGTCCAACTGTGCTATGATCGAGGAATGGGGCATAGGGTTGATCGTCGGGCAATTTGAAACGCACCGTCAAGCGATTGACCTTCTCTACCTCGACCACTTGCCAGACGCTGGCCCCCAGCTCGACAGGGCCAGGGAAATTGGGATCCTTCAACAGATTGATCGTAAAAATCACATCATCGGCGGTGACAGGTGAACCATCATGCCAATAAGCATTAGCCCGTAGGCGAAACGTATACGTCAAGCCGTCCAGTGTAACGTCCCATTCGCGAGCCATGTCGGGTTCCAACTCGCCTCGGGCGTTCAGACGCGTCAGCCCCCGGAAGAGCAATGTGCACAGGTCATGGTCGACATGGTTTGGCCTGTTATATCCACATAGCAGGGGGTTCAGATAAACGGGCGAACCGGCGATTCCCTCAACGTAGGTTCCACCATGACCGGGACGCACCACCGTCTTGTAGTTGACAGCCAGATAGGCCAAAAGGATGCCAACTAGAAGAACGCCCAAAACGATGAGAACCACCTGCCACCAGATGTGACGAGTCACGCGCTAAAGCCTCCCTCTCAGATTGGGTCTACAAAAGCCAAACGCAGATGCACGGTTCGGCACACAGCCCGGCCCGCGTCAATCTGCGCCATAGAAACTCTCCAGGTAACTACTCAGACCAGCCCTTTGCTGTGCCGGAGAATGGGCAGCAGGCTGAGTAGTTACGATTTTTCAGTCTTTATCTACGAAAGCATACACCGCTACATGGGAGCGCTATCTGCGCCCATTTCGCTCAACTGCGTAAGTCCTGACCTGGCAAAAGCCGCTGCGCTTCCAAGCCAGAGCCAAAAAGGAACCGTTGACCGCCAAATCCTTGCTCGCTGTGCAAGGATTCTATTGGTTAGGCCCTATCCCGGACGAGCCGGAACCAACTTACTTTCCCGTGTCGGCGTTAGCCAGTGACGATAACGTTTAATAGCGTGATGAGGAAAAATGTGACCGAGAGTCCAATGGTGACGTTGAAAAGCGTGCGCTCGACCCCGCGTCGCTTCTTATAGACCGCTGTCTCGGCGCCGCCAAACACCCCCCCTAACCCACCACTCTTGACCTGTAGGAGAATCACGGCTATCAATGCGATACTGACGATAATCTGTACGATATTAAGATAAACACCCATTTATTTACTCCCTCCTCTGAATTTCGGGGACGATTATAACATACTCTGGGCGCATCGACAAGGACACAGGGCCTTTCAGGGCCTTCTAAGAGGTGTCGCAGAACAGAGCAGACGGGGCGCTGGATGGGACGAGGATACGCAAAGAGCGCGGTACAACCTTCACAGTCACCGGCGTGGCGTTCAAGGGGTCGCCATCCACTTGGACCGCCATCTCGTCCTCGGCATTGACCTGGACGTGTCGAGCCTGTCGGTAGACGACGTGCGGATCTCGCAGGTAACGGTTTCCCAGGATCTTCACAAGATGACGTAGGATATAGAAAGCGCCTACTCCTTTGAAGACGAAGATGTCGAGCAGGCCATCATCTATACGCGCATCGCGGGCGACGTCGAACACACCGCCATATTGCCGGATATTGCTCATCAAAATCCAGAGCGTGCGTCCTCGTACAAGATGACCATCGATGAGAACATGCGCCGGTTTCCCCTTGAAATCACGCGCGACCATAAAAGCAGCGAAGATGTAGGGCAAAGCGCCGAGGCGTTTGGTAGACCGGTCGCGAGGTTCCATCTCGGTGGTCACCTGGGCATCCAGGCCCACACTGGCCCAGCACAAGAAGTGATGTCCATTGACCCACCCCACATCTACGGGACGCACCGTTCCCTTTAGCAGCCCGGCGGCCACGTCGCGTAATCGCAGCGGGTTGAGTAGGGTGTGCGTAGGTACGCCCAACTGTTTGGCCCACAGATTGCCGGTCCCAACCGGTATCACACCCAGGGCTGTCTCGGTTCCCACCAATCCATTGACCGCCTCATTCACCGAACCATCCCCGCCGGCTACGAGAACGACGTCGCAGCCTGCCTGAGCGGCGTTCCGCGACTTGGTCACGCCATCCCCAGGCTTGTCGGTCGCTAGGAGTTCAAAGGTCCAACCTAACTGCTCCAGGTAGGTACATATCTGGACCAGTTCACGGCGAACGTCTCGAGGACCAGCAACCGGGTTATAGATTAATCGGGCCTTCACGTTGTCTTGTATCATATCTTGAGATTATAGCACGGCTACAGCCTTTGACAATTCTTGCCGATGACGTCAATTTAGAGTAAAATACCTCAGCGTAGTGAATGGTATATGTGTGAGTTGGAGTCAAACAATGGCATCGGATTTGCTCAATAATCGGTATCGACTTTTGGAACTGGTCGGCTCGGGTGGCATGGCGGCCGTGTACCGGGGGCTGGACACACTCCTCCAGCGTCAAGTAGCGATCAAGCTGCTGCGCGAAGGATTTGCCGGCGACCCCTCGTTCCTCGTTCGTTTCCAACGTGAAGCTATGGCTGCCGCCAGACTGGATCATCCTAACATCGTGACGGTACACGACGTCGGACAGGATGGTGAGCGCCATTATATCGTGATGGAATACATCGACGGTCAGAATCTCAAGTCATTTATCCGCCAAAACGCTCGGTTGAACGTCCAGCAAGCGATCGATATCGCCATCCAGATCTGTGACGGCGTTGGGCACGCCCACAAGGCCGGTATCATTCATTGCGACATCAAACCCCAGAATGTACTCATCACCAAAGATGTTCGGGTCAAAGTGACCGATTTTGGTATCGCCCGGGCCTTATCGGAATTGGGCATCACCGAATCTGATACCGTGTGGGGCAGCCCTCTTTACTTTGCGCCAGAACAAGCAGCCGGCGACCCTCCCTCGCCTGCCTCCGACGTGTACAGCATCGGGGTCGTGATGTACGAGATGTTGTCTGGTCTCCCTCCTTTTCAGGCGGAAAAACCAGCGGCCCTGGCGCTGATGCATATGCGGGAGGATCCTCCGCCCCTGGCGGTTCGCAATCCTCAAGTGCCAGCACAGTTGGAGTGGGTTGTACGCAAGGTTTTGTCTAAAGAACCGGCGGCCCGATACCGCACGGCCGAACAACTGGCCCACGTACTTAAGGAATACAACCGTCAGAGCGAGCAAAAAACGGGATGGCAGCCCGCCGCGTCCATCGACGCAGCGGCGGTCGCCCCCCCGACTGTTCCACCGGCTGTCCCCAAGGCGACTGCGTCTCAGCCTCTGCCCGCTTCTCCAGTCGTCGCGCCCGATCGCTGGTTCTGGATACTGGGGATCATTGCTGTCGTTGCTGTGGCGGGCCTCGTTCCCTTGTGGGTCACTGTTTACAATCGATATTCGGCGCCTCCTTCCATGCCATCCATTCCCGCGGCGACGCCTATGATCACAGATACGCCAGAGGCGGCAATGGTTACTGTGCCCGACGTATTGGGTAAATCCCAGGAGGAAGCACAGCGTCTCATGGAACAGGCGGGACTTTATCTCACCGTGGTCGAAGAGCGTTTCGAACGGGAGTTAGAAAAAGGTATCGTTCTGGAACAAACCCCCCCGGCTCATTCGTCCGTTTCTCCCAATTCAGAGATAGTAATCGTCATCAGCGGTTTGGGTCGAGAACTCAGTATGCCCAATCTATCGGACTACTCGGTGGATATTGTAAGAGAGGGGTTGGAGACGGATGGTTTAACCGTCCAGATCGAAGAAGTGTGGAGCCCCAGGCCAGAGGGAATGATATTGAAACAAATGCCGGAACCTCAGGCCACAATTTATGCCGGCGACACCGTCACACTGACAGTCAGTGGAGGGGTCAACGTACCCATTGTACTGGACGTCAATTACGCCGATATGTTCATTCTGGAAGAGGTTCTGCTCCCTTACGAAAAATTCCAACCGGGGCAAGACGTCTATTTTACCCTGCGATGGTACGTTCGGCGTGGCGTCAGCACCCACTACGTCGTTTTCGTGCATCTCCTGACGTCAGCCGGGCAGTTAGTCGCCCAACAAGATGTTGAGCCCAATCCGCCGACTAGCAATTGGACACCCGGCTCCAGGATCATGGATGCACATCAATTGACGATCCCGGACAATCAGCCCAGTGGTCAATACCAACTACGGGTCGGGCTCTATCCTCGAGGAGACACGAGTTACCGGCTCCCGGTCGTGGATGTGGGAGAAACGAGCGCCGAGGATAACAGCGCTCTGATTATAGAAATCGAGATAAGACCATAAATCCGGCTGGTTCTGGCTGGTTCTAATGAAATACTAATCTTCCCGCCCTTGCCTGAGGCCAGTGGGACATGGTATAATGAGGTTCGAATAAATTCTGTACTTCTCGATAAGTGGTGAAAGACAGGCGTTTTGGGCAGCGAAGCTAGCAGCGCCCCCGCCAGTTTATTGAGATGTTACTAAATTCTAAAAAAACTGACCAGGTCAGGTGGATAAAAAGGCCTGGCTGAGTGAATGGAGGAAAACAGTGCATTCAAAATCGGGAGGAAGTTCTTTTATCTACCTGATTATTCTCGTAGCGATTGGCTTGGTGATCTACAGCACCGTCACAAGGGGCATAGGGGGATCTGAACAAAAATCCCTGAGCGACATCGCGGAACAGATTCAGAGAGAGAATGTAACAAACATTCGCATCGAAGGGAATAATCTGACTGTCAAATTGAGAGATGGCAGAGAGTTGAAGTCTAACAAGGGGAGCGAAGCAACGGTCACCGAGCAGTTATTAAATCTCGGTATTAGTGAAGCGCAATTGCGTAAAGTTAACATTGACGTCGTGCAACCCCCCGACTGGTTTATGTTGCTCAACGCCGGCGGATCGATTTTGTTGGTGGGGGCTATGTTCGTCGTGGGTTATCTGATGCTTCGTCAGTTCCAGGGCGCCAATAATCAGGCGTTGGCATTCAGCAAAAGCAAAGCTCGAATGTACACCGGGGATCAGCCCTCAATAACCTTCGAAGATGTAGCTGGCGTCGACGAGGCTCAAGAGGAACTAAATGAGGTCGTTGAGTTTCTCAAGGAGCCGGAAAAATTTGTTCAATTGGGCGCTCGTATTCCCAAAGGGGTCCTGTTAGTCGGTGCGCCGGGCACGGGGAAAACACTTCTCGCCAAGGCAGTCAGTGGAGAGGCCGGTGTTCCCTTCTTCTCTATCTCCGGTTCCGAGTTCGTGGAGATGTTCGTCGGCGTGGGCGCCTCACGTGTGCGTGATTTATTCGAACAGGCCAAGCGACACAGCCCCTGCATCATCTTCCTGGACGAGATCGACGCCGTGGGCCGTCACCGTGGAGCCGGATTGGGAGGCTCTCACGATGAACGGGAACAGACGCTGAACCAGATATTGGTCGAGATGGATGGTTTCGATACCGACGTCAACGTCATCATTATGGCCGCTACCAACCGTCCCGACATCCTCGATCCGGCGCTCTTGCGACCGGGGCGTTTTGACCGTCGTATCGTGTTAGATCGCCCCGACATCAAGGGCAGAGAGGAAATCCTGGCTATACACGTCCGGGGCAAGCCGTTGGGGGGCAACATCGAACTGCACACGCTGGCCAAAGCAACGCCGGGCTTCGTGGGCGCCGACATCGAGAACCTGGTCAACGAGGCCGCTATTCTGGCAGCCCGACGCAACAAGAAAATCATCGAGATGGCTGAGTTCCATGAGTCGATCGAGCGCGTCATCGCCGGGCCAGAACGCAAAAGCCGCCTCATCTCAGAACATGAAAAACGCATCACAGCCTATCACGAGGCCGGACACGCCCTCGTTGCCCATATCTTGGCTCATTGTGATCCCATTCACAAGGTGTCTATCGTCTCGCGCGGTATGGCCCTGGGGTACACGATGGCGTTGCCTGATGAGGATCGCCGGATGTTAAGTCAGGCCAAGATTGAGGATGACCTGGCCTTCTCCCTGGGGGGACGGGCGGCGGAGGAACTGGTTTTTGAGGATGTGACGACAGGCGCAGCCGACGACCTGGAAAAAGTGACCGAACGAGCACGCGCGATGGTCACCCGCTACGGGATGAGCAAAAAGCTGGGACCGATGACCTTTGGGCAGAAGGAGGAACTCGTCTTTCTGGGCAAAGAAATCGGCGAACAACGGGATTACAGTGAGGCTGTGGCCAAGGAAATAGACATAGAGGTGCGCCGCATTGTCACTGAGGCCTACTCGCGGGCTAGAGATATCTTGACCCGCTACCGTGCCCAATTGGATGTCATCGCCGAGCGGCTCATCGAAGTCGAAACGCTGGACGCTGATGAATTTGTCGCCTTATTCGAGGGCCGTGTCGATCAATCACCTGGTACGCCGGAAAGCTCTCCATCGACCGGGGTCGAACATTCCAATGTACAACACCGTGAACCTTCACCCGCGACCCTGGATATGCCGCCGGCGCCCGCGCCCGCGTAATGATAGAAACTGAGCGGGAAAACGTTTTCTCGCCCCGCCGCGTGGCGGGTCACAATCCGCCACGCAAAGAAAGCAAAGTAAAACCCCGTCGCTATGGCTGATAGTTACAAACCAAGACAGAAGGCGGAGCCTTTTCAGGCTCCGCCTTCTGTGCGCTAGATTTATTCGGATCGCTTGTTCATTTCTTCCTCAAGCAAAACACGCCGCAACACCTTTCCCACCATCGTCATCGGGAGATCATCCCGGAACTCGACGAGTCTTGGGACTTTGTATGGCGCCAGGTTTTCCTTGCAAAAGTCGATAATCTCTTCCTCAGTCGCTGTCTCACCTTCCTTGAGCACGACAAACGCCTTGATCCGCTCTCCTTTTCCGGGAACCGGTACGCCAACGGCGGCGCCCGCCTCGATCTTCGGATGTTGATATAGCACCTCTTCGACCTCACGGGGGTAGACGTTGTACCCACCAGCGCCCAGGATCATATCTTTCTTGCGGTCGACAATTTGGAAATAACCGTCTTCATCCATCTGGGCGATGTCGCCGGTGTAGAGCCATCCATCGCGCAGGACGTTGGCGGTCTCGGTGGGCATTTGCCAGTACCCTTTCATCACTTGAGGTCCTTTGACGGCTAATTCGCCCACTTCACCCGGGGGCAAGTCTCGCTCGCCGGATTCTGCATCTACGATCCGGGCCAGCGTACTGGGGAAGGGCAAGCCTATCGTGCCGACGCGGTTCTCGCCGTAGATCGGATTCGCGTGGGTGACCGGCGTCGCCTCGCTCAGCCCATATCCCTCGACCAATCGTCCCTTGGTCAGTTTCTGAAATTGTTGTTGAACCTCGACCGGCAACGGCGCAGCGCCACTGATGCACGCCTTGATCGAGCTGACGTCGTAATTGGATATATCGGGATGGTTGATCAAAGACACGTAGAGCGCCGGTACGCCGGGGTAAAGCGTGGGGTGATGCTTATTGATCGACTTGAGAATATGAATCAAGATCCGGGGATTGGGAATTAGCAGCAGCGTCCCACCCAACAGGATACCCAGATTCATACACGTTGTCATTGCGTAACTGTGGTACAGGGGCAAAGAGGTCAACACGATCTCTCCCCCTTCGACCAGTTGGGGGAACCACGCTTTCGTCTGCAGCGCGTTAGCCTGGATATTCCGATGCGTCAACTGGGCCCCCTTGGAGATACCCGTTGTTCCACCGGTATACATCAGGACGGCTGTATCCTCCATATCCACGTCCGCCAGCGCTGCTTCATCAGAGGCGCCATCCAGAAGAGCCTGGAACCACATCGCTTTTGGATTGGCAGATATATCCTGGTAATGCCCCTCTTTTTTCTCAGTTGCTACGGTAAAGAGAAATTTGAGCAGCGGAGGAAAGTATTCTTTGATGTTGGTGACAATCACGCGCTTCAGGGACGTGTCCGCCTGGATTTTCTCCACCATTGGATAGGTTAAACTCAGCGTGACAAGCGTTTCAGCGCCGGCGTCATTGATCTGATATTTCAATTCGCGGGCCACATACACCGGATTACATGGCACGATGATGCCACCAATCCACAGGGTTGCATAATAGACAATCGGAAACTGGGGACAATTGGGTAGATGCAAGGCTACCCGGTCCCCTTTCTTGACCCCCAATGCTTTCAAAGCAGCCGCAAAGTGCTTGGTCAGATCAAGAAACGTCCGATAATCCATCTTGGCGTCCATCAGCATGTCGCCAAGCGGTTCGACCACGTTACCAAAAATCATCGCCGTGTGCTCAGGGAATCTCTCGGCAGTCCGAACGAGATTGTGCATCACCGGATACTCCGGTATCTCTATCTCAGCCGGAACCCCTTCCTCATAATGCGCAAGCCAAGGTTTCTCCATTTTATAACTCCTCCTTTTTTTCCTCATGCGATGCCATAAAACTAGTATAGTCAAATCAATTCCATAAGTCAAGAATTTTGGCGACAGGGGAATTCATTATCCGGTATCTCTGGATCACGAATGTCACGAATGGACAAATAACACGAATGAGGCAAAATAACAAAAAACCAAACGTTTGACAAGCATGTGCATTGTGCTATAATTTCTCCGCCTTGACAGGCAGAACACATATCGAATCCTTTTTGTCCTGGCGTGTAACCTATCCCGGACGAAGCCACTGCGCTTCCGAGCCGGAATCAATAAAGGCTGCCGATGGCAGATTCTTGCTCGCTGTGCAAGGATTTGATTGGTTAGGCCCTGATAATCTTGATTCGCGGCTGACATAGACTGCGAAGCATCGTTTACTCATCGTTGTCTGCTAGAGTCGACCTTATGATCACGACGACCACGGGGCGGACTCAAACGGGCATTGACTTCTCACTCAAAGTCCCCCTTGCCACACCCCAGCGATTAGTCGGCTCTAGTAACTACTCAGCCTGCTGCCCATGTGCAGCGGATGGGCGGGGGGTTTGGGGTGTGTGGCGGTCGCTTCGCGACCGCCACACACCCCAAACCCCCCTTCTCCGGCGCAGCAAAGGGCTGGTCTGAGTAGTTACCGGCTCTATACATGAAACGTTTGCCTGCCAGATATTCACGACCGGGCAGTGGTTGAAGCTTGATGACACGAATTTGATTGGACAGTTTTGAGTAAAAGTGTTCAGTACAACTGGGCTGACAGTTCAACGAGTAGAAAAAAATGAGAAAAGATTCGGTTGGAGAGACAGCTTCGACGACGACAAAAGCCACACCGTCTATGGGAGAGAAAATATGAATCGCAAAAAATTACTCACAGGCATTATGTTAGTCGCCGCCTTGATCGTATCTGTACCCATCATCGCTACAGCCGGGCTGGAACGATCTAATCCGGTACAAGAGGCAGGCCAAGAACTCCTAAAAAACCCAGGGTTCGAAGGCATTTCGTGCCGGGCCGGTTCGGAACCCGGCTGGTGTCTCGACAACTGGACCCACGACGTACATTATAGCAGTTTCCACGATAATATCTTCACCCCCCAGGGATGGGTCTCCTGGTGGCGCAAAGGTGGGGATTACGGGCAGCCCGAGGTCAAGACCATTCCTCGCATTGAGCCTTTTACGGGCGAGATAGAACGCATCCGCAGCGGCAACTACGCCGTCCTGCTGTTCACCTTCTTTCGCCTCCAGGATGTGGGTTTATACCAGGTCGTCCACGGTCTGGAACCCGGTGCGACGGTCCAGTTCTCCGCCTACGCTCACGGTTGGAGCTGTGACAATGACGAGCCGATGGGTTACACCTGTGGCGATCCATGGAACCAGACCTTCCAGGTCGGCATCGCGCCGGATGGCGCCCCGGACCCATTCTCACCCAACATCGTCTGGAGCTCACCCCAACAATCACCAGATACGTATCGCCTGATCGGGCCGATCACCGCCCAGGTCGGGGAAGGGGGTTCGGTGTGTGTCTTCCTGCGCTCCAAGACGAAGTGGGCGACCAAATACCAGGATGCATACTGGGATGACGCCAGCCTGGTCGTGACGTCGCCCGGCGTCCCGCCTACCGATACCCCCCAACCACCACCGCCTACGCCAACCTATGGCCCGTCCCCCACGCCATTGGCGACGCCGACGCCGCGACCGGATGGCGCGACCGTGCACATCGTTCAGAGCGGTGACACGCTCTCTGCAATCGCCGTGAGATATAACAAGACGGTCGATCAAATCCGGGCTCTCAATGCCACGTCGCTCGGTGCCAACAACCTCATCGTGCCAGGCCAAGAGTTGGTGATTGCGTTGCCTGATAACCAGGCGACGCCCACGACCTTGCCCGTGTCTCCCACAGTCGCACCCACGGAAGCGGCTGTGTCTGAAAACCCGGAACAACCGGCAAACCCCGCCGGTGGAGCCACTATCTGCGTCCTGGCTTATCACGATCGCAATGGCAATATGTACCGGGATGACCCAACGACGGAGGAGGTTGTCGCTAATGCCGAGTTCACCGTCGCCGGCCCAACAGGCATCGTGGCCCAACACGTATCTGATCATTCTCCCGATCCCTATTGCTTCACCGGGCTAACGCCGGGTGCTTATCGAGTCATTATGACGCCGCCAGATGGATATGAGCCCAGTGGACAGGCTGAGTGGCCGGTCGCTGTCGCCGAAGGGACCCGCCTGGACGTTCAATTTGGCAACGTACAGATCGAAGGCACAGAGACCATTACTGAAAGCGAGGAGATCCCCAGCCCTGTTGAAGGAAACCAAGAGGAAAGCAGCAATGTGTCGAGAACTGGCCGCGTAATCGCCACTTTAGCCAAGGCAGGGGGCATTTTGGTACTGCTTCTGGCCGGGGCCATAGCCGTCTTCTTTGCCTTCAATCGCCAACGCATGTTCTAAGAAAGGTGGTTTTTTGGGATTTCGCATGGCCGCAGTGAGAGATTAGCCACGAATCCTTCGACTACGCTCAGGACAGGTTTGCACGAATTAACACGAAAAACCCAAAGATTAGTGACAATTCGTGTAATTCGTGGCGAAAAATTGACCATTTGCTAAGGCGAACTAGCAGAGAGCCAGAAAGGCAAGTATCGTAAGCGTCTAACGAAACTTCGCCTCAAAAACCGACAAGTTGATCTAACCGCAGAACACGCAGCGTTTTATCTGTTTTTCTAGGCACGCTCTGCGCACTCTGCGGTGAGTTCCAACCTCGTCAGTTTGAGGCGCGGCTTCGTGCGCCAGACGACGCTTCTGTTTCGGAAAATCCACCATAAAAAACCTTTAGGGTCCGAGCTCGATCATATGCGTACGATGAAAAAGCCCCGCGCCGGTCGCGGGGCTTTTTTCTCTTCTAAGTTATGTGGGCAAGATACGACGAGGGTATGATGCAATCAAACGCCAAAATGGAAAAAATCAAGGGATGGTTTGCGCTGGACCGGCCGCCTTTCCACACGGTTGGGGTTTTACCGTTCGCCCTGGGGGCTGTCATGGCCTGGCGGGTCAGTGGGACTTTTTCCTGGGCCTTGTGGATGTGGGGTGCGTTGGGCGTGATCTTGATTATGACCAGCGCCTACCTGGCCGGGGAGTACTTCGATTACGAGGGGGATTGTATCTCTCGGCAAACGTATCCCAGTCGATTTGCCGGCGGTTCCGGTGCATTGCAAGCCGGTTTAGTCCCGCGCTACGTCCCCCTGGTCGGCAGCGTCATCGCCATACTTCTGGCAATAATCGTGGGTCTAATCATCCAATTTGGCTATCAGACCGGACCCTGGACGATTCCCCTGGGTGCGCTTGGGATAGTCGCCGGTTTCTTTTATTCCACGCCGCCGCTTCGGTGGGTAGCCACCGGTGTGGGTGAGCTGTGGATCGCCTTTTGCTACGGCTGGCTCCCGGTCGCTGTGGCCTACTACCTGCAGGTCGGTCGATTCGACAGCCTGGTGCACTGGATCAGTCTCCCCATCGCGGCAACTATCTTCAACGTCATCCTCCTCAACGAATATCCAGACTATCAGGCTGACCGGGCGACCGGCAAACGGACCATGCTCGTGCGCTTGGGGCGTGAGCGCGGCGCCTGGCTTTTCGCCGCCGTGCATGCCCTGGGATGGTTAGGCGTTCTCGCTTCGGTTGTCTGGGGAAGCGTACCGGCCCAGATGTTGCACTACTATGTGCTGCCCCTCGCGCTCTCCGCCGGTCTCGCGATTGCCGTCCTGCGCGGCGTCTACCGCAACCCAGACTGCCTGGAAATCGCCTGCGGTCTGAACATCGCCGTCAACCTGACGAGCACGTTTGCCTACATCGCGACGTTTTTCTGGGAGATATGATGAGACGCCGCTCCGACGACGATCCCGTACGCCAGGTCAAACCATTCTTCTGGCCCCCCACCTTGATTTTGCGCCAGGCGGTCAGCGCGCTTTGCTACGGGGGGGTGGTCGGCTGGCGTCACATGCCTGCCTGGTTTGTTCGACACGGTTTCAGGTCGCCGCCGGTTCGATCGGGATGGGCTGTATCAGCTTTCCCTCCCACCCGGTCTGGGAGATAACCACCGCCTGCAACCTGCGCTGCATCCATTGCCACGCCTCAGGCGGCCAACCGGCGCCTGACGAACTGAGCACCCGGGAGGGCAAGCGTCTCCTCGACGACCTGGCCCAGGTGGACGCGTTCCGCATCATGGTCTACACGGGCGGTGAGCCGCTGACGCGCCCGGACATCTTCGAATTGCTGGACTACTCCCACAAACTCGGATTCGTCAACCTGCTCGCTACCAACGCCACGCTGATCGACGAAGCGACGGCGCGACGCTTGCGCCAGGTCGGCGTCGTGGGGGCGGCGGTCGGATTGGATGGCCCGAGCGCCGAGACACACAACCGCATCCGCAATACGCCCGACGCTTTCCAACGGGCGATGGCGGGCATTCAGGCCTTACAAAAGGCTGGCATCCTGCTCCAGATCAACGTCACGGCGATGGCACACAACGTCGACGTGCTAGAAGATCTGATCGAATTCAGCGACAATCTCCACGTCAGCCTCTTGTTGATGTACCAACTGGCGACCATCGGACGGGGCCACGAAATAGCCGCCGCATCCTTCGACCAGGCAGAGAACGAAGGATTTCTGCACCTTTTATCGATCAAAATCAGATGATCGAGCGCTAACGCCGCCAGCGAAAATCGTGCCTCAACGCATCCCGGAGATCTTTGTGTATCTCTCCTTTGTGTTCGATGGCCCACGCGTCGCCAGTCCAACGATAGAGCAGAAGACAGTGGATCTGCTGGGCGTGGGGCCGCTGATTCCATTGATTGATCTCCCGATATGCCGCCTCGACCCAGCCCTTATCCTTGTTCACCCAGCCAACTTGCTGTTCTTGATGGGGGTTCTGTGGTTGATGTTCCAACGCCAGCCAGTGATTGCTCTCGGTGATGTAGATTGGCTTGTCGCGCCATTTATCTGGGATCACCTCGGCGAAGGGTCGATAGGCCTGGAAATCGTAATAATGTTCGTGGACGGTCCCCGGCTTGAGGAATTCGTCCTGGAAGATGGTCGGTTTGGTGATCAGGTCAACGTCCATCCAATGGGTGTAGGTGTGCAGCGAAATACCGTCCAACTCCACGATGTGATCCAACATCTCCTTGAAGTAGTCCAGCGGACGGTACCGTTTGCCCCCCATCCTGGCCCACGGGTAGGTGTTGTAGGGATCGACGGCTCCGGGAACCACGATGGCGTTGGGTTGCACCGCCTTGATTTGCCGCCAGGTCAGGTTGAAAGCCTCGGCGTACATCTGTGGCGTGATGTGTTCCACGGGATTGACCGCCCCGCCGGGATGTTCGCGGACGTTGTTTTGCTCGTTGGCGATCACCCAGATGTGACAGCCTTTCGAGTTTTGTACGTAACGAGCACAAGCGCGGGCGAAATTGTGATACTCGCTGCGCACGGGCAACGTGCCCGCCGGTTCGTAGGCGTGGTTGAGCCGGATGATGACGCCGAACCCGCTATCTGACCACTTGCTCACGTCGTGTCCGCTGCCGTGGAACGGGTCTGTGCCCACTGTCTGCGTGAAGAGCACCCAGCCGGTCTTGCCCGTTCCCTGGAAGAGATGGCGGAAATCGCCGGTCCCGTCGGCCGTCGCACCGTGGATGCCGAACAGCCACGCGCTTTCCCCCTTGGGCAACGCAGTGGCTCCCACCGGCTGGCGCTTGTCGGCCAGGCGCTTGGCCCTCAGGTAGACGCCGCTGACGTATCCTTCGCGATGGCTGGGCGTGCGCACTTTGACCCACGCATCTTTGCCCAGCTTTTTCTCCACCTGATGGGGGTTCTCTCGCACCTCCAGGACCGTCTTGTCGCCCACGCGCCAGATGACCGGTGTGTTGGTCCCTGGCCCCTGTCGTACGTTCAGGCCGATGTGACTTTGAACCGTCACGTAGGCGATCGCTTCACCGGTCGCCGTTTCAGTGTGCAGGCCCAGGTACCAGGCGTAAGCATATCCCTCAATGCCCTCTGGCGTTCGCACGTACAACCAGTGATGTTGTTGGCCCAGCTTGGTGCGCGTGACTTCCTCCGGTTCCAACGAGTCCATCACCGCCCCATGATCCACCCGTGTGAGGGGCGGTCGTTGGGTCCCGGGTGTGGGACGGATGTTCAAATAGCCCACTTCCGGGCTGACGACTTGCACCTGTATGCCAATCTTTGGCGCCCCGTCGATCAATCGCAGATACCAGGCCGCTACGTATCCCTGGGTCCTGGCCGGTGTGCGGATTTTGAGCCATTGACCAGGCTGCCCCACCTTGGCCTGGACATCCGCTTCCGGTTCCAGAGCGGTCAACGTGACCCCATCGTTGACTCGCGCAATAGGCGGCAGCGCAGTGGAGGGCTGCGGGCGCACGTTGAGATAGCCGAGCATCGGGCTCACGACCTGCACGTGAGCGTCGGTCACGATCGGTGCCGACACATCGCCCAGGGCAAAGTTGCGGATGAGGGGGAAAAGCGCCGAGTTGATCACGCCGGCGCGAAAGATGCTGATGAAAGAGGGATTGTGTTTCTCCAACCGGTCGAGCCAGATCTGAAATTCCGCCCGTCCCATACGAGATTGCCCATACTCGTCGCGATAGGGGGCCAGGACAGGGTACAACGGCGGGCTGTACCCCCAGCGCTGGCTCCAGTAAACGTAGTGGCCATAGGTCCACTCGTCGATCACGATCCGCGCTTGCTGTTCCGGCGGGCGGGGATCGCCTGGGGCGAAGAACGTGCCATAAGACATCGACATCAGCCCGCCTTTACAGTATTCGTTCATCTGATCGTAGGGCAAATCTCGGTGGTGTGAGATGTTGGGAAATGAGCAATTGTAAATTTTATCCAGATCCAATCCTGCGACTTGGATATACTCGCCCAAGCGCACCGCTCGATCAAATCGTTTTCTACACTGATCGGCCTCCGTGTCGAACACAAATCCCCTGAAACCATCCTGGAACGCGCGTACCGCGACCTGGGCCTCCGCCTGGGGATCGTCCAGGAGTAACCACATCCACCCCATAGGCGTCAATCCCGCTGCGGTGATCTGCTGGGCCATCGACCGCACGCCCGAATAGTAGGTCGAACCTTGTCCCACCTTGCACAAAATATGAGTGGCGCCAATCCGGGGGGCAATTTGGAGCGCCAGGTCCAACTCTCCTTCTCGATATACCCACAATCCCTTGCCACGTAACATCATTCGCCTCCTTAATCGCTTCACCATTCATATTCAGCATGTCAAAACTGCTGGTTTGCAAAAGGTAACTGCTCAGCCTAGCGCCCGTTCTCCATCACAGCAAGGGGCTGGCCCTGAGTAGTTACTGCAAAAGTTGGTATCTTCTCAATAAACCGGGGGCTTGTTCGTAGTAGGCGCTTCAGCGCCCTTAAAAGCGCACTAAAGCCGCTAGATAGCGCGCTATCTAGCGCGCGCACTACGAACAGATTCACCCCAAGTTATTGAGAAGATGCAAAAGTTGCATATTGGCTTCCATCACCGTCCAGGCGCGGGATGTGCAGACATCAGGCCTCGTCCTTGAGTCCGAGCACGTAGACGTCGGAACGCTTCCATCCAGAGAGCGCGGCGATGTGACGGGCGGCATCGGAACGTTTCATCCCCTGAGATAAAAGCACATCGAATTCAGCTCGCACCTGCTCCTCCTCCCATTCAGCGGCGTCTTCAGATGCTCCGTCTACAACGAGCGTGAACTCGCCGCGCGCTTCGACAGCGTCAAAGTGAGCTTGAGCTTCGGCGATCGTGCCGCGCCATATTTCCTCGTGGAGCTTGGTCATCTCTCGACCGATGACCATGGAACGCTCGCCGCCCAACACGCGCGCCATATCGGCCAGGCTCTCGCGCAGGCGGTAGGGTGATTCGAAAAAGATCAGTGTATACGGCGCCCTGGCTACTGCTGATAAGAACCGTTGTCGTTCGTTAGGCTGCCGGGGCAGAAAACCCAGGTAGAGGAATCTGTCGGTGGGCAAGCCGGAGACCACCAGGGCCATGATCGGTGCCGATGGGCCGGGTATGGCGGTGACCGGGTATCCCCGGTCAATGGCCATAGAGACCAGTTCATAACCGGGATCAGAAAGACCCGGCATGCCGGCCTCTGAGATAAGGGCGACGTCGCCAGTCTCCAGCGTGCCCAAGATCGTGTCCAGCTTGGTCAACTTATTTCCTTCGAAGTAGCTGGTGACCGGCGTCTCTATTTCGTAATGCCGGGTGAGGATAGCCGCGCGCCGGGTGTCTTCAGCCGCGATGAGGTGAGATTCCCGGAGGGTGCGCAACGCGCGCAGTGTCATATCCTCCAGATTGCCGATGGGCGTGCCGACCAGGTAGAGTGTGCCCATTCTCAGGCCTCCTCAGGCCTCCTTGTGCTGACGTGTTCGTGCGTTAGCTATGTCGTGACCCGGTGGGAAATGCCGCTCAACAATCCCTCGCGCCCCTCGAAAACGTCCAGTATCTCAAGGCCACCGGTCTTGATCTCGTAGCGGCGGATTTCTTTGGCGTGATTGGAGCCTCGCATCTTGAGAATCATGATGGCTCGCTGCATGGCACTTTCGACCTCGACGTAACGGAGCATGACGATGGTATCCACGATAAAAGATATGCCGCCTTTGAAGGCGCGTTGATACATCGCGCGCCCCTCTTCACCCAGCAGCATAGCCGTGATGCCTTCACGACGCAGGCCGTTGTTTACAGAGGTGTATATATCACGGAGCTTTTCTGAATCGCTGGTCAGACGATCAAAGTGGGATACGCTGTCCAGGGCCAATCTTCGGATGTTGGCGTCGAGGAGAAGCTGATTGAGACGACTATTGGGCGTCTGGATACTGGCCAGAAAGACCTCGGGAGACGTGAAGAGCATATATAGCTTGCCCTCGTCCTCGAGGCTTTTGAGGTCCCATCCCAATGTCCTGGCGTCCCGGTAGAGTGAATTGGGCAATTCCTCGAACGAGATAAACAGCCCTGGTTTGTTATGTTTGGCCCCGTGGATCAGGTATTGGAGCGCCAGGGACGTCTTGCCGGTCCCGGGAGCGCCGCGCACAAGGATCATCGATCCTCGTATAAAGCCCCCGTGTAGCATCTCGTCGAGCCCCTTGATGCCTGTGGTTACACGTTTGTTTGTCACGCTTACCCCCTGGTTATCTTAATGATTTTGTGTGAAGACGACGTATGCCAGGGCCCCGCCGCAATACCCGGGCAGATCGATGATGATTTCTTCGGAAATCGGTGGATGATCGTCTCGATAAGGATCATGTAGCTGAACACGTATCTGCATCGGTTTGGGGTGATTGTCGAAAGACATCTCCCAGGCTGCTTCGTTGTTATAGATGGTATTGAGGCGTGTATCTGCGCCGGCTGTGACCACGGTGTCGATGCCCGCCCCCCAGACGCGAACGGGATAGCCGATCAGTGAGTTTTCGTCCAGGTCCTGCACGTGTCCAGCAGCGCCGGTCCACTGGCAACCATATTGGGGTGTACCCAGTGTAACTTCGGCAGTGAAAGGCCATGGCGACTTGGTTGCCCGGGGTGTGGGTGTGCTGGTTGGAGGGAAGGTGGGAGTGGGCGGGAAGGTCGGCGTGACGGAAGGGGTCAACGTCGGTGTGCGGGTCCTCGTCGGCCCCGGCGTGGGGGACGCGGTAGGGCTACTGGTGGGCGTCCAGGTTGGAATGCCCGGTGTTAGCGTGAAAGTGGGGGACGGCAAGACAATCAGGGTTGGCATAGGAGGCGGCGCAAAGGGATTGAAGACGTTAAGGGCCATCACACTGTAGAGACATATCAGAACCCCCGTCATCGCCAGCACCCCAACGGTCACCCTATTGATCAATCTCGTTTTCCTGTCCACCTTTGATTTCAGTCTCTTTTCCATTGTATAATCTGCTTCCATTTTTTGATCTCCTGCGCTTGCAAGAAGTTAGTGGGAGGTGCGGCTTTAGCGAATTATTGTCCCGTTTCGTAACTGCTCACCTTGTGTCCGCCGGATCACAATCCGGCCGCGGGCAGGCAGTGTATTGGCTTCTGATCACCTTGCCAATAGCCCACGCGCCATCGGCGCGGATTGTGATCCGCTCTGCACACGTATGCTGAGCAGTTACCCCGTTTCGATGAAGTGTTGGATTTCGGCCTGTTTCCACAAATCTTCGATCCATCGCTGGATGGCCTGGTCGCGTAAGAAGCGCATATTCTCCGGGCCGATTTCCCGGGCCGGATCGCGCTCAATGACCTGTACGATGTGGTAGCCGTTTGGGCTTTCGATCACCCCACTGAATTGGCCCGGTTGCAGGGCGAAAGCGGCATTCTCGACCTCTGGAACCACCAGGATACCTCGCGGAAAGAACCCCAGATCCCCGCCATGTTCGCGAGTGCTTGTATCTTGCGAGTGCGCCCTGGCCAGGGCTGCAAAATCGGCGCTGGCCTGGAGTTGTGTCAAGATGCGCTCGGCTTCTTCACGGGTGTCGACGTAGATGTGCCGGGCGTGGACGTGTTCTGCGGTGGTGGGGATGCTATCCAGGACGTGCTGAATCATTTTCATCCCCAGCAGTTGCCGGCGTGTTTCTTCCCAGGCTTCTTCTTTGGTCTGGCCTAGCGCGGCCAATTTGGCCTGGAAGGCCTCTTCGCCGTTATTCTCCTCGATCATGTCCTGCAGGTAGGCGTTGACCTCTTCGTCAGAGATGGTAACGCCGGCTTCAGTTGCGGCTTGTTCTGTTAGCACCTGTTCGATCATCATATTGAGGCTCCACTCGCTCTGTCGAGCGATCATTTCGGCCATCGTTTCCTGCCCTTCCGGGCTGTTAGGGTCGATGCCTTGAGCGAGCAATTGGGCCTCTAATGCCGCTTCAATTTGGCTCAATTGGCGTTCGTAATCCTCCAGGTAAATGGGTTGCCCATTGACCGACGCCGCTTTGGGAGGTTCTGGCGTCATCGTCGGCGCGACGATGACAGAATCCTCGGCATCTTGGGGGATGGGTGATGGTTCCGCTTGGGTTGGATTTTCTGAAAGCGCCCCGTCGACAGGTCTTGCCGTCGGCATTGGCGTGCAGGCTGTCATCAGTAAAAGAACAATCAAAAAAACCAATCGCTTCACGCATTTTGTGCTCATAGAAATCTCCTCTGGATTGACCCGAGGCCAATCCGTATCTGTTTTTGCCGTATAATCCTTCCGCTATGATTATACTCAGTTTGTGTGTCATGCGCAAACGCATTTGATTTGAGTTTTACTATTCACATTCGTGACCAAGAGCCTGATTTTCTATCACGAATCACACGAACGTTTTTTGGTATCATCTCAATAAACCGGGGCAAACTCGCTCGGGCCGGTCTCCTGACCGTGCCCGCTGTGGCTCGGTCGGGAGACCGGCCACAGCTCCCCAACTTATTGAGAAGATACGTTTTTTGGTTCTTTGGGATTTCGCATGGCCGCGGTGAGAGATTAGCCACGAATTGCACGAATTAACACGAAAAACCCAAAGATTAGTGACAATTCGTGTAATTCGTGGCGAAAAGTTGAGGTACGCTTTAAAATTTTTACGTAAATCGTGCCAAACAGTGAATTTTCTTGAGTAAAATGTTAAATTCTCTGTGCTCTCTGTGTCTCTGTGGTGAAATCTAGGCTTATTTCAGCGCAGCCTTAAATTCGTGTTATTTGTCCATTCGCGTCATTCGTGATCCAGATGTAGAGCGAGTTTCCATACTCGCCGCTTGGGGTTGATGAACTATTCAAATGCGTCAGAACAGATCCCAGGGGCTTTAGAAGGCCCCAAAACCGCTACGTTTTCCCTGTGTGGGACCGGCTTGTCAAGTTTTCCATCGCCTGTTACAATCTTGCTACCGGATGCTTTGGCAGTTGTTATGAATTTAAAAAAAATCTGAAGTCAATCTATGAATAGGATGCTGTGTGGAAAAAGAATAGTGCGCGAGATATGGAAGGGCTTGAAGCGGCCCATCCGGCGCTGGGAGTCAATACTTGTCTTCATAGCATTGCTGTTGGTTTTGACCGTCGAAGGGCCGCCGCCGGGGCTAATCGATACGCAAGTTCACCGTTTGCTGTCTGGCGAGCGTTTCGATTTCGTGGATTGGGAGATAGCGGCTGTGACCGGCAAGTTGCTCCACGGGTTGATCGCCCCGCAGCGCTACATGGATGAGGCTGCCCGCCGCGATTTTGTCCTGGATTACCTGGACCGCGTGCAGCGCATTCACCATTTGGAGAGGGAGATCTACCTGGTCTACACCGACCCCGACGTGGCGGACGCCTATGCAGAGACGGCTGGACAGCGCGCCCATTTGGCCGAGATGCGCCGCCAGCAGCGTCATCGCCAGCAATTCGCCGAGGCAATCCTGGAGGAACAGATTGCCTGCGTATTGCTCGACGAGGGCTTCGGTTGGATGGGGCAGGTGTTCCCGCCGGTGTGGGGTCATTTTACACCGCTGCCTCGACTCCTGATCATTTCACCGCGCGAGCGTATTGAACGCATCTACAGCTTGTTTTTACAGCATGGCCTGGAGGTTGCGGAGCAAGAGATGATCGAGGCGCAGGTCGAGTCGGCGGATGACATCGCGCTGTCGACGCGGGTCAACTCGCCCCAGGCGGCGGTCGGCGACGTGTCGTCGTTGGTCACCGACATCGGCGGGCTGGCGGCCTATCCGGCGATGCTCCTGGAGAGCGGCAACATCGCTTGGATCGCCGACGTCATGGCC
>OMKS01001241.1_pt1 | contig 23018 bp, 21 predicted proteins | sample 1674721 | NCBI WGS metagenome assembly OMKS01 (sample SAMN06264996, study PRJEB25208) | sediment metagenome | isolation source: hot spring sediment | place: USA: California | collected 2014-09-02
AAGCAGAAGACGGCATACGAGATCTAGTACGGTCTCGTGGGCTCGGAGATGTGTATAAGAGACAGATACTCCCGTACTTAAGCTCTTATTCTCAAATACATACTCATAACTGCCGGCTTCTTTTTCCCCTTGGAAGAGGATCTCTATTTCTTGTCCGAGTAAGTTATAAATAGAAAGTTTTACTTCGCTTCTTTCCGGCAGACTAAATTTTATGGTTGTACTTGGGTTAAATGGATTGGGATAGTTTTGTTCTAATTTATATTCGCTTGGAAGTTCGTCTTCAGCTACTGAGTTTGGGTTGTCTTTTATTGCGATTAATGTACGTTTTTGATTTTGGTCTAATGAGCTTCGGTGGGTTCCGATATATAACGTGCCGTCTGAACCGATTGCAGGACTTGAATCAAAATCGTTTCCGTCCAAATATAGTTTCCATAATAGTTCGCCTTTATTATTCAAACAGTAAAAATAACCCTCACGTGTAGCACCAAAATATATTTTACCCTCAGCATCAATTGTGATATGGCTATTAATTGCTGTGTTTTCAAAAGACAAATATGGCTCGATTACATATCGCCAATTAAACTCGCCATTATTATTAAAAGAATAGATTATATTTTTCCAATCACCGTCTGCAACACCTCGAGCGGCTACAATTATATTACCTTCACTGTCAATTGAAGAAGTTTGATACTTTTCAAACCAACCCAATTTATAATTCCACCTCAACTCACCATTTGGAGTAAAAGAAATTATACCATTGTCATATGTATTAATAGTGGATATTAAATAGATGTTATTTTGGTTATCTACAGTAGGCATTCCTACTGCAGTATATCCAAGTTCAAATTCCCACAAGATATTTCCGTTTAAATCTGCACAACCCAAGTAAGAACTTTCTCCAGATCCCGGTTGACTTCTAACGTAAAAAATCTTGTCTCCTTCAGTAGAAAATGTAAATTGAGTTCCGTTCAAGTTCTTTCCTATATATTTCTTGAATTTTATACTCCCGTCATCACTATTAATTACAACCATAGAGTCAGCCCATGTTGAAACATATAAGTCTCCTTCTTTGGATATTGACAAAACCGGCTTCAACCCAATTGATAGCAAACCGGTTTTCCATTTTTCCTTGCCGTGCTTATCTAAAGCATATACATATGAATTATTTGAAGGAAAGTAAATTGTACTGTCTTTACCAACTATTGCTGAACCATAATTGGGATAACCGGTTTCGGTATGAAAAGTCCATAATTCTGTGCCATCAGGTCCTAATGCATAGAAATAATTTGAACCTACAAAAGAACTTGATCCCGTTCCAAAGTAAAGTATATCATCATAACCGATAATTGGCCCATATATAATTCCATGAGGCATATCCTTCTCCCACAAAATATTATTAGTTGATGGACCAACATACCTTGATCTGCCCGTAGCTTGAGCATCTCCTTTTATTATAGGCCAGGGAGAATCTGCAAGCGAAGGCCAGGTAATTGTTTCTTGGGTTTGGGAGAAGGTTTGGTTTGGAATGAATAATATTGCAGCGAGTATTACTAATAATATCAGAGGAATAGATTTCATTTTGAATGACCTTATTATTGTAATTGTGTGTCCCGGAACAAATACAAGATGCAAGAATATGATTTTATTGTCAAGTTAATTCGTTAAAAGATTAACTGTCTGTTTATCATAGTTTGCTAATTTCCACTACTTAGATTATTTGGTGGTCTTTTCCAAAAAATTAATGAGGTTGTACAAAAGAAAAGTTTTTGTATAACTGCATCGTTGTTTGTCCTATTTTGATTATTTTTAATATACAAAATTGGAAACAAATTCTAATCCGTTAGCTAACGGATTAGGATTTTCACGAAGTTAAATCGAGTTCTATAATAAATGCGAAGAAATATTGAATGAAAATATTAGTAGTAAACTGGCGCTGTCCAAAAAACCCGGAGATGGGTGGAGCCGAAGTCCATATGCACGAAATTTTTAAAAGAGTGGCTGCAAAAGGACATAAAGTAACATACGCAGCTCATAATTTCAAAGGTGCACCGTCAAAGGAAATGTTTGAAGGTGTGGAAATTATTAGAACCGGCAATAAATTTCTTTTCAATAGACAATTCAAGAACTTCTATAAAAATCATCTTGCTAAAGAAAAGTATGATTTAATTGTCGACGATATTTCAAAAATTCCTTTGCGAATACCTGATTACATTAATAAACCGGTTGTCGGAATCATCCATCACATCCATGGGAAATCACTCTATAAAGAATTGCCGAAATTATTGGCAAACTATATAATCCGTGCAGAAAAAATGATCCCGAAAGTTTACCGTAACACCCCGATTTTTGCAGTTTCACAAAGTACTAAAAACGAATTGATTGAATTAGGACAGCCGGAAAACAAAATTGATATACTCTATAACGCAATTGACCATGATTTGTTTGACAAGATTAAGGTTGATAAATATGAAGAGCCGACTATATGTTATATAGGCAGAATAAAAAAATATAAAAACTTGGAAGCTGTTATTGATGCTCTGCCAAGTGTGATTGAAAAAATTCCCAATTTGAAATTTAAAATCGGTGGTTCGGGTGATCATCTTCCCAAATTGAAAAAATATGTCGATGCAAAAGGATTATCGGCTAATGTAGATTTTCTCGGCTACTTATCGGAAAAGGAAAAAGCTGAAGAAATGGCTAAATCATGGTTGTTCATTACTATGGCTTTAAAAGAAGGATGGGGAATTACCGTAATAGAAGCCAACGCCGCCGGTACTCCTGTCCTTGGTTCGGATGTTCCCGGGCTGCGTGATTCAATTAAAGATAATGTTACCGGCAAACTTGTTGAATTAGATAATTCTCAACAGCTTCAAAATGTCCTGATTGAATTATTAGACAACAAAAAGAAACTTCAAGAAATGTCAATCGAAGCAAAAAAATGGGCTTCGAATTTTACATGGGATAATTCTGCAGATCATTTTCTAAAGAAAGTTTATGAATGGTACCCGGCTTTAGAACATGTCTAATTCCAGGAGTTACCCCGAAATTTAAATGAGTATTCAACTAAGTTGTTTAGTTTATTACACATTTAGCAGTTGGCAAATGGAAAAATTAACTATATGGAGTATAACAATATTTTATTTATTTGCGCATTACCGGCTTACGCTTTTGCCTTAGGATTGAGCGAATAAAAACACAGCACATAAAACGAGTCGCCTTTATTTAGCCGCGAATACGCTAATTTATTCGCGAATTAGCGGCATACGCTTTTTGCCGTGGATACGTAAATGATAAATTGTCGATTTAACTGTTCTTAGAATTTTGGAGTAACTCCTGTCTTATCCGGATAATTTTTACCGGTTATTTTTTATATATTGTCCAACTCTAAATAATTGATTTTGCAATGAGTTACAGAGATCAAAAAAAATATTTTGAAACTTTGAAAAGATATGAACGCAAGTTCGAATCGAAGGAAAAAGAAAGATACGATATGTTGTTAAAGCGTCATAAAGATGATGAAGACCTCGATAAAGCATCGTTGGAATTTTTAAGAGAATTGATTGAAAAGTATCACACCAACAGACCAAAACCAAATCTTGATGATCTTTTCAAAAAACCTGATGCTTAACTTATCAGTTATAACTGTTTACTAAAGGTAATTAATGATAGAATGGAATGATTACTGGGCAGCTTACTCTACTTCAAAAGCTGAATTATGGATGATCGGTGAAAGAGATGTCCTATTAAACAAATACCTTGATCTTATAGATAAACCGGTTAAAAAAGTTTTGGAAGTCGGCTGCGGTTTCGGATCTAACATAAAATTACTGAAATCAAAACGAAGCGATGTTGTAGTTTACACGTTAGACAACAGCGAAATTGCTATCGAGAAAATTAAAGAGACAATTCCAAATTCATATTTAGGCGATTGCAGGGAAACTCCTTTTGAAGATAATCAATTCGATTTAGTTTATAGTGCCGGATTGATGGAACACTTCAAGGATGAACTTCCGTTTATTAATGAAATGAAACGTATTGTAAATACATCGGGGTATTTAGTTACATTTGTTCCGGCAAAAATTTCTTTGTGGCAGTTATACCAATTACTGCATTTCGGCAATTGGCAGCATGGTTATGAAAAAGCTTATTCTTATTCCGGGTTAAAAAAATTATTCGAAGAAAATAAATTTAATATAAACGAGATAACCGGTATAGACCCTTTCAGCATAAACGGATTTTTGATGAAATTGATGAACAAATCATTCGAACCGTTGTTTAAAAAGTCTTTTATAAAAAGCGGTTATACAGAACTTTGTATTGTTACTCAAAAATAAAATTTAGATAGATATTCAATTGAGGGATTAATGGATTTTAACAAACTACACAAAATAATTGCAGCATTTGTTTTCTTTGTGGCACTGATTGTTTATGTATCAACAGCCCAGGTGTCGGTTTCATTTTGGGATTGCGGTGAATTCATTGCCGCTTCATTTTTACTTCAAGTTCCTCATCCTCCGGGTACACCTTTCTTTTTAATTCTCGGAAGAATTTTTTCAATAATTCCTTTTGCCGAAGATATTGCTTTCAGAGTTAATATGATCTCTGTTATATCCTCGGCATTTACTGTATTGTTTGTGTACCTAATTGTTGTTAAGCTAATTAACCTTTTTAATAAGGAAGAAAAGGGATTATTAGACAAACTAGGAACTTACCTTGCTGCTGCAACCGGCGCACTTTCGCTTGCCTTTGCAGATACTTTTTGGTTCAACGCCGTTGAAGCCGAAGTTTATGCCCTATCAACATTCTTTATTGGAATTGTTACATGGCTTATAATGGTATGGAATGAAAAAGCCGATGAAGAAGACAGCAGTAAATATTTGATATTGATTGCTTACTTAATCGGTATTTCAACAGGCGTACACTTACTGGCTGTACTTGCAAGTGTTGCGATTGTTATGGTTGTAATTTTCCGAAAGTATGTTGATGACTTCGAAAACCTAAAGAAGACAGGAATACTGCTTGCAATTCATGGCGGTATAATTTTATTACTTTTAATGGCACTTTGGGCAGGACAGACCCACTCATCCCCTGTTGGTTATGAAGAAGCCGCGGATTTTGATTCGCGAGTTTTAATGATTGCCGGAATAGTCAGTTTGGTCTTTGTTTTATTTTTTAGAAAGCAAATCTTCTCAAAAAATTCTTTTTATCTTCCGATGCTTATTGGCAGTGTTGTTTTGTTGTCAATTTATCCCGGAATTGTAAAATATATTCCGAACCTCGTCGCTACTATCGGTAAGAATAACCTGGTATTAGACATTGCAATTATTATTGCGATTTTCGGAATTACAGGTTACATAATTTATTACTCCAGAAAGCATAATAAGCGAACACTAAACCTATTAGCGAAGTGTTTTCTATTTGCGTTCATTGGTTTTTCTACTTACTCGATGATTATAATAAGATCAAATCAAGATACACCGATTAATTTAAATAGCCCGAAAACTTTTTCCGAATTAGTTCCATATCTAAATCGTGAGCAATACGGCGATGCACCGTTATTCCAACGAAGATATTCTATGGAACCTCAGCACCAAGCAATTTATAGAAATTACAGCTCCGATCTCGATTTCTTCTGGAATTATCAAATGGATCATATGTTCAATAGGTACATGCTATGGAATTATGCCGGACGTTCATCAACAATGCAGGACGACGGTGTTGATTGGTCAAAATTATTGGGGATCCCGTTTTTCTTAGGTCTATTTGGAATCTTCTATCATTTCAGAAGAGATTGGAAAATGGCAAGCGTATTTTTAGTCTTGTTTCTTATGCTTGGTTATATCATGTCTATCTATTTTAATATGCAGCAGCCTCAACCGCGTGAAAGGGATTATTTTTATGCCGGCGCTTTGTTTGTCTTTTCTATTTGGATCGGCTTGGGTGTTCGTGGTACACTCGATTTTGTCAGAGAAAAGTTTTTAAACACAAAGTTTCTCAAACCTATTCTCAGTTTGGTTATGATCGTTGCCTTTGTTGCCGTACCTGTAAATATGTTGTCAAAAAATTATTTCTCTAACGACCGTTCAAAAAATTATTTGCCTTGGGATTATGCTTACAACTTACTCCAAAGTGTTGCTCCAAACGGAATAATTTTTACTAACGGTGATAATGATACTTTCCCGCTTTGGTATTTGCAGGATGTTGAAGGAGTTAGGCAGGACGTTAGAGTTGTTAATTTAAGTCTGCTTAATACCCCTTGGTATATCCTACAAATGAAAAATACCGAACCACACGGCGCTCAAAAGATTAAAATGAGTTATTCCGATGATCAAATAAATAGAATTGGTCCGGCGAGATGGGAAACAAGAACAATTTCTATTGATGTTCCGCCGGAAGTAATTGAGCAGTACAATGTTACGGATACCTCAATAATAAATTCGGGTAAACTTTCCTGGCGTATGAGCCACGCAGCTCAATACGGTGATATTACTGCCGTTAGAGTTCAAGATTTAGTTGCATTGGATATTATTCGTTCCAATGTCTGGGATAGACCGATTTATTTTGCGGCAACGGTTAGTGATGATAGCAAAATCGGATTACTCGATTATCTTCAAATGGAAGGAATGGCTTACAGGTTAATTCCGGATAAAAAAGAAACCTCTATAACAAATGTTAACCCGGAAATAATTGAACAGCAGTTATTCAATATTCCAGAAGGACACAGCAAAACATATCAACCGGGATTTAAATTCCGTGGAATGGATGATCCTTCGGTTTTCTTGAATGACGGTGAAATCAGAATGATGCAAAATTACCGCAATTCGTTCATTAAGTTGGCACTTTACTACTTATACGAAACACGAGATAACGAGAAAGTAATCCGAACATTAGATAAGATGGAAGAAAGACTCCCGCGTCATGTACTTCCGATAGATCATAGAATTTTATTTGATGTGGCAAACATTTATTACGAAGCCGAGGATTTTGAAAAGTATGTTGAAATTTCATCTGAAGTTCAGGAAATAACAGAACAAAAATTGAAAGAAAATCCAACTGATTTTCAAAGTTCTTACAATCCTTATAGATTATTATTGGATATTTATGAGAGAACCGGGCAATATGGTAAGGCGGTTGAACTTGTTGATCAAATTGAATCATACTTACCCGGTGATCCATCGGTTCAATCTTTGAGAAGAAAATTTGAACGACTGAGTAAGTCTCAGGAAGATATTGAAACGGATAAAAATATTCCTGTTCCGGATACTGTTCAATAATTTTTAAAATACAAACGAATAGGTTGTTTTAAGTTTCTTTTGCAGAGTGGATTTTTTTTAGTGAACTTTGTGACTCCTTTGTGCTCTTAGTGGTAAAGGCTTTGTAACCACAAGGGACTCAAAGAATCCACAAAGGGCACTATTTAATATTAACTGCAAGAACTATTCATGCAAGTGAAATTGCATAATTTGTATATAATGCTAAACCAACAGTTAATAAAGGACTTCTATTTTCCGATTAGTAATTAACTACTATAATTTTAAGTCCATCAGAATTATTAACTTCTATAAGCACCGATTCAATTTCGAAAGGGTCTGACGGTGAAGTAATATGAGTTACAAATTGATCATAACCGGCAAGAATTCTTAACAAAAGTTTTTTATCAATTTTTTGTCCGCCGGTTGCCGCTGCTGATTTATTATTGAAAATAACAATCTTAATCGGCAGTTGTCTGTTTACGGCTTCCATTAAACCGAGTTGACCAGCGGAAAGAAAACCGAAGTCACCTGTAAGCGCCCAAACATTTCTATTACCCGCCATAAAAGCCCCGATTGCTAATGGAATGCTTCCACCGATATATGTAACAATATCAATAGCATCATAAGGCGGAAAGGCAAATGAACTTGAAATGCTTGTATCACCTGTTGTTATATCCCGCTTAACTGATTTGAATATTTCAAAAAAAGGAATGTACTTAGCAGCGGATTCAATATACTTGTCAGGTAAGTTATCAGGTATCTTCGGAAGATCAGGTTTTTTAATTACACTTCTGTCTCCATCAAATATTTTGGCAGCAAAAACTTTGTATTGGTAATCCGATAAAAACGGATGAACTACATGATGATATATATCTCGCTTATAAATAAAATTTCTTGTGAGGTTAGTTCTTCTATCAAATTCATAAGTATCATCAATTGAAGCAGCATCGATAATCAGTGCATAAGGGAGAAAAGTTCGTTCAGATTCAGGGTAAGCACTAATTATATCCTCGTAAACCAATTCTGGTTTGGTGATGCGGTACGGAATTCCGCTTCCTTTCAGAAGAGGTTCAATTTCCATAATATTATCGGAACTCTTACCTGTCTTATCATCAAAAATAATCGAGACAAAACCGGCTGTAATGTCGGTATAGAGTGCATCGGTAAGTGAATTCATTGCTTTTGCAATACCCTGGGATTTACCAAGAAAAGCAGAACGCTTTCCACAAATTGCCGCAGAGTGTGCTATTGTAAATGCAACTTCTTCGTGAAATGAAAGTGGGTATTGTTTGGATGTCATCGCATTGAAATCATTATAAACTTGACTGCCGCCTAAACCGGGCACATTAGTAACAACTGAAACTCCCAAATCAATAAAAGCTTGCGATATAATTTCCGATACTTTAGCTGACATTTTATTCTCTGTTAATTTTTATTGGCTGCAAGTAAATTAAAATCATTCCCGGTTGGATTTTGGAAAATCCTTAAATCAAATTGCGGAACGACCGCAAAAATATGATCAAAAATATCTGATTGAATATCTTCATATTCTGCCCATTTTGTTGTGGTGGCAAACACATAAATTTCAATCGGCAATCCTTCCGGTCCCGGTGGAAGGTGTCGAACTAAAAATGTTAATCCTTTATGTATATCTTCTCTTTGTAAAAGATACTCTTTAAGATAAGCACGAAAAGTTCCTACATTGGTTAACCTTCTTCCGTTTATCAGCTGAGATTGATCAATTTTTTTCTCTTCGTTGAACTTTGCAACTTCGGATTTCTTCTTTTCGAGATAGTTCTTTATCAGTTGGAATTTTCCGAAACGTTCAAGCATTTCATCATTACAAAAAGTTATAGAATTTTGATCGATATAAATTGATCGTTTAATTCTTCTTCCGCCGCTTAACTGCATACCACGCCAGTTTTTAAAGCTGTCTTCGATAAGTTTGTAAGTTGGAATTACCGTAATAGTTTTATCCCAATTCTGAACTTTTATTGTATGAAGTGCAATATCAATCACATCACCATCCGCTCCGAACTTAGGTACTTCAATCCAATCTCCAACCTTTATCAAATCGTATGAAGAGATTTGAACGCTTGCAACAAAAGAAAGAATAGTATCTCTAAATATTAATAACAGAACCGCCGTTAAAGCACCTAAACCGCCGAGTATTGCCCATGGCGATTGTCCCGTTAATGCAGTAATTATTAAAATTCCTCCGAAGATGTACATTATAATTTTTACAACTTGTATGTAACCTTTAATAGGGCGTTCTTTATACTTTTCAATTTTTTCATAGATTTCAACAATTCCGTTCAGTAAAGCACTAAGAGTAAGTAAAATGAAAATAATGATAAGTACGGCAGAGAATCTTTCAATAAATCCCGCGAATGTAGGTGACAGGTAAGAAAAATTCATTATAACCAGAAACGGGGCAATAAGTGAGATTCTTCTAAGCATTTTGTTGCTTAAAAGTATATCATCCCATTCGGTTTTAGTGCGTTGAACAAATCCTCTTATAACGCGCATCAAAACTGTTTTTGTAATTATGTAGACTATGTAGGAAAGAATTAACACACCTAATAGTGCCACATTTTCTTTTAGAAACGGATACTGATCTAACCAATTCTGGATATCTTCAAAAAATTTCATAGTAAACTCAATTATTTATGGAAATCACAGTTGTAATTTATAAAATTAGTCTATCTCTGTCTTTCATTTTATAAACAAATGAAGAATATTTTTTAACTTTGCTTTCCATTTGGAGAATAATTTGCAATTTCGTCCAGAGAATGATTCTAATTTTAAGGCTTATCTTGCATGGGTAACAATTTGTGTTATTTGGGGTACGACCTATTTGGCAATTAAAATTGGTGTAACCGATTTGCCTCCGTTCTTGTTTGCCGGTTTTCGCTGGATTATTGCCGGTCCTCTTTTTCTTCTAATTCTTGTTTTGCGTAAATACAAACTCCCGTCTTTTTCCGATATAAAACATCTTGCAGTAGTTGGAACTTTGTTGCTCGGTTTCGGAAACGGATTAGTTGTTGTTGGCGAACAATGGCTGCCAAGCGGTTTAACTTCATTGCTTATTACTACTCTTCCGTTTTGGATAGTCGGACTTGAGTCTTTTGTGCCAAAGGGACCGAAATTAAATAGCACAATTATTTTAGGATTATTAAGCGGTTTAATTGGTGTGGCAATTATTTTCAGTGAGAACTTAACCGACATTTGGAAAACAGATTATTTCCCGGGTGTAGTAAGTTTACTAATTGCAATGTTTGCATGGGGCAGCGGAACTGTTTATTCTAAATACAACAAGGTTACCGTTCATCCAATTATGGGAGCTGCAGTTCAAATGATTATTGCGGGCATTCTGCAATTAACTTTAGGTTTCTCTCTTGGAGAATGGGGAAAGTTTAATTTTACCGTCGAAAGTTTATATGCATTCGGTTACTTAACATTTGTTGCATCAATTTTTGGTTATGGTTCTTATATGTATGCAATTTCAAGACTTCCGATATCATTTGTATCAACATATACATACATCAATCCGGTAATTGCTTTGACTTTGGGATGGATAGTGCTGAATGAAACAATAAATTTCGAAATTATTATCGGTATGATAGTAATTTTTATCGGAGTGACATTAGTAAAAAGGGGAGCTGATTAACTCCCCTTTTATCTTAACCAATCCACAATTCGCTTGTAGTAAGTTTTTTCTCTCTCTTCACAAATTGATTTGGGTTTTTTATCTGCGAAGAGGGTAGTTGGGGTTTTAATTTTGAATCTGTTGAAGGTCGTGTATTTTGATTCAATTTCTTAACCCAATTCTCATAACTTATCATCGAACTTAATCGCATATTTTCCATAATTGTCCTCCCCTTCTCATTTTACTGCACTTATTTGTAAACAATTATTCAATTAATGTCAATACCATTTTTCATGATTTAAATCGGATAATAGAAGCATAAATCTGCATTTACAAATGGCTTTTAAAGAATTTCACTTTCTTATTTAATGACCGAATAAATTTTGAGTGCCCATAAGAATGTATAAATCGGAAGTACATAATTAGTTCCCGTTGTGACAATTTTTTCTACTTTTTTCTGTGTTTGTGTGTATGTTAGAAAACGTAAGTGATCAATTAACAAAGTTTTATGTATGAATTGGATTTCTTCAGGTAAATATTTTGTAATTTCAATACACAAATGTTTTTTATGTAAATAAAAGATCAATCGGGAAGAAACCGGCTTTTTTCTGAATTTGTTAACGAGATTTCTGCGAATGTTGTTTTATGAGGTCTGTAAACCGTGAAGAGTATAAGAATAAGAATTGAAACAAGCAGATATGTTTGCGATCCTGTCAATAAATAAAAAACGAGATTTATAATATTCGTAAAATCTAATATTCCCATTATCAGCAAACTAAAAGTTCTATACTTAGCAAATTTTTCTTCTAATGTGAGATTAATTTCAATCTGTTTTCTAACTGTAAAAAGATACTTAGCCGAAAGAATACTCATGGTATTTATAACAAGAAGAATTATGGGAAGGTATTCAAAATCAAAATAATCGTATTGAACAATACCCATATCTAGTAATATATAGAATAAAAAAGCAAGGAGAACCTGAGATGCTAAAAAAGCAACAAATATAATTTCAAGCAGCTTGAATGTTTTCGTTAAATTTATCATCACTCTTAATCAATTTCCACAAGAAGCAATACTTCATTAATTTCAACAAATTTAAAAACAACCTCTAGTATTTGCTTCCCGCTTTTAAATTCAATTTTTGCGTGAAGAAATTCTTTATCCTCTTCTTTTACCATATCTGTTGAAGTAATTTCATAAGAATCACTAATATCAACATAAGCTTTTATTTTCTTTGCAATTCTCTCTGCCTGCTGAAGTTCGTAATTATTTTTTGCATTTAGTTTCGCAGATAAATATCGCGTTTCATCCGAACCGGTATAGGCAATCAAATCACATACCTTAGTATAATCTCTTTGCTTACTTACGGCGAATAAATTTTCTATAGATTCAGTTAGTCTTTCATCATTACTTTGCGCAAAGATCGAAACAGAAAAAACAATTATCACCAAAAGAAATTTATTCATAACAGCCTCCCAGACAATTAATCAGCCTAATACATAAAATGTTTAATTTGCTCTCCTTTATTCTCAATATCACTCATAGCTTCAATACCGATTTGAAGGTGAAGGTCAACAAACTTTTTTGTAACTATTTTATCGGATTCACCTGTTTTAATGCCTTCAGCCATCATTGGCAGATCGGAAACAAGCAGAAGCGCACCTCGTGCAATTTGGTTTTTGTAACCTGCAATAAACAAAGTTGCAGTTTCCATATCGATACCTATAGCCCCTAAAGTTAGTAGATACTTTTTAAAATTTTTATCCCATTCCCACAGTCTTCGGTTCGTTGTATATATAACTCCTGTTCTGTATTCAAGTTTCCTATTAATAATTATATTTGAAACAAATTTGTGCAGCTTAAATGAAGGAAGAGCCGGAACTTCCGGCGGCATATAATCGTTCGATGTTCCTTCGCCTCTTATTGCAGCAATAGGAAGAATAAAATGTCCAAGTTCAGTTGAACGTTTCAACCCGCCGCATTTGCCTAAGAACAGAACACCTTTTGGATTTCTTGCAATCAGCAAATCCATTATAGTTGCGGCATTTGCCGAACCTATTCCAAAATTGATTATTGAAAGTCCTTTGTTGTTTGTTGCTGTCTGCATCGGTTTATTCTGACCTTTGACTTCGCAGTCAAATAATTCCGCAAACTTAGTTACATAATCATGAAAATTAGTAAGAAGCATATAATCACCAAACTCGTCAATTTCTGTTCCGGTATATCTGGGAAGCCAATTTTTTGCAATATCAAGTTTTGTTTTCATCTTATTGTTTTTTGAATGTGAAAAAATTATTAATAAATAAAACAGCTTTAGCAAATAAAAATCCGAATACCGAGCCGATCAATGCTCCGCCGATAATATCCGACGGATAGTGAACCCCAACATATACCCGCGATAAGGCAAGTAAAGAAGCAGCGATAAACAATGCCCATTTATATTTAGGGAATAAAATCGAAAAGAAAACTGCGACAGCAAAATTATTAACCGCATGTGATGATGGAAAAGAAAACGAACCTGTACATCCGGCTAAAATATTTACATCGGGAAGTTCATTACACGGTCTTATTCTTCCTACTAAGTTCTTTACAAAGAACGAACTGAATTGATCTGTTGCGGTAATTAATAAAATTACAAATCCGGCGGAGATACGTTCTAATTTCTTTCCTTTGATTATTAGTAACAGAATTAAAATAACATAAGTTATATACCAGTGTTTAACATCGGTTATAAAAGGAAAAAATTTATCAAAAAGTGTGTTTGATAAAGTGTGATTAAAAAAATAAAAAACAGCAAGGTCTATTTGATACAAAAAATCAATCATATATCACAAAAATTAATTTATTAATTATTATTAAGTTACGTTATACGAATTACTTATTCCAATATATTTAACGAAACACTTTATTAATAACAATAAAATTTGTTAATTTGTTGTTTGATTAAAACTGTGTGGTTCCAAATTGTCTGAAATTAAAATCACTTCCGAAAAAGCATATAAATACCGTTATTTTCGTGAAGAAAGCAACAGAATGTTATTGGCTCCTTTTAGAGCGCTTGCAAAATTTACTGCGGTTGCCGGGCTCTTCGCATTAATATTTGAAGTAAGATATTTTTCCGAACACTCTGTTGAAGTTTATCTATCGCGACTGGGGGCTATTCTTGTCGCTTTCATCTTACTAGTAATTTCAAACAGCAAGTTCGGGAAGAATCATCCGGTCGGATTAGTTCATATTCTTCTTTTAACTATAATAGGTTCTTTTGGAATAATAATTTATTTAATTCCAGATACAGTTGTATTCAATTCTCACATCATAAGCTTAATAATTTTTACGGCTGCTTTATTCTTAAGTTGGGAAGTAACAAACCAAATTATTGTAGCAATTTATTACAATGTGGTTTTTGCTTCTTCAATTTTAATGACCGATAGAGCTGTATATGCACTACCGAATATGTTTGAATCTGTTTTACTTGTTCTGTTTATAAGTGCAATGGCAGTTGCGGCGAGTTCAATAAATTACCGCTTAAGAAGAGATGCCGTTTTCAAAACATTCGAAGTAGCCGCTTCAGAAAAAAGATTTAGAAATATTTTTGAAAACTCGGCTGAGGGAATTTACCAATCTTCATTAGATGGAAGATTTATAATAGCAAATCCGGCTTTAATAAAAATGCTCGGTTTTAAGACTTTGGAAGAAATCAAATCAATAGACATTGAAAAAGATGTTTATAAAAGCCCTGCCGATCGACAAACTTTATTGAAATTGTTAAGCAAGCAGGGTAAAGTTAAAAATTACCGTTTAGTTCTCAAAAGAAAAGACGAAACACATATAGTTGTTAAAGGTAATATTAGATTAATTACAGATGACGACGAAAATCCTCTTTATCTTGAAGGAAGCCTGCAGGATATAACTCAGCAAGTTCAAGCCGAATACGAAAGGCAAAAAGCTCTTGATGCATTGAAGATGGAAAAAATAAAAGCCGATCAAGCAGCAACAAAAGCAATTGAAGAAAGTAATTTTAAAACCCGTTTCCTTGCAAATATGAGTCATGAAATTCGAACACCGATGAATTCTATTTTGGGTTATCTCGACCTTATCGAAAATAATTTATATGAAGACAAAGAAGAGTTGACCACCTTCGCAAGAAGCGGAAGATTATCGGCACACTCACTCTTAGAAACAATTAATAACATTCTTGATCTTTCTAAGATTGAAGCAGGCAAAATGGAGCTTGACGAAGTTGAGTTCAGTGTTAAGAAAGAAATGGACAAAGCTATTTCGATAATTAGCCAAACTGCAAAAGACAAAAACATAAAAGTCGTTGAAGAGTACGACGATTCTATTCCTCACACATTGTTCGGAGATGCAACGCGTTTCAGACAAATTCTATTAAATCTTCTAGCTAATGCAGCTAAATATACCGAACGTGGTCAGATTGATATTATTATTCAGATGATTGAAGAGAGGGACAATGTGGCTGTAATTAAAACGACCATCAAAGATACCGGTCCCGGGATTTCCAAAGAAAATCTCAAAATGTTATTTAGACCGTTTTCACAAGTACATAGTTTGCGTTCCAATAAACAGGGAACCGGTTTGGGACTTGTAATTTGTAAAGAGTTCTCAAACTTAATGGGCGGTGATATTAATGTTCATAGTGAGATAGGAGTAGGAACAACTTTTGAATTTACAGTTAACCTTGGTACTAAACCGAGTTTAATAGAACAAAAATTAGATTATGATAAAATCGCAACCGGTGAAAGAGACAACGGTTTTGATGAAGAACCTATTAAAGAAATTGATGAAAAGAAAGAATTTAAAAAAGCAATTGATCAATCAACAACATATGTCGATAGTAATAAAAAGCGAATTCTATTAGTTGAAGATAACCCGATAAGCCAGAACGTTGAAGTAAAACTTCTTAAAAGTGTAGGCTATGAAGTTGACGCAGTTTCATCAGGTGAAGAAGCAATTAAATCAGTTGCAACCGGAAGATATAATGTTGTTTTAATGGATATCGAAATGCCGGGTATGGATGGTTTAACAGCAACTCAAAAAATTAGACAGTTGGAAAGTGAATCGAAGAAAATTCCGATAATTGCCGTAACAGCCCATTCAAGTATGAAAGACCGCGAGAAATGTCTTGCTGCCGGACTTAACGACTACATCGCAAAACCAATCTCTATAAACTTCCTAAAAATGACAATCGATCAGTGGATTAGTTACTACCGTTAATTCCCAAATGTAGCCGCTGGCATTTGTCGGTATGAATATGGATATGTAACCGCTGACATTTGTCAGTATGAATATGGAAATGTAGCCGCCGACATTTGTCGGCGTGAGTATGGATATGTAACCGCTGACATTTGTCAGCGTGGTTGCATGACTCGTAATCTATATTTTTTTAATTCTTATAAATGTATCGAGAAGTTGTCACCGCAGACATAAAGCCTGCCTGAAGCAGACAGGTCTGCGGCTACAAGTTTTTAACGTTGAAGGTCGTCAGACTTCGCTCGTTAGAGTCTGGTGCTAACAAAGCAACCTTCGAGGAAAAAGTACCTAACCACCAAACTCTTACCTCGAAGGTTTCTGAAGTAAAAATCCCCGGGATTTATCAGGTATAAAATTATTAACAAAAATTTTTGTATATCTATTTTGATTAAGAAAATCCCGGGGATATTGCGTATTATTCCATAACCAAAACTTCTCTGACATGCTCCAAAGCCCAATCAATTTCTTCTTTTTTGATAACGAGAGGAGGAGCAAATCGAATAACATTATCATGAGTCTCTTTACATAAAATTCCGCGCTGCATTAATGCTTCACAGAATCTTCTTGCACCTTTTGCTTCTTCATGTAATTCAACACCGATAAACAATCCTTTACCTCTAACTTCTTTTACATGTTTGGAATCAATTTTATTTAATTCATCTCTGAAATAATTACCGAGTTCAAAAGAGTTTTCAATAAGTTTTTCATCAATCAATACATTCAATGCTTCGATTGCAACGGCAGCTCCGAGCGGATTGCCGCCGAATGTCGAACCATGATCACCCGGATTGAAAACGCCCAATACTTCTTTGTTAGATAAAACTGCAGAAACAGGATAGCATCCACCGGAAAGAGCTTTACCGATAATTACCGCATCAGGACGAACATCTTCATATTCAAATGCAAATAACTTACCGCTTCTTCCTAATCCCGATTGAATTTCATCCGTTATATAAAGTACATTATTCTTTTTACAAATATCATAAGTCTCTTTTAAGTAACCAACCGGAGGAACTATTACTCCCCCTTCGCCTTGTATCGGTTCAAAAATAAATGCAACGGTGTTAGATGTTATTGCTTCTTCCATTGCTTTTGTATTTCCGTATTCAACAACTTTGAATCCGGGAGTAAACGGACCAAAACCATTTTTATATTGTGCTTCTGTTGAGAAAGAAACAATTGAAATTGTTCTTCCTGCAAAGTTATTTGTACAAACAATAATTTCTGCTTGATTTTCCGGAACGCCTTTAACTCTATATCCCCATTTTCGCGCAGCTTTCAGTGCGGTTTCAACTGCTTCAGCTCCCGAGTTCATCGGTAGTATCATTTCATATCCGGTAACTTCGTGCAGTTTCTTATATAACAAAGGAAGCTGGCTGTTTCTAAATGCTCGTGAAGTAAGAGTAACTTTTTCGGCTTGTGTTTTAAGTGCATCAATTATTCTTGGATGGCAGTGACCTTGATTTACTGCCGAATACGCTGCAAGACAATCTAAATATTTTTTACCATCAACATCGTGTACCCACACACCCTCTGCTTTTTCAATTACTACATCAAGTGGATGGTAATTATGGGCACCATATTTCTCTTCCAATTCAATATAATCTTTGGATGTCATTTATCACCTCCCTATTTAACTATTTGTTGAAAAAATAAGTCATTAAATTTATATATTTTCGATCAAATTTGGTAAGGAAATCGGCAAAACCGGTTCATATATAACCTAGTTTTGATTAGATTTGATTTTCAAAATGTAATTTCTTAATTGAGAGATGAGTAAATGAAAATCGAAACTACTTCCTTTTCCGTTGAAACAAATGGTCACACCGATATTATCGATATTACGGGTGAAGTAAAAAAAATTCTTTCTGATTCCGGTTTAAGAGAAGGGACAGCATTAGTGTTTGTCCCAGGTTCAACAGCCGGTGTAACAACTATCGAATTTGAACCGGGATTACTTCATGATTATCCTGCATTCTTTGAAAAAATTATTCCGTCAAATTCCGATTACAAGCATAATGATACCTGGCATGACGGTAACGGACATTCACATGTAAGAGCGGCATTACAAGGTGCTTCGTTTACTGTTCCTTTTACATCAAGAAAACTTTTGCTTGGAACATGGCAGCAAATCATTTTAGTTGATTTTGATGCACGGTCAAGAAACAGAAAAGTTATCGTTCAATTAATGGGAAATTAATTTGAATAAGATAGTTACTGTATTTGGGAGTTCTGTGCCCAAACCCGGAGATGAAGAGTATGAAACCGCTTACCAACTCGGCAAAATTTTAGGCAAGAACGGTTTCAATGTTTGTACGGGCGGTTATCAAGGAATAATGGATGCCGTTTCTAAAGGTGCTTCAGAAATGGGCTCTAAAGCCATCGGGGTTACGGTAGATATCTTTAATGCAAAAGTAAGTTCACACATTAATGAAGAAATTCGTTGTTCGTCTCTTTTCGAAAGAATTGAAAAATTAGTTGAATTAGGTGATGCGTATATAATTTTACAGGGCGGTACCGGTACATTAGTCGAACTGTCCATAGTTTGGGAAATGTTTAATAAAAATTTGATGAATGAAAAACCGATTGCATGTCACGGTAAAATGTGGAAAAACCTTGTCGGCATTATCGATGATAGAATGAAATTCGAAAAAAGAAAACACGGCTTTATTTATCTTACCGAAAACATCGAATACTGTGCCGAATATATCGTTAGTAATATTTAAATTTCTTTTTAACCACAAGGTGCATGAAGAAGGTACAAAGGACACAATTAAAAAAACTTTGTGCTCGTTGTGAATCCTTAGTGTTCCTTGTGTTTATGCTTTTTATATTAACTCACTAATAAAATTTGATAATTGTTTTTTATTCTTACCCAAAAACAATTCTTCCTTAATAAATATCAATTCATTATTTTCCGAAAGTTTATATGAATCTCTTCAACTAAACAGAGGTGCGAATTGTTTGACTCAAAACTTATAGATTCCAACCAAACATGGATACTTTGGGCAATATTAATTTCAGCCGGGTATTTCGGGCTTTGGGCGGAAAAGACTAAAATCGGTTCCCGTTTATCCGGAGCGGTTGTTGCAATACTTACAACTTTTGTACTTTCGAATCTTTCGATTATCCCGGCAGATTCCGCAGTGTACGATACTGTTTGGTCTTACTTAATTCCGTTAGCCATTCCTACATTACTTTTCCAAGCAAACCTTAAGCGAATTATAAAAGAAGCCGGACCAACACTGCTTGCATTTACTTTCGGCGGAATCGGGACAGTGATAGGAACTCTTATTGCTTACAATATTGTTACACTTGGTGAGGAAGGCTGGAAACTTGCCGGAATTTTTTGTTCGACATATATCGGCGGTTCTCTTAATTATGTTGCCGCCGCCGAAGCATTGCAGCTTTATTCCGGTGACCTTTTAACTGCCGGAGTTGCGGCGGATAATTTAGTAATGACACTATATTTCTTATTACTTTTTGCTATTCCTTCAATTGGATTTTTACAGAGACGATTTAAAACTCATCACGAAGATCAAGCACGGAGTAACGACTCAACAGAAATTAAATCTGCAAACAATTCTTCGGAATTGATTTTAATGAATCTTGCAAAAGCTCTTGCAATTAGTGCTACTGTTTGTGCGGTAGGTTTCTTTATGCAAGATATCCTTGGAATTGCCGGAAGCGGAATTCTAATTATAACTGCGATTGTTGTTTTTCTTGCTACTGCTTTTCCCAATGCAATGAGTGAAATTAAAGGCGCCGATAAGATTGGTACATTTTTAATGCAGATATTCTTTGCAACAATCGGTGCAAGTGCAAACATTGCTATTGTTCTTGAATACGGTCCGGTTCTGTTTTTATTTGCGGCAATTATTTTATCAATACACTTAATTTTCTTGCTTACTGCCGGAAAAATCTTCAATTTAGATTTGGCTGAAATTGTAATTGCATCAAATGCGAATATGGGCGGACCCACAACCGCGGCTGCGATGGCGGTTGCACGAAGATGGGAAAGTCTTGTTATTCCGGCTATACTTGTCGGTACACTCGGTTATGCTGTTGCTACTTTTATCGGTGCCGGAATTGGATACTGGTTACAACCATAAAAAGATAAATGAAATTAAAAAGAGCAAACGACAGATACCTCGCCGGCGTATGCGGCGGTATTGCAGAGTACCTTAAAGTTGATCCGTTTTGGGTTAGGTTAATTTGGGCTGTACTTACATTTGTTTCTTTTATGTTCGCGGGATTAATTGTCTACATAATTCTGTGGATTATTATGGAACCACCGGATGAGTGAGGGTTAACTTAAGAGGCTGACCAAAAAGCAGAATTCAGATAAAAAATCTGTGTAAATCTCGCCAGAGTTCGGCGTAGTCTGACGACAGTTCAAATCTGTGTCATCTGTGTCCCATTGCCAGATAGAACTTTACTTTTTGGTTAGTCCTCTAATCCTAATATTTGGCATAAACCGCTAAACCTTTCTTAACTAACAAATCATTCACATTAATAAATTTTCCTTTTTTATCGGGCAGATAAATTTCTCCGAGGTATCTGCCGTACTTTCCTTTTTTATCTTTAAAAGTTCTTACAAAAATATTTTTATTAAGAATTGTTTCGCGTAAAAAGTCACGGGATATTAATCCTTCGGGTCTTTCGACACCTCTTAGTTCGGGAGCGTTAATCCCGTAGAGTCTAATCTTTTCTCCTTTGATAAAAGTTTTCAACCCCAAATCTATATCAACGGTAATAGTATCACCATCATAAACCGCAGTAACATAAGCTTTGTAGTGGTACAATGTTTTTTCCATTTTAACTCCTTTTAATTACATTATATTTGAGAGCAAAATAAGAATTCCTATAAAATGAAAAAACTATTTTTTTTCTTTCTTGTAATGGTCTCGGTTAATGTTATTTATTCGCAGATAAAAATTGACGGGGTCGGCGGTTATTTAGGATTAGGCAGCATTAAAGGAAACTCCGCATCGGTGAGCAGTTTTACATCTTCAGTTTTTGCCGATACAAAATTGTTTTTCTCAGAAAATGTTACGTTTCGTTTTAGTTTTTTTTATGCAAGAAAACTTGAAGCATTATTGCCCGATGCAAGCAGCTCGCGTTATTTTCCATATCAAAAGGGATTTTCGGTTAAAGCAGTAATCGAACAACCGTTAAGTACATATCTCTTTTTAGAAGAAGGTCTGGGCTTATTATTGTTGAATGACAGAACTTTCAGCGATACTAACGAATGGGGCATCGGTGCTGCGTTTCATATTACTATCGGTTTGGATCTCCGGGGCTATAAAAATACCGGTTTCAAATTTGGTGTGGGTTCTGATATGGGCACAACATTTAATGCAACAACCCCGAATTATTTTTCCGTTCAGTTTCAAACTGCTTATTACTTTTAACTCTCTTCCAATTTTTGTTTCGGCAGATCTTTAGACGGATAGCTTCCTAAAATTTTTAAAAATCTTGTGAATGGAGTTAATTCCTGAATTGCTCTCTGTACATTTTTGTCAGATAGGTTTCCCTCAAAATCTAAATAGAACATCTCTTCCCACGGATTACCGATTATCGGTCGGGATTCGAGTTTAGTGAGATTGATATTATACTTTCTAAAAATCATCAATCCCTCTACCAGCGCGCCGGCAGTGTGTGCTGTTGCCATTACAAGCGATGTTTTTGATGGAACTCTTTTATCTATAGTAATTTGTTTTCGGGCACAGATTAAAAAGCGTGTATAGTTTTCACTTTGATTTGCAATGTTGCGTTTCAATATTTTCACACCGAATAATTTTGCAGCTTCTTCGCTTGCGATAGCGGCATAATACTTATTATTCTCATCATGAATTTTTTTAACCGACATAGCGGTATCCGCAAAGTACTGCAATTCCGGTTGATTTAAAGTTGCAAGAAAACCGCTGCATTGTGCCGCCGCCTGGTAATGGGCATAAACCTTTTTAATTTTTTCGAGAGGAATATCTTCGGTTGCACATAAACAATGATCTATCTTAAATTTTTCTTCCCCTATTATTGATAAAGTTGTATGAAGTAGAATATCATAGACTTCGTTAATCCCGCCGGAAGTAGTATTTTCAATCGGAAGAATTGCATAATCTGCTTCCCCTTTTTCAACTAACCTGGCTACTTCTTCAAATCTTTCCTGCCAAACAAATTCAAGCGAATCTTCATAGTCACTGAAAAATTTTCTTGCGGTTAAATAACTATAAGAACCTTCAATACCTTGAATAGCAACTTTAATTCTGTTAACGGTTTTATTTTTTTTATTTGCCTGTCTTTGTACAAATTGCTGCTGAAGCCGAACCGAGTTCTCTATTACTTCATTAAATATTCTGGAGATATATTCGGCATCTAAACCTTTAGTCTTCCCTTCTTGAATTAATCTTTTAAGTAATTCCTTTTCCCGTTTCTCATCACGAATAGGAAGATCATTCAAATCTTTTGCTTTGATTTTTGCAATTTCGTAGATTTTATCTCGAGTCAAAGTTCCAGCAGTTTGTTGACCAGTGGTACCGCTTCCCTTCTCAATGTTCAATGCTTTTTTCAATAAATCCGAAGCAAGTGAAACGTTGGCGTGAACAGTTTTCCGCCTCAGGTCACTGGTCTGATAGACTGGATGCACGCGGGTTAGCAGAAATAATCAGAATACGCCATAAAGAGTTGAAGGCAATAGAGCCATCATCGCAGCTTGCACGAAAGATTCAATTGCTGAGTCATACGCGTAATCGTCTCCAAAAGCGCCTTACTTCCTTAAAGCTACAGTTGAGGTCAGTATTACGCCGTTACTACAGGCTACCGTTGAGACTTTTCCCAGATAC
>OMKS01001242.1_pt1 | contig 23013 bp, 18 predicted proteins | sample 1674721 | NCBI WGS metagenome assembly OMKS01 (sample SAMN06264996, study PRJEB25208) | sediment metagenome | isolation source: hot spring sediment | place: USA: California | collected 2014-09-02
CGCGCGAATGCGCGGCAAAGTCAAGTATTTTTTATAAATTTTAACCATTTTTTACGTGGAGACTCTAAACTCTAGTATAAGCAAAACAAACATCGAAATGGAGATGGACATGATTTTAAGACAGATTCTCGTCGGAACCATGATGGTTTTTGCCTATCTCGTCGGAGATGCCGAAAGCGGAGAAGGATTGGTCATTGACCCTGCCGCCGACACGGACACTATCATTGCTCAGGCTCGGCAGGACAATATAACAATCAAATATATTGTCAATACCCACGGACACGTCGATCATATCGGAGGAAATGCCGATATGAAATCAAGAACGGGTGCCCGGATCATCATCCATGAAGGCGATGCCCCGATGCTCACATCTACTCCGGCAGCGATACTGCGAATGTTTAACGCACAAGAATCCCCTCCGGCGGATATCATGGTCACGGATGGAGACATCATCAGCGTCGGAACCATAGAATTAAAGGTTATACACACACCGGGGCATTCCCCCGGTGGAATGTCACTCTATATTCCAGGATATGTTTTCACCGGAGATACCCTCTTCGTGGAAGGGGTGGGGCGAACTGATTTGCCCGGCGGTTCATGGGACGTCATGTTTACATCAATTAAAACGAAACTGCTTTCATTACCGGATGATACGGTCGTACTCCCGGGGCACAATTACGGGAGGAAGCCCACATCGACGATCGCAAACGAAAAGAAAAGAAATCCTTTTTTACGATAAAGGGGAAGAAGACGGTCGCATGAACCTCATAGGTCTCACTGAAACACATCTTGCCGATATGGAGCTTATCAGCCGGGGCAAAGTCAGGGATATATACGAACTGGACAACTATTTACTCATCGTGGCTTCCGACCGAATCTCCGCCTTTGATGTCATCATGCCGAATCCCATACCCGACAAAGGGAGGATACTGACGCGTATGTCCGTCTTCTGGTTTGATAAGATGAAAGATATCGTGGACAATCATCTCGTTGAAACCGATACGACGAGACTCCCGGCGGCCTGCAAGCCTTATGCGGAAATTCTGGCGGGAAGAACCATGCTGGTAAAAAAAGCCCGTCAGTTGCCGGTCGAATGTATCATAAGGGGGTACCTTTCCGGATCTGCATGGAAAGATTACCGGCAGGGCATGCCTGTGTCGGGAATACGCCTCCCCGATGGATTGAAAGAATCGGCACAACTGAGCGAACCGATTTTTACCCCTTCAACGAAAGCGGATGTGGGCGACCACGATGTGCCGATCTCACGGAGAGAGATGGAAACTATTATCGGCCGTGAATTGACGGAAGCAATTATCGACATAAGCATGAATATTTATGAGAGAGCTTCCCACATAGCCGATCAAGCGGGAATCATCATTGCCGATACAAAGTTGGAATTCGGCATCATCGATGACCGCCTCATCCTGATCGACGAACTTCTCACACCTGATTCGTCAAGGTTCTGGCCCAAGGAAGATTATGAAGAAGGACGTTCACAGAAGAGTTATGACAAACAGTACCTTCGGGATTACCTTCTCTCAATTGATTGGGATCAGCACCCTCCGGCCCCGAATCTCCCCGATGATGTGATTCTGAAGACAAAGGAGAAATACGAAGAAGCATTGAAGCGACTTCTGAAGTAAAAATGAATATTCACCTTGACATGACACCGGGCGGTTATTAATTTAACAAAACAAATCGGGATATAATCACGTGCTGCATCTGCAGCAAATCCCTTTTCATGACAGAATCCCGGTAATTTACTGCGATATACTCCGGAACACACTATGAAGTCTGATTACTATAAGATACTTGGCGTCGATAGAAATGCTTCGTCTGATGAAATCAAGCGCAGCTATCGAAAACTGGCGATGCAGTATCATCCCGACAGAAATCCCGGCAACAAGGAAGCGGAAGAGAAATTCAAGGAAGCGGCGGAAGCGTACGAAGTTCTGAGTGACCCGGAAAAACGTGATATTTATAACAGATTCGGTCATGAAGGATTAAGCGGAACAGGGTATAGAGGCTTTTCAGGGTTTGAAGACATCTTCTCAAGTTTCGGGGATATCTTTGAAGATATTTTTGGCTTCGGCACCGGTCGTGGACGATCAAGAACAGCACCCCGACAAGGCGCTGATCTCCGGTATGACCTTACCATTTCATTTATGGATGCGGCATTCGGAACGTCGACTGAAATTGAATTGGAAAAGTTCGTCACCTGTGACCAGTGTGGGGGGAGCGGTGCGACGTCGGGAACGGAACCGGAGCTATGTCCGACGTGCCAGGGAAGAGGTCAGGTTACCCAGAGGAGCGGATTTTTCAGTATCAGCACCACGTGCCCGAACTGTCGCGGCGAGGGAAGAATCATACGGAACCCCTGTAGAAACTGCCGGGGAACGGGTAAGGCAAAAGAAAGAAAAGTTGTAGAATTAAAAATTCCGCCGGGTGTCGAAACGGGATCACGCCTCAGACTTCGTGGCGAGGGAGAAGCCGGTGAGTTCGGCGGTCCCCATGGAGATCTTTATGTGTTCATTAATATTACACCTCACGAATTTTTTGAGCGACGGGACGACGACATTCTGTGCAAAATACCCATAACAATGACTCAAGCGGCTTTAGGCGCAACAATTGAAGTACCTACATTAAACGGGAACGAAAAAATAAGAATTCCCAAGGGAACACAGTATGGCAAGATATTTCGACTGAAAGGAAAGGGATTCCCCCATCTGCGTGGATTTGGAAAGGGTGACCAAGTCGTTCAGACTCTCGTTGAAGTTCCCACCGACCTCAGCAAGAAAGAAGAGAAACTGCTCAAAGAATTGGCGAAACTTAGAGGAGAACTTTAGAAATACTTCCCATTTCGGAGCGAGCCATTATTCATTCAGCATCTTTCAACATTCTCAAGTATAACCACTGAAAATCAATAAAAATAAATCGGGTTGACACAGACGTATAATTTCACTATACTCCGCAGGTTTATACGGCATATTCACTGTCCGCCTCACATAGAAATAAATGAAAACCCGAAGGTACAAAAATGCCCATACGAAAAGACATCAAGAAGGTGCTGATTATTGGTTCCGGTCCTATTATCATAGGACAGGCATGTGAATTTGATTATTCCGGTACCCAGGCATGTAAGGCTCTGCGAAATCTCGGATACGAAATTGTACTCGTAAACTCGAACCCTGCCACCATCATGACCGATCCGGGGATGGCCGATGCAACGTATATTGAACCGCTCAATGTCCCATCCTTACGGGAAATTATTGATAAAGAACGTCCCGATGCAATTCTGCCGAACCTCGGCGGCCAGTCTGGTCTGAATCTGACCTCCGAACTCTATAAAGCGGGAATCATCGATGAATTCAATGTCAAGGTCATCGGGGTTAATGTCGATGCGATCGAGCGAGGCGAAGACCGTATCGCCTTTAAGGCCACAATGAATCGGCTCGGTATTGAAATCCCCAGAAGCGAACCGGCATACAGTATTGAAGAAGCTGAAAAGATAGCGGAAAAATTAGGTTATCCCGTAGTCATCAGGCCAGCCTACACCATGGGAGGAACCGGCGGCGGTCTTGTCTATAATCAGGAGGAACTCCAGACAATTACCAGCCGTGGAATTTCAGCAAGCCTCATCGGGCAGGTCCTGGTGGAAGAATCGGTACTCGGCTGGGAAGAGCTGGAGCTCGAGGTTGTTCGTGACGCCAAAAACCAAATGATAACCGTCTGCTTCATTGAAAATGTCGACGCTATGGGAGTTCATACAGGTGACTCATACTGCACGGCGCCAATGCTTACGATCTCCCCCGAATTACAGCAACGCCTTCAGGAATATGCATACAAGATCGTTGAGGCCATCGAGGTCATCGGTGGAACGAACGTCCAATTTGCCCACGACCCTAAAACGGGTCGGGTCGTCGTTATAGAAATTAACCCCCGAACGTCCCGCTCATCGGCTCTGGCTTCCAAGGCGACAGGATTCCCCATTGCCCTGATTTCATCAATGCTTGCAGCCGGTCTCACACTGGATGAAATACCATACTGGAAAGCGGGTACGCTCGAAAAGTATGTACCATCGGGAGATTACGTGGTCGTAAAGTTCGCCCGATGGGCATTCGAAAAATTTGAAGGCGCCGAAGATATTCTCGGCACTCAGATGCGTGCCGTCGGCGAAGCAATGAGCATCGGCAAAACATACAAGGAAGCCTTCCAGAAAGCGATACGGTCTCTTGAAATCAATCGCTATGGCCTGGGTTTTGCGAAGGATTATAATGAGAAATCACTCGATGAGTTAATGGGCCTTCTTTCCAAACCGACCAGTGAACGGCAGTTCATTATGTACGAGGCCCTCCGCAAGGGTGCCGACATAAATGAAATTCATGAGAAAACCCATATTAAGCATTGGTTTATTCAGCAGATGAAAGAAATCGTGGAGCGGGAAGAAGAAATTCTGGCCTACCGGGACAGAACATTGCCGGATGATCTGCTGATGCGGGCTAAAAAAGAAGGTTTTGCCGATCGTTACCTTGAACAACTGCTTAATATTCCGGAGAAGGAAATCAGGGAACGACGAAAGTTCCTGGACATCGTTCAGGGATGGGAACCCGTTCCGGTGAGCGGTGTAAATGATGCGGCCTATTATTTCTCCACCTATCATGGTCCCAACCAGGTCAAAACATCCAACAGGAAAAAAGTCATCGTCCTGGGCGGTGGCCCCAATCGGATCGGTCAGGGGATTGAGTTCGATTACTGCTGTGTCCACGCGGCCTTCGCATTGAGGGATGAGGGATTTGAATCGATCATGATCAACTGCAACCCCGAAACGGTTTCAACGGATTACGATACCTCGGATCGCCTTTATTTCGAACCGCTGACCGTTGAAGACGTTTTGAGCATTTACGAAAATGAGAATCCGGAGGGTGTCATCGTCCAATTCGGGGGTCAGACGCCGCTGAATATCGCCAACGAACTTGCCGAAGCCGGGGTCAAGATACTCGGAACGTCACCTGAAGCTATCGATCTGGCGGAAGACAGAGATCGTTTCCGAAAAATGATGGAAAAGCTCGGCATCCCCGAACCCCGGTCGGGAATGGCCAGCACATTGCACGAAGCTCTCGATATTGCCGATACAATTGGTTACCCGCTCATCGTCAGGCCCTCATATGTTCTCGGTGGACGTGGTATGGAAATCGTCCACGATGAACAGATGTTGAAACGCTATCTCGCCGTAGCCGTCGATGTAACGCCGGAACGACCGATCCTTATCGATAAATTTCTGGAAAACGCGATCGAAGCTGAAGCCGATGCCATTTCGGACGGGAAAGAAGCGTTCATCCCCGCGGTCATGGAACATATTGAACTCGCCGGAGTCCATTCAGGCGATTCTGCGTGCGTCATCCCCCCCATCAGCATTCCTGCCCGCCACATCGACACAATCTATGAGTATACGAAGAAGATAGCAGTCGAGCTCAAGGTCTCGGGATTGATGAACATTCAATATGCCATTGCAAACAATATCGTCTATATCCTCGAAGCGAATCCCCGGGCATCACGAACGGTACCGCTCGTTTCGAAAGTATGCAACGTTTCCATGGCACGGATTGCAACCCAACTGATGATGGGAAAAACCATAAAGGATCTCAACCTGAAGCCAAGGTCATTTCCCCACTTCGGCGTGAAGGAAGCTGTATTTCCATTCAACATGTTCCCTGAAGTTGATCCGCTTCTCGGACCGGAAATGAGATCCACCGGTGAAGTTCTTGGTCTGGCCGATTCCTTCGGTCTTGCATTTTTCAAAGCTCAGGAAGCTGCTCAACAGATGTTGCCTTCGAAGGATACCGTCCTTATTACAATATCCGACCTGGATAAGGCCGCCATTGTCGAAGTGGCTAAAGCTTTCCACGAACTGGGATTCACTATCAAAAGTACAAAGGGTACGGGAGAACATCTCGCTCGACACGGCATCCCCAATGAGACGATTTTAAAAATGCACGAAGGGCGGCCCAATATTGTCGACGGAATTAAAAACAAAGAAATACAGCTTGTTATTAATACTCCGAGTGGCAGAATGAGCCAGTACGATGATTCGTACATTCGGAAGGCGGCAATAAAATACAAAGTGCCGTATATCACAACAGCCGCAGCAGCGGTAGCCGCTGTAAAAGGAATTGCAGCAATCAGGAGGGGACATGGACGAGTGAAGTCTCTCCAGGAATACCATGAAGACATCAAGTAAAACCGCCGCAGCATGAAAAGCCGCCGACTAACGCGGTGCATTGAAACTGCAATTGCAGGTAACATTCGGCATGCAGCAAGTAAGAAAATTCATTTGAGTAGTCTTCATGGATCTTTGAGAGGAAGCCCCTTGAACCTCACCGAAGGATTTCCTGTGGAACAACATGTTATCCATCTTAAAAGGATTTTGAGACATCACGCATGGAATGAGTCTGTCTTGCTTTTTTCGAGTCAGTCTAAGCGAAGGGTAGTTATTTCAACTGTCTGAATCCAAAGAGCGTGTTCCAATTGGCTGGAATAACCTGTAAATCCATCAAAAGGCGGGGCTGACCAGAAAAGAATGAATAGTGCAATACCCCTTTAAAGCCTGAAGCGCGATAATCTATTTACCGTTTGACCGAGAATGATGAAAGATATGCAGAAAGAAGATGGACCCGGATTTCATCTCGGAGAAGCAACGGAAGTTACAGACGATCATCATTTGTAGTTTTTGTCATTGCATATTGCCCTTTATTCCGATATTTGAATTCTCTAGAGGAAATAGGAAGTCTTCACTTCAATGAGAGATATTCATTTGCTGTTGGCGGTCGGAATGCGACGTAAAAGAGAAGAAAAATGAAATCAATACGAGAAAACTGCGGGTTATTCGGTCTCTATTCACAAAGGGACTGTGTTCATGACATATACCAGGGAATCGACTTCCTGCAACACCGAGGCCAGGAATACTGCGGCATCTCAACGTATAGCTACAACACCAAGAGAATGAAACAGATTGATTTTCTGGAAACTCAAAAAGAAGAACGGGACAGCGACATATCGTTCGGTAAGGAGATCAATCACGTCACGCACCACGGCAAAGTAATTAACACCTTTACCGATGAGGAATTGCAGACATTGAAGGGACACTGGGGTATCGGTCATGTAAGTCTGTGGGAACGGCAGCCCATGAAATGGCAGACCCGCCTTGGAGAAATCGCCGTAGCTTTCAGCGGTAATGTCATTAACGCCGACGAGTTGATGAAAAAAATGATGGATCGAGGCAAGTCGTATTACAAGAGCTATCATATTGAAACTATTTCCAAAGTCATTATAGAAGAGCCCGACATTGTCAGCGGCATCAAAGCCCTCGCTCGCAAAGTTAAAGGTGCCTACTCTCTGGTCGTCCTTAACAGGGATGGCATTTATGCGACACGGGATGTCTATGGATTCAGGCCGCTGATGCTGGGCCGGGACGCCGATCGCTGTGCGGTCAGTTCGGAGTCGCGGGCCATCCAGAATCTTGGGATGCACACAGTCCGCGATATCCGTCCCGGGGAAATCATCCTGATTAATGATAAAGGATTCCAGACGGTGGCACAGGTTGATTCCCCTCGAATCGCTCACTGTGCTTTTGAATGGGCTTACACGGCAAGTATTGACTCGATCATAGACGGAGTTTTCGTACAGGAAGCTCGGAATAATCTCGGCGCCCAGCTTGCTCAGCGTGACATTGATGACGGGGACACAACTGCCGACATCGTCGCGCCGGTTCCGCTATCTGGAATCGGTCATGCCCTCGGCTACCATCATCGTTCCAACATCCCTTATCAGGAAGTATTCCTGTATCATCGATATGCCGATCGCAGTTATATGCAGGCGACTCAGATAGCCCGGAAGCGTATGGCGAAACGAAAGCTTTCGGTGCTCAATTATGCCGTCAAGGGAAAGAAAATTATTATCTGCGACGATTCTATCGTCCGTGGCACACAAATCATGTATAAAGTAAGAGACTTGAAAGAGGCAGGGGCCCAACAAGTCCATGTCCGGATTTCATGTCCTCCTCTGATGTATCCCTGCGATTTCGGCATTTCAACCCGATCGTACGATGAACTGATCGTCCGGCAGTTGATGAAGAAGGGAGATATAATGTCCATGCGGCAGTTACAGGAAGTGGAGGCATGGATCGCCCATCGAACCGGCGCTGACACAGTAAAATTCAACACGGTTGATGCGTTTGTGTCGGCGCTGATGATACCAAGGAAAAATCTCTGCCTACGGTGCTTTGATGGAGTAAACCCTCTTGAGGATTGGAGTTAGCATTATGACCGTGCAGAACCCTTTCGTCATGTTTATTCTGCGAATGACAGATGCATGAGTGAAAGGGGATTAACATGTTTATCAAGCAACCTGACCCCCCAGTGGAGATGCGGACCGGTAACCCTGCCGGTTGAACCGGCATGTCCGATGGTCGTTCCCTTTTCAACCCTATCACCGTCCCTGACCAGAATCGACGACAAATGACAATAGCTGGAAAACAATCCCGCTCCATGGTCGATAATAACCGTTTTTCCCGCATAATAAAGATCCCCCGTCAGAACGACTTTTCCTGCATTGGAAGCTCTGATATTCGTCCCCCGTGGGCATTTGATGTCGATGCCACGGTGACGGGATAAGAACCCATCATTAAATATTCGTTTCTCCCCGAAATTGTTACTTATTACTCCAGTTGAGGGAACGATAAACCCTCCTTGCCCCAACCAGGAAGGCGTAACGACACTATACACGGCATCGACCAGCTTCTTTTCCCGAAGAACCCGTTCCTGAACTTCCGGTGATATCAAAACGAATTTCTTATCTACAGTAAGCCGTTGAGCCGGAAAGGTTCTGTCTGAAATCGACAGCTTCAGGGAAAAGTTTTTTTCATATCCGTCAGGATACCTTATCCCGATATAAAGGTTATGGAATCCCGGCGATATGTCGAGGCCAAGACCGATGAGGGTGAAGAATGAAGTCTCACCGGTATCGGGAACGAACGCATGCATTCTACCATCGAAGCGTGCCCATGCCGATGAAAATAAAGGTGACTCAAGCGATATCTTAACAATCTCTCCCGGTGACAGATCCCGATATTGAGAGGTTACCCGTATTGATCCATGGGCAGTTTCTGCTTTCATGTCAAGGGCGTGAACGTCACCGGCAAAACCGCACACTAAGAAAATGATGAGTATCAGTCTCTTCATTGAAAAAATCTCACTCTTTAATATTTATGGTGAGACCGGAGTCTATCAGAACATACTGAGCTGAACAACGAAAAATATGGACAAGAATAAAAACTTACTTTATAGTGATAGGCGTTCCGGTCAGCTGGTGATTCGGCACCATTAGATTCCCTTCACTCTTTCGTCAAAATGAATACAAGCGAAATCGTACGATTTCAAAACAATAGAAGAGTTAACATATGGTTACGGCACGGGCAGAACTGACAGCAGAGATGTTGAGAGTGAGAATTGATCCTGATTCACTGGGATTCGAGACAACGGTGGAATGCGAACTCTTCGAGGGCATAGTCGGTCAGGAGCGAGCTGTAAAGGCCATTCAACTGGGGCTTGAAATTGAAAGCCCCGGATACAATATTTACGCAGCCGGCCTTACGGGCACAGGGAAAACATCAACCATAAAGAGCCTCTTGAATCAGCTTGATCCGGGCAATAGGATCCCCGATGACATCTGCTATGTCAATAATTTTCAGGATCCGGACATGCCGCGAGTCATCGTGCTCCCCGCAGGAATGGGCAAGAGCTTCCAAAAAGATATGGATGACATGATTGTCCAACTGAGGAAACAGATACCCCATCTTTTCGAGAGCGAAGAATTTAAAAAGGCATCGGAACAGATTGTCACCGCACTCATGTCCCGGCAAAAGGAAATGTTCAAGGAATTCAATGATAAAATCCAAAAGAAAAACTTTCAGTTGGTCCAATACCAGATCGGACCTTACACGAGGCAGGATATAGCTCCCGTTTATGATGGCAAGCCTGTTCCTTTTGAACAACTGGAAGCAATGGCGGATCAAGATAAATTTGATACAAACAACCTTGAAAAAATCAGAAATGAGATGAGCAGTCTGAGGATCGAACTCGACTCCCTCATGAGAGAAACGCGACAAATAGAAAAAACGATCCGGGAGGAAATTATCGCACTTGAACAGAAGCACGGGTGTCCCGCAGTTAACGGCATTATATCTGATATTCGTTTCAAATACGGCACGAAGAAACAGCACATAAACGGGTATCTCGACGACGTTCAGGCTGATATTCTATCAAATCTCAAATTATTCAAGGAAAAAGATGAGGAGCATCCATTACAACAGCAGGGACCGGTTACAGAGTTCCTGAATGCACCGGACAGGCGATTCACGAAATACAAGGTCAATGTCCTCGTGGATAATTCGCAGGCTCAGAAGGTACCCATTATCATTGAAACGGCACCGACATACAAAAATCTTTTCGGAACCATAGAGAGAGACATCGACCGGTCAGGTTTCTGGAGCACAGATTTTACGCGCATCAAAGCAGGGTCGCTCCTGAGGGCAAACGGCGGCTATATTGTTTTCAACGCGTTGGAAGCGCTGGTCGAACCGGGAGTGTGGCCATTTCTAAAACGTACATTGAAGAATAGACGATTGACGATGCAGTCCTATGATCCGTTCAGCATCGCTCCAACAGCAATGAAACCGGAATCTATCTCAATTAATGTAAAAGTCATCATGATAGGCGACGATTATCTCTATCATCTGCTCTATAATTTTGAAGAAGACTTCAAAAAGATCTTCAAGGCCAAGGCACAGTTTGATACTGAAATGCCGGCCAGGGATGAACATCTTACCGACTACGTCAGGTTCATTAAGAAAATTATTGAAGATGAACAACTACTGCAGTTTCATAAAAGTGCTGTTGCAGCAATCATTGAAACGGGAATACGGCTTTCGGGGAAACAAAGAAAACTGACAACACGATTCAGTGATATCGCCGATTTGATCAGGGAGGCACATTACTGGGCACGGAAAGATGGAGATTCACTTGTCAAATGCATCCACATAGACAAAGCATACGAAGAAAAGGTAAGCCGGGTGAAACTTATCGAGGATAAAATCCAGGAAATGATCGAAGACGGTACCATTATCATCGATACGGAAGGAATGGTTATCGGGCAGGTGAACGGACTTTCCGTCTATGATATGGGTGATTATTCTTTCGGCAAGCCTTCACGAATAACAGCGGAAACCTCCATGGGAAGAGCCGGGGTAATCAATATAGAACGAGAGGCAAAGCTTTCGGGGAAAACTCACGACAAGGGCGTCCTCATACTGGAAGGTTACTTCCGCGGTAAATACGCCCAGGATAAACCACTGACGATGAGTTCGAGTATATGTTTCGAACAATCCTACGGGGGTGTTGATGGCGACAGCGCTTCCTCAACGGAGATATACGCCATCCAATCGAGCTTGTCGGGATTACCCCTCAGACAGGACATTGCCGTGACGGGTTCGGTGAATCAAAAAGGTGAGATACAACCAATCGGCGGAGTCAACCAGAAAATCGAGGGATTTTACGATGTCTGTAGCGTGAAGGGTTTAACCAGCGGCCAAGGGGTAATCATTCCATCACGCAATGTTCAGGATCTGATGCTGCGAAAAGATGTTGTTCAGGCTGTTTCAGAGGGACAGTTCCACATATACCCCGTCACAACGATCGATGAGGGGATAACCCTGTTAACAGGAGTGGATGCGGGAGAAAGGGATGGTACAGGCGGCTATCTTGAAGGAACAGTCAATTACCTCGTGGATGAGAAACTAAAATCAATAGCTCGAGGTCTCAAAACATTTGCAGGGGAACAAAATAATAATTCACACACGACGGAATAAAAAGGAGCGTAACAAATGAGGAACATTGTAACAAAAATATTAATTCTTCTGATAGGAGCGGGAGTCTGTACGCTCTCCGGCTGTCCGGCGCTGGTAGCGGGCGGCGCCGCGGTAACTGCCGGTACGGGAACATACATGTTCATAAACGGAGAGCTGAAAACGGACTACCACTTCCCGTTTGACCGTGTATGGAACGCCTGCGAAAAGACTGTTGCGGAAATGAATGCCGTTGACGTCATCCCCTTAAAAGAAATCGGCAGCGGAACGATAGATGCAATTATCAACCAGGAAAAGGTTCGCTTTAACGTCACTTATAAATCAAAGGACCTCACAACGGTCGGCATACGCATAGGACTGCTGGGAAACCAACTGGCATCACAACGACTCCATGATAAAATCAGCGAGATATTGTTACAGCGATAGATAAGCTTTTAAAGTACCAAACGTTTCGTGCAATCGTTCCGATAGGACCGTGTGCTGGTTGGACAAACTGATTGATGCAAAAAAATACCGGAGCTTCCACCTTCCTACCCCGCAGCAAGCTGCGGGGTATCACACTATGTCATCATCCGGGTTGACCGGACAATCCATAGATTCACGCTTTTACGGTAACAACTTGATGGGAGCTTCGGGGAATTATACCTGAAGATATTAAAAAATAGTGTTCTCCCGGGCGGCTTAACTGCAAACATACCAGCGAGTCACCCATATTATCCGCTGCCTGCGGCATACACAATAACGAACGGATCTCCGATCGCTTTGCCACCCGAAAGCAAAGCCGATATGGACTTTTGGTCTTCGGCAGAGATCCTTCATGTATGATCTGCAACGTATGATGCGACAGGATTCTCCACCTCAGATTTAACGTCCTACACCATGCTATGACCATTCCACGGTCGGCCCACGAATGCGAAGTGACAAAACCGACTCACTGTTCCTTACTCGCTTCAAGTCCGTAAGCTCTGATTTTTCGATGCAGGTTACTTCGTTCGATACCGATAGCTTTTGCCGTCTTCGATATGTTCCATTCATTTTCATGAAGCTTTTGAATGATGAAATGTTTTTCGAATTCCTCTTTTGCTTCCCTGAAGGTATCGGTCTGATACATTTCGGCATCGTCTTCTCCATTCTTTTTTGCCAACGGTGGGATGTCTTCCTCCTTTATGGAATTCGAGGGCGTCATGATTACCAGTCGTTCTATGATGTTTTTCAATTCCCGGACATTTCCCGGCCAGTCATGATCTATGAATATTCTCAACGCCCCGTCGGAAATCGTTTTAATGGGGATTCCTTCCTTGTCTGAAAATTCCTTAAGAAAGGGCTCCACCAGATAAGGTATGTCTTCCTTCCGATCTCTCAGCGGCGGCACCATTAATGGTATTACGTGAAGTCGATAGTACAAGTCCTGACGAAACCGTCCCTCTTCCATCTCTTTTTCCAGATCTTTATTCGTTGCTGCAAGAACTCGAACATCCGTTTCAATGTATTTGGTACCCCCGACACGTTCGAACTTCTTTTCCTGGAGAATTCGAAGAATTTTTGCCTGGGCCTTCAGGCTCATATCGGCAACTTCATCGAGAAACAATGTACCGCCGTTGGCAAGATCGAACTTCCCACGTTTTTTTTGTGTTGCTCCCGTAAAGGATCCTTTTTCATGACCGAAGAGCTCACTTTCGATCAGTTCTTCTGGTATGGCGGCACAATTAACTTCGATAAAAGGCATATGAGACCGCTTACTCAATCGGTGAATCGATCGCGCCACCAGTTCCTTCCCCGTGCCGTTTTCTCCCATGATAAGTATCCAGGCATTTGTGGGTGCGATGATCTGAATCATTTCTTTGAGTTCTGTTATGGATTTACTGCGACCGGTCAGCTCATAATCATGCGCAATTTTTCCTTTCAAGAGCTTATTTTCTTCTTCAAGCCGAACCAGGTTGAAAGCATGTTCAACGGTAAGAACAACTTTATCCAGAGACAGAGGTTTTTCAATAAAATCGAATGCTCCCAGTTTTGTCGACCTGACCGCGGATTCAATGGTCCCGTGCCCCGATATCATGACAACAGGCAGGGCGGCATGCTTGGCCTTCATTTGTTTAAGCGTTTCGATTCCGTCAATTCCCGGCAGCCATATATCAAGCAGCACAAGATCGGGCAATTCTTCATCGACAAGCCTCAGTGCGTCTTCACCAGTCCCCGCCGTAACAACTTGATATCCCTCGTCCGTGAGAATCCCTTTCAGCACCTGACAGATGCTATCTTCATCATCAACAACCAGAATTGTCTTATACATATTTACCTGACCTTGATTACGAGCACTTATGTTATCGGTAATTCAAAAGCGATAATTGTCCCCGTGGGATCATTATTTCCCACGCTTATTGACCCATTGTGGTCGGAAATTATTGAGTCGACAATTGCCAGGCCGAGTCCCGTACCCGATTTCTTTGTGGAAAAGTAAGGCTCAAACACCTTCACCTTATTCTTGGGCGATATGCCCACGCCGTTATCAATAACCTCCACCTTCGCCTTTTTAAAGCTTTTATCACATGATGTTTTGATTTCTATTTTACCATTGCCGTTCCGAGCTGAAACCGCTTCGACGGCATTATCAAGCAAATTAACCATGACACGTTTTATCTGTTCGGCATCGATTTTTATCTCCGGCAGAGTATTATCCTTTCTGAAATCAAAGGTAATCTCCTTATGAGCATCCTGAAAAAGTATGATAGAGTCATGAATCACTGCGTTCAGGTTGTTCGGAGCAGGTTTCGTAACGGGCATTCGTGCAAACCGTGAAAATTCATCGACTAAATTCTTCAGTACTTCAACCTGATTGCTAATGGTTCTAGTACACTCCTGAAATACGGCTCGATCTTCCCCTTCGATTTTATCTCCGTATTTTCGTTGTAATCTTTCGGCAGATAATTTAACCGGTGTCAAGGGGTTCTTGATTTCGTGAGCTATTCTCCGGGCAACCTCGCGCCATGCCGCCACTCGTTCCACTTTTTGAAGCTGCGTTAAATCCTCAAAGACGACGACAAGCCCCATATAATTGCCGTTGTCGCGGGAAATGGTTACTGATACCAGAAACGTCATGATCCTGTCTCTCGGCATCAGTTGAATCTGTTTTTCAATCGAACCTTCACCGCTTTCCTTCAGCTCAGTTAACAATTCACGGACCAATGTCATATACTCAGGAATAAGAACTTCGTTGTACCGTTTATTGAGCACCGCTTCGGTCTTTATGCCGAGCATTCTCTCTGCGGCCCGGTTGATTGTCGTAATGACGCCGTGACGGTCTACGGAAATAACGCCGGCTGAGACATTTCTAAGGACCGTCTCCATATAATTTTTCCGCTGTTCCAAGTCAATGTTTGCCTGTTTCAGCCGCTCACTGCTGAACTTCAGGTCTTTCGTCATCTTATTAAACGAGTTAACCAGAACACCAACCTCATCATCCGCTAAAACATCAATATGCTGATCGAGATCCCCTTGAGCAATCGCCTCCGTCGCATCAGCAAGATCATGAATCGGTCCGGTTATGCCCCGTGCCAAATAAAAACCAAACCAGGTGGCGGAAAATATAATCAGAAGAGTAACGATAGACAGTGTAATGATATAACTGAATTTTATTGGATTTTTGAGTAATGTCAGCTGTTTGTATTCCTCATTCGTCTTGGCGATGATCGCCATCTTATCGACGAGGGTTTTCTGCATGTGATAACTCACAATAACAACACCTATGACTTCTCTCGGTTGAAAATTTGAAAAAACGGGGGCAAGTCCGCTGATGAGATCTCCTGACCCGATCGATTGTACCGTCGAGATAGCCTTGCCCATAAAAACATCTTCCAGAATTTTCGGTGTCAATTGCAACGGCGGTATATCAGGATTATTTTCATTCCGACTGAATAATCGTTCTTTTCTGTTGTCGAAATAAACTTCAGCCGATCCCAGATTGTAGCTTTTTTGACGCTTCTCAAGAAGCGTTTCAAGATAGTCCTCCCTTTCTTTTTCATACAGTATGTTATCCGATATCTCAGCACTTATTTGACGTGCATAATTCATGGCGTTGTTCGCCGTTTGCTGATAATAGGTCTGAGCTACCTCGAGTGAACGACTGAGGGCAACACCCGTTTTCACATTAAACCAGTTTTCAATGCTGTTGGATAGAAACTTTGTCGCTACCAAAAAAAGAACAACAGTGGGAATAAGGGACAAACTGACAAATGCGACAACGAGTTTAGTCCGAAGATTCGAACCGATAATTCCGCGCCTTCTCTCAAAAATGAGCTTGACGGCATTTCGGACAATGAGAAAAATGAGAAGGATAATAAGAATGATATTGATATTGATCAGACCGAATATGAGAACGTCATTTGATATGGAGATAAACTCTTCAAGCCGTGAGAGATGGCTTTCCACATAGGTAAGCAGAATAACAACGATGACGGTTATGAGAATGATGATTCTTTCTCGCCGCCGCCGATTCCATTCCTTTTCCTGATTTCTGAGTTGTTCCTGCGTCACCATTGCATTAATAGATAAAGTCTTCTCGATACCAATCCGTTTCAAAATCCCACAGAGAAACGAAAAAAAACACATACTCCATATGGAGTGGAAGGCGAACCTTGTCCAGCTCCGCTTTTACCCTGACGTAATAATTTTTTCCTTTCTCCAGTTCCTTCATGGAGGAAACGATAAACCCGTTCAGATCCGACATTGCACGCTTGGCTCCGTTAAAATCTCCAAACTGTTCCGGTTCTTTGGTATTCCCATTATGTATGACATAAAAAATCTTTTTGATGGTATCGTACTTTATGGTGTGTTTTATTTTCAGAGAGGTTATTTTCTTATCAAACCAATAGTGTCGTTCACGGCGCAACTCGACATAGAACGTAAAGGTTGTCGGTATTCCTGCCATTATGGCGTCTTCCATCTTTTTGGTAAAACAATTAGTTACCCCGCAGTAAATAATAAGATGCTCAGGCGTGTTTGTAATGATAAAATTTGTAATTTTAGCATTTTCCGCACAAGATAGTGAAGGTTGACAGCATAACAGATACATAAACAGCATGCATAACAGTCGAAGACTTATTCTGGACATGGGAATCCCTTCTCGATGATCTCCTTCAGAGAATGTGATTTCAGAACTTGTTATTTTAAAAAAGGGAGGGGTAAAAAGCAAGACTTATTTCATGCATATGGAAGCATTATGTTATTGACATTTCATGACATAATGCTGCTATCAAATTTACCGGACTCATCATCACCGGACGGAGGCCACGCTTGCCCAGAATGAATGCAGATCATCCACTGATTCTTCGTGCTCCTCTCCATTGCAGTATTGAATGATTCTCCAGCAGTCGCTCCTGACAAGGAGTTCCCGAAGTAGGAGATTGTTCAGTTTATGCCCCGATTTATAGGCGATAAAATGACCGATAATCGGCATTCCGAGAAGATAGAGATCACCGATTGCATCGAGGACCTTGTGTTTGACGAACTCGTCAGGACATCGCAGACCTTCTTTATTAATAACCTTTTCATCATCAAGAACGACGGCATTCTTCAACGATCCTCCGAGGGCAAGACCTCGCGCCTGAAGATATTCAACATCCCTGAGAAATCCGAATGTTCGGGCAGCACATATTTCACGCTCATAGATATCCTGACTGAAAGCCATATGAAATGACTGCTTTTCCACAACAGGATGATTAAAATCGATATCATATGTAAGTTTGAATTCCGGTGATGGAATCAACATGGCCTGACCTTCGCCATCGCTCACCGATACGGGCTTTTCTATCACCATAAAATTTCTTGGCCTCTCCTGAACTGTAACGCCGATATTTTTCAGAATATCCACGAAAGGAAGAGCACTCCCGTCCATTATCGGGATTTCAAACGAATTTATTTCCACGGTTGCATTACTGATTCCCATACCTGAAAAGGCGGACAAAAGGTGCTCGACCGTGGATACGGTCGCTCCGTTCGTGCCGAGGGTTGTGGCTAGTGTTGTATCTGAAACATTGGTAAGTTCAGCCTTGATTATATTATTGCCCCTAATATCTTTTCTGACAAAAACAACTCCCTGATCAGCGGCCGCGGGCTTGATAGTCATTCTGACTTTTCTCCCCGTGTGCAATCCTATACCGTCACAGTTTACTTTTGTCCTGATTGTTTTCTGTAAGTACATACAAGCACTCCGTATTGTTCAATTGTATCGTAATTAACAGCAATTATCGTACCACAGCATGCATTATGTAATGCTATTCACTGCATATTCGTAACATATTGAATACTGTTTACATATTGCGCTCAACCCATGATGGGACATAGTAGCTACTGACAATCGTCAGCATGTATATTCTGTTATGTGTTGCGCAAAAGACACGCAATGGACATTAATAACGCGCTACACGGCGGGATATTAAAGATTTTGGCAATGGGTGATCCTTATAAAATCGGTCTTTCTCGCTATAAATGCATCCGCAATATTGTTGCCGGTACATCTCCAGCGATCTTGAAATTTCGACCCCTTCCTTCCATCCGATTCTGAAGTCTTCATAATAAAAAGGAATTCCAACTTCCCTGCCGACACTATCGCCGATATCTCGAATCAGGTCATGTTTCTGGAATTTGCTGTAGAGCAACGTCGTTGTAAATCTGTGACACTTACCTTTTTTCGCAATGTGAGCGGCATATCGCAAGCGATCATAATAGCAGCGCCTGCATCGATGTTCCTCCCTGAAGACAATATTCCTCAGAAATTCCTCCATCGGGTAGTCCCGACCGACAATAAGGCGCAATTCTTTATCGGTGGCATATTTTTGCAGTGTATGGAAACGCTTCACATATTCGCTATACGGATGGATGTTGGGATTATAAAATAATCCCGTTACATCATCACCGGCTTCCCGCAATATTTGAAGGGGATAAATGGTGCAGGGAGCACAGCAGATATGGAGTAATGTTTTCATGACAACTCCATCCAAAACCATAAATGTCCATTGACAAAGTGGCTACCGGTGGACGACTTACTTTTTGCGAATCCCGTTATTTGATATCTAAATTGCAAATTGACATCGAAAAACTTAAAAGAATTCCTTCTGCTTATCCTTTTCCCACATCCTTTCGAAATGCTCATAGGCATACCGTGTGGCAATTCGTCCCCGATTGGTTCGTTGAATGTAACCCTCCTTTATAAGAAAGGGTTCATAAACATCCTCAATGGTCGTTTTTTCTTCTCCGATCGCAGCGGACAGACTGTCAATTCCGACAGGGCCACCGTTGAACTTATCAATTAATGTTATCAAGATGGTCCGGTCCATATGATCGAATCCCTTATGATCTACTTCGAGAGATTCAAGTGCTCGAACGGCAATAGATCTGGTAATAACTCCGTCCGCTTTCACTTGCGCATAATCGCGAACCCGCTTCAGCAGTCGATTTGCAATACGCGGTGTCCCCCGTGACCTTCGGGCGATCTCCCCGGCACCATCATTATCAAGGATGATCGAAAGGATATGAGCAGACCTTTTCAGAATGATCGATAGTTCCTCAGGCATATAATAATCAAATCTGAAACTCATGCCGAAACGATCCCGAAGGGGTGATGTCAAGAGCCCTGCCCTGGTTGTTGCACCGACAAGGGTGAATCTCGGGATCTCAAGTTTCATGGAACGGGCCGACGGTCCCTGGCCGATAAGAATGTCGATATGAAAATCCTCCATAGCAGGGTAAAGAATTTCTTCCACCACATGGGACAGTCGATGAATCTCATCGATGAACAGGATGTCATGTTCATGGAGATTGGTTAATAGGGCTGCAAGATCACCCGGTCTCTCGATGACCGGTCCCGAGGTTACCTTGACATCAACGCCCATTTCACCAGCCATAATGTAAGCCAGTGTGGTCTTTCCGAGACCGGGTGGACCATAGAGCAGAACATGGTCAAGCGCCTCCCGTCTTCCCTTCGCTGCCTCAATAAAGATTGAAAGGTTCTTCTTTATCTTTTCCTGACCGATATATTCATCAAGCGTCTGTGGACGGAGCGAATACTCGAATCCCGCATCTTCCTCCAAGTGTGCCGATGATGTTAGTGTATCACGCGTATTCATATTTGTCATAACTGATAAAACAGCCTTCCAATAACAAAAGTAAAGAACAAATAACATATAAAATAACAAATCCGATTAAGCAGCATTGTAGAATGTGGATATTTGACATTTGGATTTTGCTACTCGTCATTGCATTATCACCCTGCCAGAATTTTCAATGACTTCTTTAATAAAACATCGAGCGTTATTGTGTCTGGTCGTTTTTCGATGATTGAATCAAGAACATTCTGTGCCGCACTTCGCCTATAACCCAGATTTACCAAGGCTGAAAGAGCATCTTCCATAATTTGTTCACACTCATCGGTGTTCCTACCGGCACCACTGCCAATTTCTTCGCATTCAATTTTTCCAACCTTATCCCTGAGTTCGACAATCATCCGCTCTGCCATTTTTTTGCCGACACCGGGGATATGAACCAGCCGCCTTATATCGCCCTGTGATACGGCATGTATAAGTTCATCAGCAGATATTCCGGATAGAATGTTCATGGCCAATCGAGGGCCTATTCCGTTCACCGACAACATCAACTGAAATATGTTCTTCTCTCCTCCCGTATGAAAGCCGAACAAATGAATCCCATCCTGTTTGACACTTGTGTGTATATTGAGTGCAACAGTGTCACCTGCTTCAGGAAGTTCATAGTATGTAGTCAGGGGGACAAAGACACGATAGCCGATTCCTTGCGCATCGACGATCACGTAGTCGACTGATTTATGTAACAATGTTCCACTGATACGGGCAATCATTCAGACAGGATCGACCTTTATAAAATTTGCATGACATATGGCATTGGCAAGAGCATCCGAAGCATCAACCGGGGGCTGTTCATGAAGCTTGAGAATAGCCTTCACCATCATCTGTATCTGACTTTTTTCTGCCCTTCCATATCCTACAACGGCTTTTTTAACCTCAAGGGGAGTATACTCAAAAATCGGGATGCCATGCTTCGATGCCGCCAGAATTGCTACTCCGCGAACATGCCCTAACTTCACGAGACTCTTTACATTTTTACCATAAAAAATGTTCTCGAGAGAAACGGCATCGGGTGTGTACAACTGTATAATTTCATATAACGCATCAAATATCTTTTGCAGACATGACGAAAAAGGCTCGACTCTTCCCGTTTTTATTTCACCGTGAGCAATGTGGAAAACGTCTCCCCGTCGCTTTTTAACAATGCCATACCCTGTTATACGGGAACCGGGATCTATACCTACGATTACTGATTCGCTGTTACTACACGACATTGCATCACCGATTGGGTTACTGGAACTCCCTTCCCCGATCATTGTTTCTCTGATATGGCATCACGTCCTGAACATTTCAGTTTTCTCTTCTTTTTTATTTTCAACATCGAGCATTGCCAATAACAACGAGCCCTCAAATACTGTTCTTTTTACCTTCTATCTTTTTCACAGCTGCTGACTCAGTTTTTCCATCACTTCGTCGGGTATATCGAAATTGGCATATACATGCTGGACATCATCATTGTCCTCCATTTTCTCCATAAGTTTGAGCATTTGAACGGCTCTGTGTTCGTCCAGTTTTACCGTTGTCTGTGGCACCATGCTGATTTCAGCAAGTATATATGAAAAACCGGCATGCTCGATTGCATCTTTGACATTTTCGAATGAATCCGGATCGGTGATTACTTCGAATTGACTTTCGTCCTCTTTTACATCCTCGCCTCCTGATTCTAGTACGAGTTCCATCAGTTCATCTTCATCCACTTCACTTTTATCGAATACAATGCTTCCCTTTTTATCGAACATCCATGCGACACATCCATTTTCGCCGAGATTTCCACCATGCTTCGAGAATATGTGTCTCACCTCTGCAACAGTCCTGTTTTTATTATCCGTCATCACCTCAACGAGTACTGCTACCCCACCCGGCCCATACCCTTCATAGGTGACTTCCTCGTATGAAGCGGCACCTGCCAGTTCTCCCGTCCCTTTCTTGATGGCCCTCTCAATATTATCTTTCGGCATGTTTTCCGCTTTTGCCACCAATATGGCTTGTCTCAATCGCGCATTCCCTTCGGGATCGCCGCCTCCCATTCGAGCAGCAATGGTTATTTCTTTTATGATTTTTGTAAATATTTTTCCTCGTTTTGCGTCTGCTGCACCTTTTTTGTGTTTTATTGTGCTCCATTTCGAATGCCCGGACATGTAAACAAAACTCCCTATAAAGTGATTTCAAGGCTTTATGGTATATAGCATAGCAAAATATATCTTGTAAAGTGAATTACCGGTCCACGGGACGGCGTATAATAGAATATGAGGTGGGGAGATTACATCCTCTTTATCCTCGCTTTCATTCGTCACCGTCCATTTGACGTGTTGTTCTGGAAAATATTTCATAAAAAAACCCCTCCATTTTCATGAAGGGGTTGAAATTAAATTCGGCAGCGTCCTACTCTCCCACACAGTCTCCCATGCAGTACCATCGGCGCTGGAGAGCTTAACTGCCGTGTTCGGGATGGATACGGGTGTTGCCTCTCCGCTATTGCCACCGAAAAAACTATAATTATTGTATAATAGCAGGACAATTACATATCGTGAATAATCATTCCAAGCGTTTCAATGAGACCTTTATATTAATTATGGCCAAGCCTCACGACCGATTAGTATCAGTAGGCTGAACACATTACTGTGCTTACACCACTGACCTATCAACCTCATAGTCTTTGAGGGGTCTTTAGTCACGCTGTTGCCAACGTGAAGGGATATCTTATCTCGAGGTGGGCTTCCCACTTAGATGCTTTCAGCGGTTATCCCTTCCGAACATAGCTACCCAGCGGTGCCGCTGGCGCGACAACTGGTACACTAGCGGTTCGTCCATCCCGGTCCTCTCGTACTAAGGACAGCTCCTCTCAAATATCCTACGCCCACAGCAGATAGGGACCGAACTGTCTCACGACGTTCTGAACCCAGCTCACGTACCGCTTTAATTGGCGAACAGCCAAACCCT
>OMKS01001243.1_pt1 | contig 22983 bp, 17 predicted proteins | sample 1674721 | NCBI WGS metagenome assembly OMKS01 (sample SAMN06264996, study PRJEB25208) | sediment metagenome | isolation source: hot spring sediment | place: USA: California | collected 2014-09-02
GAAAAGGTCGCTGTGGGTGGTCAATTTTCCGTAATCACTAGCTCTTTAACTGATCAATTTTAGAGTATCACAACCAGCCGTTACCCTTTCCGGGCCAAAGAGCGAAAAAGGGATTGACAAGCGCGCCCATCTCGGCTAAAAGTCCGCATCTTCGCGGCGGACGTTGGTTTTACCTGGGCGCAGAAGATTTGTGGGCCATTAGCTCAACTGGCAGAGCAACTGACTCTTAATCAGTAGGTTCGCGGTTCGATTCCGCGATGGCCCACCAGTAAAATCAAAAGGCTTAGCTGACATTTGTTAGCTAAGCCTTTTTTCTTTTCTGAGGTTGGGGGCCGGTTTGGGGGCCACTTGGTTTCATTTCGCCACTTTTTATTTGCGGCCTGAAAACCCGTTACCCGCTCTCAAAGTAACTCTTCCATAAGGGTAACACAACGTCATGCTTCCGATACCGGAATCCACTCGAAGGTAGCCTGGGTCTTCAAGTCGGGCGATGATCGTCTATTCCAGCTTTTCCTCGGTGAATTTCACACCTCACCATTTACCTTTCATCATCTCAGAGATTCCACTCCACCTTCAGAAGACGCTCTTTTATTTGGGTTAACGTCTTGAGTATCAGCTGCTCACCCGGCAATTCTCCATAGACCAGCCCACTGAAATCATCTGTGTAGGTTGCCTTCAAGCCACCCCAGCACTCCTCAACATCGTGAAACAGCAAAGCCTCAGCCGGATGATGCGTAAGCCAGTCATTATTATTCCTGAAACTTTCCACATCATCCCGGGCGACCTTGAGCAGGAGCGCAGTAAACTCATCGGAGTCAAAGAAGCTACTGAGCTCTTGGTTACCCAGTATTTTGTGGAGATCATAGACATGGCGAATCTTCATTTTCAGATCTTCCATAGGTGTCTCTGTGTAACAAAAGCGCACCAAACTCATGATTTTCTCGCACAAGGTTCGGTTCACCTGGAGCACATTCACCTGAAATGGCCGCAGGCCAAACTCCTCTATCTTCCCATTCTGCCCTTGTTCTTCCATCATGTCGTGGATGTATGAAGACAAGACATGGGGGCTGTAGGGTTCGGAATAGCCATACCATGTCGTCTCAACCACGATAACATTCCTTGCTTGACCGAACCTGCCGTCAAATAGTTGCGGATGCTTGTGTACCGTCTTGCGATTCATTCCCATTTTCCGGGTCAGTCCTGCAACCTCAAATTCGGGAAGCATGGGGGCTGCTACAACTTTGCCGATCTTCTTTATTTTTCGCTTAAGATGATTGTCTGTTTCTCCGTCACGGCGTTTGACCACCAGATCAATATCCTCTGAAAAGCGTTCAATCAGCCCAAAACATTTGGAAAGCGCCGTTCCCCCCTTAAAAACCGTCTCCTCAGCAATCGGATCGTGAAAGATGGCATGCAGCGCATAGGTGACCCAGTAATCCTTTTCGATAAAAATTTTCGGAATATTCAACTTCGCCGCAGTTGCAATCACGGCCTGGCGAAAAAGCGTCTTGTTTTCATGCAGCCTCACTTGATATTCCACCGGGAGGCGGAGGACAGGACATCGGCAGCTCCGGTAATTTTATATGAGGTCAAGGGATTGAGGGACTTTTTCAATTTCTCCACCATCTCTCCGCAACCGAAATCATCGAGGATCGCACCAAGCAGGGCGCAGGTGGCCGGCTGGTACTTCATAGCCAGCCTGATGGTGACTTCCTGTTCTTTTTTGCCGAGGCTCGAGACAAGCGTCTGCAAGGTTTTACAGCTGTTGCTGATGGAAGAATCCGGAATTTTTTTGATAAAACGCAAGCCATCTAGGATCTGGAGAAGGGGAATATTTTCATCGCTTATACTGTTTTTTTGCTTCACAAAAGAGATGGTGTATTTCCCTCGTCTGAAGGCCGGTCGTACTTCATTTTTGCCGATCTGGATGATGCTGCCAACCTGGGTCGTAAGACCGAAAGAGTTATAGACGCTGAGTCCGGTAAGATACCCTTCAACCTTGCCCTTACGATACAGCAGATCCTTCACCACCTGATACTGTTCAGGCGGCAACTCTCCGAAGGGTGATCGTTCAGGCTTATAAAATTTCCCCTTGGCAAGATTGACAATCGCCCCTGAAGCAGCTAGCCGATTCAGGGCTTTTGCCAAGGCCTCCGCGCTTTTCACCTTTTGAGTAAAATCAGCATAGGTGAAAACATAGCCTTTTGGGAAACGAGCAACTATATTCTTTATATATTCAGCATCTTTCATGGATAAACGCCCATAGAAAAAAGCCCTATTTGTCCAGTTTTTTTCATTAAAAACAGGACAAAAAGAAACATAACGATAACTTCATGCCGTTAGCCTGCACTGCCCACTTTTTCCAGTAAGTCCAGCATGGCGCTGACCGGCCAGATACAATCGCGCACACCTTTTGCGGTGCAGGGACGCTCGGCCAGCCAGGCGCCGGTACGATACGGGGCCGGCGCCGTTACCGAAGCATTATCGCATTCGAGCATCCAGCCCAGCTCCTGCACCATCTGATTGAGGGTGCCCTGCACCGAGCGGTTGCAGTCGTTGTCGCAGACCAGCGGTGACAGCAACTTTTCGGCAGCCACCATGTGCCGCTCTTCGGCCCCCACCTTGAGCAACGTGTTCATATAACCGTCACGGAAATACCAGTCCAATCCAGCGAAGTCGTTCTTCTTCAGCGCCGGGACAAAGACTATACGCCTGGCCCGGGACTGCTTTTTTTCTTTATCCCAGTAGGAGATCGACTCATAAGCGTAAGTGAAACCGGTTTTCTTGTTCGTCTGATACACAATGGCAGCCATGGGCAACTCCTCCGTTTCATCGTTACAACACTGTAGCGCATAACGAGGTGTAGTGCAAGAGAAATTGCGCTTATTCTTTTAATATTCAGCAGTTTATGTCGTTTTCATCGTCATAATTCCCGGGAAGCGGGGTTATAGAGTACAATAACACCGAAGAATCAAATAAAGGCGAAAATCCTATAAAATAGCTTAAATATCAAGCTATCAGGGCAAAGTGGCCTGATAATATAAATGTTGGGCGTCAAAATAAGGATTATTCAAGCAATGAAAACTGCAAAACAACCAATTGTCACATCATCAAAGGATAGCCATGGTGACCAAATACCAATAGAAATTCTAAAGAGATTTTATGGCGAGCTTCCTGATCCATGGGAATTATGCCCTTTACACAAAATGCTTTACATGCTCTTCAAATCGGCACAAGGCGCAACTTGAGCGGAATCAGGAAAATCAAAGAAGCTCCCCCTTGGACAAGGTTTACCGCTATGTTCCTGTTTCCTTTTGAAGGTAATAATTTTTTTTCGAGGTATTGTCAAAAACAAAGCCTTGCCCTGCAAAAAAGACGCGGCTTACAATCTTGCATACAGGAAACGCAAAAAAACGACACGGCAAGGCCAAAATTCCGGCCAGGGCAGTTACAGAAACAAAGCCAGGGCAAAAGGTGAAGATTGTTTTCGTCAGGCATCGGCATAAAAGAGACTGCCTGGCTATCATCTCTACCAAGACTGGTCTGGCAAATGAGGAGGTCGTCAGAATCTATGGCAAGAAATGGGATATCGAGGGGTTTCCCAAAATAGCAAAACATCACCTGGTTTACAAAAAATTGACAGCCCCACAAGCAGCCGCGACATAAATGTTTCCTTGACTCAAAAATCCGAAAGGTGTAGCTAAACTGAAAATTCCACCGGCTTTCGTCATTACCGAAGCGTCGTTTCGCAATGACGAATTCAAAAACGCGAATTTTACCAGAAAACCGGGCTTCAGCCATGTTTGCCAACTTATGTGATTACCGAGCTTTGATCCTTGTTCTGCTCGTCCTACTTGGTCCGAGCACCACGCCGGCGGCGGACCCGTCCGATTACAACTTGAGCCAATGCCTGGAACTGGCGCGGCAGAACCACCCCCGAATCAAGCTGCAGCAGTTCAGACTCCGGCAGGCGCAAGAACTGAGCCGGGCCGCAAAGACCGAATTTCTGCCCCGGCTTGATGCCGGCTATTCGTTTCTGTACCGTGACCGGATCAATGCTTACGATATCGGTGGCTACAGTTTTCCCGCCAATACCCACGATGCCTATAATCTGAATGTAACCCTGACGCAGCCCCTCTTCTCCGGTTTCAGTCTCATCGAAAATTTTCGTCTGCGCCGGCTCGGCATCAAACAGGCTCAGGCCGAGGCGGAACTCGCCCACCTCGAAATCACCTACGAAACCACCGCCGCCTACTTCGAGTATCTCAAGCAACTCAAATTCACCGACACCGCGGACCGCACGGTAGCACGTCTCGAAGCCCAAGCCCGCGACGCCCAGCTCTTTTACGACCATGAGCTGATTCCTTTAAGCGACCTGCTCTACTCCAGGGTGAAACTGAGTCAGGCCCGCCAACAGCGACTTCGAGCCGAAACCGCGGTCAGCCTGGCCCGGGCCCGGCTCGCGACCATCATGCAGATTGAACGCGACCGCAGCTTCACGATCAGCGACGAACCTCATCGCCGCCCTATGAATTTCTCCCTGCTGCAGGCGACCGAACTGGCCCTAAAACTGCGGCCTGAGCTGAAACTCGCCAATTACGCAATCGCCTCGGCCGGACATCACCTTAAACTTGAACAAGGCAAATATTATCCGACGCTTACCTTGCAGGCTGAACATACGCGCATGGGTAATCAATCCAGCCTCGACGGCGACGGCATCACCTCGACGCCCCACAATACCACCATCGCCGTGGCTGCCGGCTGGCGACTCTGGGACTGGGGCGAACGCGGCCATCAGATCGAGCACGCCCGGGCGGCCGCGGCTGAAGCCGAACAGGCCCTGAAACAGGTAAGTGATGAAATCGCCCTAGAAATCAAGCACAATTATGAAAACGCCGCCACCTCTTTTCAAAATATCGCCACGGCGGCCGACGAGGTCGAGCTGGCCCGGGAAAATTACCGGGTCACCCAGCTCCGGTACCGCAACCAGCTCAGCACCGCCACCGAAATTCTCGATGCCCAGGCGGCCCTGACGGAAGCCGAAGCCGGATATTTCAACGCTCTTTACGAATATAACCTCCTGCTGGCGGCCCTGGCCCGGGCGGCAGGGGTCGAAAGCTGGCACGCCATGGCCAGGCCTGCGACCCAATAACATTGATTTTTTTGCCGCAGCGGTTATCATTTTAAGATAAACGACGAAACCACGCGGGCCCGGCTGACGGCGCCCCCCCCTGACGAGGTGACATCATGAAAAGACCTTTGTCTATCCTCTACAAAAAGGAGTGGTGGGTGATCTTTTTCATTCTTGGTTTTTTTCTGATCAACTACCCAATCATCCATATCTTCAACAAGGATCTGATCATTTTCGGCTACCCACTTTTTTTCCTGTATCTGATCATCGGCTGGTTTCTTTCAATTATCGTGATCGTGATTTACGTCTGGCTCTCCGGCCAGACGGGAAGCTGACAAGACACTTTGACCAACACCAAACCGGTGGGGCCCTCTTCCGGCCCTTCACCCACCATGATTTCGGCGTTTTTATAAGCGAAGGAGATAAAAACCATCGACTGCACGCCCCGTTACCTGCTGATCGCTACCATCGCCCTGAGCTATCTGCTGCTCCTTTTCGCGGCAGCTTACTACGCCGATCTGCGTAAACTTAAAGGGAAAAGCATTGTTTCAAATCCCTATATCTACGCCCTGACACTGGCGGTTTACTGCTCTTCCTGGACCTTTTACGGCAGCGTCGGCGAAGCCGCCAACAGCGGCTTTAAATTCATAACCATCTACATCGGCCCAACCCTGGCCGCTTTTTCCTGGGGCTTCATTCTGCGCAAGATGATCCGCGTCAGCCGGGAAAACAACATCACCTCGATCGCCGACTTTATCAGTTCGCGCTATGGCAAATGCGCCCGCCTCGGCGCCATCGTCACGGTTCTCGCCATCATCGGCATCATGCCCTATATCGCGCTGCAACTTAAATCGATCTCGACAACCTTTGATATCCTGGTCCATCCCGAGCTCCGTCCCGGAAGCCAGTCCGTCCCGGGCAGCTTTCCCCACGAACATCCCTTCTATTTCGGCACGGCATTTTACATCTCCATCGTCCTCGCGATTTTCGGCTCCCTCTTCGGAGCGCGCTATCTCGATGCTGCGGAAAAACATGAAGGGATGGTCGCCGCCGTCGCCCTTGAATCAATCGTCAAGCTGCTGGCTTTTTTCAGCGCCGGCCTCTTTGTCACCTACGGCCTGTTCGACGGCTTTCAGGATATTTTAGGCCAAATCGCGGCTCATCCGGTTCACCAGAAGCTGCTCCTGATCAACACCTCGCCGGACAACAGCTACCAGTCATGGTTGACCATGGTGATTCTCTCCATGGCGGCCGTCCTCTTTCTCCCGCGCCAGTTTCATATCGCCGTCATCGAAAACCAGGAGGAAAAACATATCCGGAAAGCTATGTTCATGTTTCCCCTCTATCTTTTTCTGATCAATCTGTTCGTCATTCCGATCTCTTTCGGCGGCCTGCTCGAAATCGGCGGGCCGGCCTCGATCGCCGACACTTACGTCCTGACCTTGCCCCTGCTCCACTCCCAGGAAGCTTTGTCGATATTTGTTTTTATCGGCGGCCTTTCGGCCGCCACCGGCATGGTCGTGGTTTCCTCGGTCACCTTGAGCACGATGCTGCTCAATCATCTGGTCATGCCCCTGCTGCTGCTGCTGAAAATCAAGGCCGACATCTCCGACTGGCTGATTCATATCAAACGCCTCGGTATTTTTGTCGTGATCTTTCTCGGCTATCTCTTCTTCCGCCTGAGCGGGGACTCGTACATGCTGGTCAACATGGGCCTGATCTCCTTTTCTGCGGCCATTCAAATGGCCCCCGCCCTGATCGGCGGCCTTTACTGGAAAAAAGGCACCCGCTATGGAGCCATCGCCGGCATGCTCCTGGGTTTTTCCTCATGGTTTTACACGCTGATGATTCCCGCGATCATCTACTCCGGCTGGCTGCCGGGCTCCATCTTACTGAACGGCCCCTTTGACCTCTGGTGGCTCAACCCAATTGAACTTTTCGGCCTGAGCGGCTTCGACTGCTACTCGCATTCCCTGTTCTGGTCCCTGTCAAGCAATGTCACGGTCTATGCCGCGGTTTCCCTGATCGGCTCCCAGGACGAAATCTGCCGCCGGCAGGCGGAAAAATTCGTCGATGTCTTCAAACCAACGATTGATCGTTTTGTCCATGAAAAACGCTACGCCAATTTCCCGGCCCTTTCGGAGATTGAAAAAATGATGAGCCGTTTTATCGGCAAAGCCCGGGCCCGCAAGGTTCTGGTCAATTTTTTCAAGAGTGAGGACTATGACGCCCGGCTCCCGGAAATGAACGATCAGGAGCGCATGCGCCTGGCCGCCGAGGTCGAAAAAAGCATCGCCGGTTCGGTCGGATCCTCGGCCGCCCGGATTATCTGCGAAAATTACATGAAGGCTCTGGGCTCGGAAATGGAAAATGTTTTTGACATTTTCGGCAAAATCTCACTCTCCCTGGAAGCCAGCCAGGAGGAACTGCAGCAACGCATCAAGGAACTGTCGGTTCTTTACGAAGCCAGTCGCATGATCGCCGCCTCCCTCGATCCGCAACAGGTGATGCGGGACATTCTTGATCTGCTGGCTAATAAATTCAATATTGACAACTGCTCGGTACGCATGCTCGATCGGGACGGCTTGCTGCGCATCAAGGCCCAGCGGGGGTTAAAACCCGAGTTTGTCGAGGCGGCGGAACGCCGCCCGACCATGGAATGTTATTCGGGCGAATGTTTTCTCACCGGCAAGGTCATTCACATCAGCGATACCAGCCGAATCAAAAAACCGATTTCCACCAATCTGATCACCGGCCAGGGCATCAAGTCCTTTGTTCAGGCCCCGATCTTTTCGGAAAATGAAATCATCGGCGTCCTGAGCGCCTCTTCGATGAAAGAGAAGGGCTATTTTTCCGACAAGTTCATTGAACTCTTTCAGATTCTGGCCCAGCAGCTCGGCGTCGCCATCAGTACCGCCCGCCTTTACGATCAGCTGGCCCGTTTTAACCGACAGCTGGAAGCCAAGGTAGCCGAACGCACGATCGAGCTGGAACAGAAGTCGCTGGAACTGAGCGAGGCCAATCGCGAGCTGAAAGAGCTCGACCGCCTCAAATCGGAATTTCTCGCCAACATGTCGCATGAACTGCGCACCCCGATGAATTCGATCCTCGGTTACACTCAGCTGCTGCTCGACGAAATCGACGGAGCCATCAACCCGGAACAGCGCGAGAGCCTGAAAACCGTCGAACGCAACGCCAACAATCTGCTCTCCCTGATCAATGACGTTCTCGATCTTTCCAAAATCGAAGCCGGCAAAATGACCTTGAATCTGCAGCTGCTCTCGCTTGACCCGATCATTGAAGAAACCAGAACCATTCTCTCGCCCTTGTTCGAGAATAAAAAACAACATTTTTTTCTCGAACAGGAGAAAGATCTTCCCCAAGTTTTCGGCGACGCCGAGAAACTGCGTCAGATTCTTATCAACCTGCTCAATAACGCGATTAAATTCACCGCGCCCCAGGGCCGAATTACCCTGGAAATCGGGGTGCTGCGGGAAACTCCGCCCGCCGGCCTTGATCCTGAAAAAAGATATGTCCGTCTGGCCGTCAAGGATAACGGTATCGGCATCAAGGAAGAAAACCTGGAAAAACTTTTCGGCGAGTTTGTTCAGCTCGACGGTTCGGCCAGCCGTCAGCATGGCGGCACCGGCCTGGGCTTAAGCATCACCCGGCGCCTGGTCGAGATGCACCACGGTATAATTGAGGTCGAAAGTCGCTTTGGCGAAGGTTCTACCTTCACCTTTTTCATTCCTGCGGCGCCGGAACAACTTGATCTTTAAAAAAAGGAGCCGATAGAGATGGAAAAAGCGTACACCGTCCTGGTTATCGAGGACAATGACGACAACCGCCGACTGGTTCTCAAGATTCTCGGACACAAGGGTTTCAACGTGGTCGGAGCCATCGACGGCAAGGAAGCCCTGGAGCGGCTGCGACAGGGCAAACCGGATCTGATTTTGATGGATATCAACCTGCCCGGCATGGACGGCTATGAGCTTACCCGGCGAATTCGCAAGATCCCGGGCTTTGCCGAGCTGCCGATTGTCGCCCTGACGGCCCACGCCATGGTCGGTGACGAGGGGAAAAGCCTGGCCGCCGGCTGCAATGCCTATATCACCAAACCGATCAATGTCCACAACTTTCCGGAAACCATTGCCGCCATCCTCAAGGAGAATCTGTCATGAATGGAACTATTCTGATAGTTGACGACAATCTCGACAATGTCAATCTTCTGAAAAAGGTTCTGGACAAAGCCGGCTATCATACCATCTGCGGCTACAACGGAGAGGAGGCCGTCCGTCTGGCCCGAGAGAATTTTCCCGATCTGATTCTCCTTGATATCATGATGCCGGTCATGGATGGTTTCGAAGCCTGCGCCATTATCCGAAGCGATGAAATAACCAGGGACATTCCGATTCTCATGCTGACCGCCAAACAGGAAATCAGCGACAAGGTCAGGGGGCTGGAAATCGGGGCTGATGACTATATTACCAAACCCTTTCATCTCCAGGAACTCCTGGCCCGCATCAGATCCAGGCTCAAGCTTACCGAGAACCACCAGCGCAAGGTCGACCAGGAAAAGCATAGAGCCTTGAGCCGAATGGTTCAGGGGGTTGAGCATGAAATCCGCAACCCGGTGGTTTCCATTGGCGGTTTTGCCCGCCGCATGCTCGAAGAAATGCCCGACGATGACCGTAAAAAAGCTTATGCCCGCATCATTCTCAAAGAAACCGAACGACTTGAACAGATGGTCAAGGAAAGCGCCGCGCTGCAGAAACTGGCCGAAGGCGATGAAGAGTGCGTGGACATTCATCTGCTTCTCGATGAAGCCCTGAGTCAGTGCAAGGTTCTCGGGGAACAACAACAGGCCACGGTGACAACGGACTACGACTCCAACCTGCCGCCGCTGATGCTGCACCGCGGCAACATGCTGATCGCCTTTGTTCAGCTCATCGGCAATGCCTTTGAAGCCCTGAACAAAAACGGCAAGCTGACGGTTAAAACCCTGCGTGACGAACAGGCCGGAAAACTGCTGATCCGCATCATTGATGACGGTCGCGGCATCTCCCGGGAAGATCTAAAACACATTTTCGACCCGTTTTTCACCAGCAAGATGTCCGGCTCCGGCATGGGTCTGCCGATGGCTAAAAAAATAATCGAAGAACATCACGGCGCCATCGCCATTACCAGTCGGCCGGGAGAAGGAACCTGCGTTACTATCTGCTTGCCGCTGCCGGCCAAAGAGGCGGCTGTCCCAGCCTGAGCCGGACAAATCACGACTCCGCAGAAATAATTAATGGAGGCGCCCGGCCATAGCGAATTCACAGGCCCCGACCCTTCCGCCGGCATATTACAAGGCCTTTTCAGCATGAAAAACGAGAAAAGGAATCGATAAGATAAGAGTAACCTGTTTACTGGTAGATAAAACCCGTTTAATTTGCGGGATACGCTCCCGCATGAGATTATCGACGCGCATGAATCTAGAAAAGAAGTCAAAAGGTCAACCGCTCTTCACACTCTGCCGGGAGGTTAAAAATGCCAAGTTGCCGATCCTTTTTTATCAGCCTCGCGTTTCTCAGCCTGATTTTTCTTTTTTCCGGTTGCGCCGGGAATCAGTCGGGGCGGATTTACCGACACCACGAAGCCCAGAGATCATTAAGTGTCTATTACGGTACGATTCTCGAACTGCGGGAAGTGACCATCGAGGGTGAAAATTCAGGGGCCGGCGGCGTCTTAGGAGGCATCACCGGCGGGATCGCCGGCAGCACCATCGGCTCCGGTCGGGGCCGGGTTCTGGCCACCCTGGGCGGAGCCCTGGCCGGAGCCGCGGCCGGCACCCTGCTCGAGCAGGAAAGCACCACCAAAGCGGCCCTGGAATTCACCATCGAACTCGATAACGGGCGCCTGTTGGCCATCGTCCAGGAAAACGATGGCCATTATCGGGTCGGGGATCGGATTCGCCTGCTGGAATCCGAAAACGGCACCTGGCGCGTCCGCCAGTAAGCTACCGGTAACCTTTTCTTACCGGCACGACAGGATTCCGGGAGCGCTCAAAATTACGCTGCCGGAGATTGCCGCGTTCCCGGGTCTGGTAGCTGCGCTCCAGGGTTTCAGAGCTCTTCCTCGCCGATGACGGCGGAGCGCCGCTTTTGTCTTCCCGGGTCGGCGGCGGATTCTGCCGGGAAATCACCCGCGACGATGGCGCTGAGGTCCGCACCGCGCCGCCCCGCTCCCGCGAAATTCCGGAACCTTCAGGCTCGGAGCGGCCCCGATCCTTTCCCAACCGGTCTTTCACCGGCGGGCGCCGTTCCACTTCCGGTTTTTTCCGAGGCTCGACCAAGGGCTGCCAACCGGAACCGGTCCGGGTCTCCCAACCGTTATCCCTCTTACGATGAACCCTGCCGAGACGATCGACAAACACATCATTGCGCTCTCCCCGACGTGGACTGGGAATTCTGAACGTTCGCGGGGCCGCGTCCGTTTGTGTACGCCAACGCGGCATATTTTTACGGCTGTGATAGAAGTTGATCCAGCCGCGGTTTAGACGGCCATAATGATAGGCCATGTCATAACCCCGGCGATAACCATGACGGTAACCATCGTGGTACCCCCGATAATGAGCCGGCCCCCACCAGCTGCCTCGATACCAGCCCCGCCCGAAAGAAAAAGGGTAAGGCCCCCGACCGTAACTGAAGCCGAAACTCCAACCGCTCCAGGAACCGTAACGAACATGATAGCCCCAGGTCTGCGGCCGGGGATAATACCAGTTTGAGTACCAGCCGGAATAGGCATAACCGGTACCATAGACCACGGTGTCATAACACAGATAGGTGTGATTATAGCCGAAAGTGTAACCGAAGCAAACCTCTTCCGGAGTCACGCCGTAGATTCTGACAAAGGTTACATTGTAAAGAGGATTATCCGGGGGGATGCTGTAAATCTCAGCCGGAATCGACGCAGCCACGCGCCAGGGACCGGTAGCCTTGGCGGCGACAAACCAGACCGCATCGTCACAGGCGAAATAGCTGCGCTCGGCATAGATTACCGGGGTCGCCGTGTTGACGGCATACATCATCCGCGTCCCGGCAATCGTCTCGAAACAGGGCTCTCCGTCATATTCGACCACGAGCTCGGCTTTTTCCCGGTCAATCCGGGCGGTCTCGGGAATCTGGGCGGCCAGGGCCGCCTCACGGGCCGCCTCGGTCCCCGGAACCGCGTACAGGACCGTCGCCACTTCCGAATCCTCGGGAATGGCGGCAAAAGCGGCCGGTAATTCATCTCCGGGAACATGACGCCAGACGCCGTTCTCAAGTTGAGCGCCGGCAAACCAACGCCCGGCCAACAGAACATAGTAAAGCCGATTTTCCAGCGAAAGCAGAACATCGCTGTCTGAATTACTCAGATAGAGCAGGCTGGTGCCCTGAACCGGGCTGAATTCAGGCCGGCCCAGACTTGAAATCAGCTCGGTCGCTTCCGTGGCGACCACGATTTTCGGTGGCGGTCCCGGCTGAAAATCATCATTTGGGTCATACAAATCGTCCGGCTCCAGCGCCGGGGCCCGGGCCGCGACGCGAGCCGGCACCGAAGTCGCAAGCCGCCACTCACCCTCAAGCGCGGCGGCCCGGTACCAGGTATCGCGATCGGCATAAAGATAATATTGTTTTTCCTCGGGCAGCAGCAGAATCGTAAAAGGGGTATTGATCACTCGCAGCAAAGCCCCATCATCCTCGCTTACCAGACGAGGCTCCCCGTCGATACTGACCAGAATCGCGGGCTCCGCCATAAAGATTATACGGGGTGGATCATGCTTGATTTTTTCCGCCATCCGGCCATGCACGGCCTGACTTTCAAGCGTGGCCAGCAGCTGATCCAGGCTTAAGGGCAGCTCCCAGCCGGGCACTTCCTCAAGCAGTAACGCATTAAAATGCTTGAATTTTTCTTCATCAAGACCGGGAAGGCGCAATTCTTCGAGACTCAGGTCGCGCAGCACCGCCAGGCGCTCTTCATAATCCACCTCCAGCCTCGCGGTAAACCAGATCGCGCCAAACATTTCCTCCGCCGCCGCATCGTCCTCAAGCAGGATCGCGGCCCGACCTCTGAGAACATTCTCGCTCAGGCTCTCCGGCTGAGGCTGATAAATAATAATACGGGTCTGGCCGGCCTCGATCTCCCGAGGCCATTCTACCGCCGCTCCGCTCGAAACTAGCCCTCCCCAAGCACTCAGAAAAAAAATTAAGGTCATCAGAGTCTTGATTTTTTCACGGTATTTGAGCATAATCAACCCCCTTGAAAAGTCTGGTCCGACTGAAAAACCATGCACCGTCTGCAAACCGCCGCAAACCGGTGAACATTTTGCACCACCGGTCCAAACGCCTGCCAGCCGGAACCTTGCCCTGAAAAAAACTAGCCCCTCGACCCTCTGAAGCCTGAAGGAAAAGGTGAAAACCATGCAACTTTCTTTCAAACAACGTCGCCTCTGCCATTTTCATGGCAACCGCATCTATTATGCCGCAGGCTGGCGCGGTCCCCTGGAAGCTCTGGGTTTGACTTCAGGGAAGGCCTGGGACCGTCTCGACCCCGGGAAACTCGTTACCGGCAGCCGCCGGACCAATGTCTACCTGGCAGATCTGGGGGATGGGCGTCGCGTCTATTTCAAACGCCATCTGCTTTTCGGCAAACCTTTTCGTTTCTTCCTGCGCCCGAGTACGGCGGCCGTTGAGCTTTTCAGTTACAAGACCATGAAGGAACTCGGCATTCCCGTCGCCGAACCCGTCGCGATCGGCGAGATCCGACGCTGGGGTTCCCTGTTCGCGGCCTGCATCGTGACCCGGGAGATTCCCCAAAGCCTGACCCTGAAGGATTATGCCCTGACCCACTGGCTTGGCCTTTCGCCCCAGGCGAAAGGCCAAGCCAGGGAAGCCCTGACAAACCTGATATGCCGTCATCTGCGCCTCATGCACGACGCCGGTTTTTTCCATTTCGATCCCAAATGGCGCAACCTGCTGGTACGCCCGGAGAGTTCCGGGAAAATCGCCGGAGTCTGGTGGATCGACAGTCCCAGAGGCAACCAGCTGCCCGCCTGGCTACATGACTACGGTCGCGTCCACGACCTGGCCAGCCTCTGCCGGATGGCCCTTTTTTTCCTGAGCCGAAGTCAGCGCCTGCGCTTTCTCCATGACTACTGCGGGCCCTCGGTCTCTCGCCGCAGGATAAGAAAACTGGTTCTGCAAATCGACCGCCACCTGCAACGCAATCCACCCAAACCGATACAACCGAGCTGCGCATCGACGACCAGCTTGTTCTGACTATACTATCCCAGACAACCTCGAATGGCAAATCAAAAACCATCCCTGGACTTTGCCGGTAAGCGGCAAAGCTGATAATCCCTTCTGGCCTCTCCAGCCGACCTCACAGACCAAAAAAGCCCGCCGGCGGAAATTTTCCACCGACGGGCTTTAAAACCCTCAAAAAAACCTGAAAAACGAACCCCCAACGGGAACTACGGCTTACATCATGCCGCCCATGCCGCCCATGCCGCCCATGCCGCCGGGCCCGGGCATGCCGCCGCCCATCGGCGCATCATGCTTTTCCGGTTTTTCAGCAATCATGGCTTCGGTGGTGATCATCATACCGGAGATGCTGGCCGCGTTCTGCAGAGCCGTACGCGCGACCTTGGTCGGGTCGATAATTCCGGCTTCAATCATGTCCGTATACTCGCCGGTCGCCGCGTTAAAACCAAAGGCGCCCTTCTCATCCTTGAGGCGAGCCACCGCCACTGAACCTTCCTGGCCGGCGTTGTTGGCAATCTGGCGCAGCGGTTCTTCAATCGCGCGGCGGACAATATTGACCCCCATTTTCTCATCGTGAGTCATCTCACCCATATCGTCAAGGCTGGCACCGGCGCGCAGCAGGGCTACGCCGCCGCCAGGCACGATACCTTCCTCGACCGCGGCGCGAGTCGCGTTCAGGGCATCCTCCACCCGATCTTTCTTTTCTTTCATTTCAGTCTCGGTCGCCGCCCCGACATTGATCACGGCCACCCCGCCGATCAGTTTGGCGAGACGCTCCTGCAATTTTTCGCGATCATAGTCGGAAGTCGTATCTTCAACCTGGGAACGAATCTGCTTGACCCGACCCTGAATCATATCCTGAGAACCGGCGCCATCGACAATCGTGGTGTTATCCTTGTCGATGTGAATCCGCTTGGCCTCGCCCAGATCCCCCAAGGAAGCCGACTCAAGCTTGAGACCGATCTCCTCGGAAATCACCTGCCCGCCGGTCAGCACCGCGATATCTTCGAGCATCGCTTTCCGACGATCACCAAAACCGGGAGCCTTGACGGCCACACAGTTCAGGGTGCCACGCAGTTTGTTGACCACCAGGGTGGCCAGAGCCTCGCCGTCGACATCCTCGGCGATCAGCAGGAAAGGACGACTCATCTTGGCAATCTGCTCAAGAATCGGCAGCAGATCCTTCATATTGCTGATTTTTTTGTCATGAATCAGAATATAAGGATTGTCAAGCTCGGCAATCATCTTCTCGGTGTCGGTGACAAAGTAGGGAGAAAGATAGCCGCGGTCGAACTGCATGCCTTCCACCACGTCAAGCGAGGTGTCCATGGACTTGGCTTCTTCAACCGTGATCACGCCTTCCTTGCCGACCTTGTCCATGGCTTCGGCGATAATGTTGCCGATGGTGGCATCGCCGTTGGCGGAAATGATTCCGACCTGAGCGATATCCTTATGGGTTGCGGTCGGCTTGGACATCTCGCCCAAGGCGGCAATCAGTTTCTCCACGGCCCGATCAATGCCGCGTTTGAGCTCCATCGGGTTAGCCCCGGCGGCGACCATTTTCGAACCTTCGCGGTAAATGGCCTGGGCCAGAACCGTCGCCGTGGTGGTGCCGTCTCCGGCGACATCACTGGTCTTGCTGGCGACTTCCTTAACCAGCTGAGCTCCGATATTTTCGAACTTATCCTCCAATTCGATTTCCTTGGCCACCGTAACCCCATCCTTGGTGATGGTCGGAGAGCCGAAAGACTTGTCGATAACCACGTTACGACCTTTGGGACCCAGCGTAACCTTAACCGCGTCAGCCAGAATATTGATGCCGTTCAGAATCGCCTGACGGGCTTCCTGATCGAATTTAATCATTTTTGCAGCCATGGTAAATCATCCTCCGAAATAATTGCGGACCCTTGTTTAACAAGCAAGTCCTGTTCGTTGAGCTTTAAGGAAACTTTATAGTTTACGGAAATATCACGCTCGCTCAGTTGAGCACCCCAAGAACATCGTCTTCACGCATGATCAGATACTCTTCGCCATCCAGCTTGACTTCGGTGCCGGCATACTTGCCGAAAAGAATCTTGTCGCCGACCTTGACATCCAGGGGATTGACTTTGCCGTCATCGCCCACTTTACCCTTCCCGGCGGCGACAACTTCACCCTGCATCGGCTTTTCCTTGGCCGCATCGGGAATGATAATGCCACCTTTGGTTTTTTCTTCCTCTTCGAGCCGTTTGACAATGATTCGATCCTGTAACGGTCTGATATTCATCGTTGTTCCTCCTGATAGATGTTGTTTTTCTAAATTAATTTTTAACCAAACCAGCCTTTAGACTGCCGGCGGCTCAATCCGTCCGCCATCTTAGCACTCAATCACCTGGAGTGCTAACAGGTGGGAATATATTCACCCGAAAATGAAAAATCAAGGGGGGCGATAAAAAAAAATTCTTTTTATCGCCTTCGAAACTTGCGCCGACAAATCCTTCCCGCTCGCCAAGCCCGTATGATTTACGGTCACTCAGACCATTAACTATTTAAAATTACTGCCATTCCAGGGGAAAGTTATAGCTGGTCAAGGACAGGTCGTCGAGATGAAAACGATGAGGTTTATGAAAACGGCTCAGGTCAAAATCGGCTGGGGCCCAAGTCAGATCGATAATTTTCAGACTCAGGCTCGAATTCAGGCGAGACTCGGCCAGATTGAGCAAGGAAAACGGCGCTCCCGCGACCAGGACGGTCAGACCATCTCGGCTGACCGCCAAGATCTCTTCGCGGCGGCGAGAAAAGAATTTCCTTTCGCGCCGTTCCAGAGGCAGCGGAATCCTGGTCAGCAACAGCGGAATAAAAGCAAAGACGCTCTGGGCCAGACCGACACCCGGTGCAGGCTTAAGCGAACGCAGACTTTTTTCATCAAGTTCGGCAGTCAAATGCACCAGGGAAAAACCCTGCTCGGCATAAAAGTCGATGGCCGCCTGGTTGGCGGCGTGGAGAAAGGGGCCGGTCGCCAGACAAAAATCATCCCTCGAGCTTGTCAACGCGCTGAAAGCCTCGAGCTGATCCAGACCATTGAGATGAAAACGACGAAAACCGGCCCGAACCAGCCGACTCAGATTTGCTCGCAACTCGGCTTCCCGCCCGGGATAGGCCAGCGGCGGCAGAGACCACTCCAGCTCCGGATAACGCCGAAAGCACTCCCTTTCCCGACCGGCGATCGCGGCCCAAACCCGGCCGTTGAGTTCCAGCGCCACCCGCCGTCCTGGCCGGCGCAAAAACGCCTGGGCTCCCGTCCAGTCCGCCAGTTTGATCAGCCAGGAAGGCGCCGAGTGCGCCGCCGGAGCCCTGGCCGCCACCTCATCCTTTTCGGCCCGGTCCTCCGACAGCCAGGCCGGCAGTCGAGCCGCAAACGACCGTGCCTGAGCCTGAACCGGTTCAGGACCACGTTCAGCGACCAGTTGCTGGCGATACCAGGCCCCTCCCCGCCGACCATACTGATCCCGGCTGCCGACCTTCACCAGCAGATCTCCGACCCGACAGGCAAAAGGCACCGTCAAGGAAAGCATGCGGGCGCCTTCCCGGACGCCTTTCTGCTCCAGACAGGGCGCTTGTCTGAGGGTAAAGGAATTATCCCGCCCGTCCCGACCCGGAGAAATTATTTTCAACCGGTCGCCGCTCTCCAGTTGCCGAGCTGTTCGCAGCCGAACTCGCATCCCCGACCCCGAACCGGGCTCGGGCTGAGCGCGCCGCAGTTTGCCGAGAACCACTCCGTTACTTGCCACCCGTCCGGGTTCGATGATCGTCGTCGAGTAACGCCCACTGAGATTGGCCGTCGTCGTCGGCCGAGCGTAGGCCTCCACTAACTCGGCGTGCAAACCTCGGCAACGAGCCGGAGAAAGTTCGCCTTCAGCTTTAATCTCATCCAGGGCCCGGCGAAAAACCCCGACCGCCACCCGAACGTACTGCGAACCCTTCATCCGGCCTTCTATTTTACATGAAGCAATGCCCAGCCGCACCAGTTCGGGAAGAAAATCGAGGGCATTGAAATCGGACGGCGAAAGGAGATAATCTTCCTTGCCGCCATGCCGATAGAGACGCCGGCAAGGCTGAGCGCAACGCCCGCGATTGGCGCTCTGGCCGCCGTAAAAACTGCTGAACTGACAGAGTCCGGCAACCGAGAGACAGAGGGCACCGAAAACGAAGCACTCCAGCTCGATCGCAGTCGTGGCGGCGATTTGCCCGATTTCGGCAAGGGTCAATTCCCGACCCAGAACCACTCGCCTGCAGCCCAGACCGGCCATGCGCTCAACCCCGGCCGCGTTATGAATCGCGAGCTGGGTTGAAAGATGAATCGGAATTTCGGGAAAATCACGGCGCAGGATTTGCGTCAACCCCAGATCCTGAACAATGACGGCATCGACTCCGCTGCGGGAAAGCGCGGCCAGGGTGCGATAGATTTCGGAAAGTTCATCGTTACGAATCAGGGTATTCAGAGCGACGAACACCTTGACCCCGCGGCGCTGGGCGAAGCCGGTCATCAGCTCCAGATCGGCCAGGGTGAAGTTCTCTGCCCGAGCTCGGGCCGAAAACTTCTTTAAGCCCAGATAGATGGCGTCGGCACCGGCATCAAGCGCCGCCATGAAGGTTTCAAAATTACCTACCGGGGCCAGCAGCTCCGGAATTTTCCGGCTCAGTTCAGGACTTGCGCCCCGAATTTCATGCGGCAGGGTCTTCATATGAGAACGATACAACCCGGATGATCCTCGGTGAAACGCCCCACCGACCAGCAACCGGCCCCAAGCGCGTTAAAGCACCGCGCCACCTCCGCGGCTTCGGCCGCAGCCACCGCCAGCAGCAACCCGCCCGAGGTCTGAGGGTCGAACAGTAAATCGCGCAACACGGGATCCACCCGCTCCGCGCCCCGCAGACGAGGGGCAAAATAATTACGATTACGGTGCCCGCCTTCCGGGAAAAGCCCCAGACCGCAAAGCTTCTCCGCCGCTTCGAGAAAAGGCAAACACGCCAGTTCAACCGCGACCCCGACCCGGTTGTCGGACACCATCTCGGCCAGATGTCCGACCAAGCCGAAACCGGTGACATCGGTGCAGGCCCGCACCGCGCGCCGCCAGGGATGGGCCTGCGTTTCCGGGGGCAGAAGGTTTAATTTCGCCATCCACTCCAGGGCCGGACGAATCTCATCCTCGCCCACAAAATCAGCTTTCAACGCCGTCGCCAGCACCCCGTTACCCAAGGGTTTGGTCAGCAGCAGAGCATCTCCGGCCTGAGCACCGAGATTACGCCAGATCCTATCCGGATGAACTTCACCCGTCACCGACAAACCATATTTAATCTCCGGGTCGTCGATACTGTGTCCACCGGCGAGCACGGCTTTGGCCTCGGCAATCTTATTCAGGCCCCCGGCCAGAATCCGGCGCAAAATCGCGGCATCGAGACATTTGATCGGAAAAGCGACCAGGTTCATCGCCGTCAGCGGCTGCCCCCCCATCGCGTAGACATCGCTGAAAGCGTTGGCCGCCGCGATCTGGCCGAAAAGAAAGGGATCGTCGACCATCGGCGTGAAAAAATCGACGGTCTGAACCAGGGCGCGGTTGTCGTCCAGTTTAAAAACCCCGGCGTCATCGGCGCCCTCGAAACCGACCAGAAGGCGCTCATCCACCGGCAAAGCCAACTCTTTCAACACGTCCGCCAGCTCCGACGGACCGATCTTCGCAGCTCAACCGGAGGCTGCGGAAAGGGTTGACAGCCTGACCCGGCCCTGCGGTACTTTATCTTTCATAAACTTTACTCACCTCATCTTGCAGCAGCCCTTCGACCTCGGCCAGGACCCGGCGCCAGCCCACGGCCTCCAGACAGAGACGGCTTTTACAGGAACGCTTACGGCAGGGACTGCAGAAAAGCGGATAGCGGACCAGACGCCAGGGAACCCCGCGGGGAGCGTTGACCTGCGGGTGCGTGGGACCGAAAATGGCGACCACCGGCGTCCCCACCGCCGCCGCCAGATGCATGGGACCGGTATCACCGCCGATAAAAAGATCGCAGGCCGCGAACATGGCGGCCAGCTCAAGCAACGACGCGGTTTTCTGGGCAACCACCACGGGCACCCGGACCAACCCGGCGATCAGCTCCACGGTTTCGCGCTCACCCGGCCCCCAGGTCAGCAACACCCGAGCGGCAAGTTTTTCGACCAGCGCGTTAATCAAACCTACATAACTGTTGCAAGGCCAGCGTTTATAAGCGGTTTTGGGACTACTGCCGGGATGCAGCACCAGCACAGGGCCGTTACCCGGCAGTTGATTAAGTTCCCACAACGATGCCGCCGCCGCTTGCCGGTGGCCGGCCGTCAACGCCAGGCAATAACGAGGTGGCCCGGCCGGCGCAACGCCCAAAAAAGACACCAGCTGCAAGGCCCGGTCAACCCGGTTCAGCTCCGCGCTGGTCGGTTTGAAACCGCGCTGATAAAAAAACTGCCCGCCCTCCTTGGCGTCCGGCCGGGCAAAACCAACCCGCTCACGGGCCCCGCTCAGCCAAGCCAGCAGGGCGCTCTTCAAAATGCCGTGCGCGTCCACGACCAGATCAAATTTCTGCGCCCGCAAAGTTTTCAGCAAAACCCACAAAGCCCTCAATCCCCGACCCAGGCGGCGGGGAGAACGCCAGCCTGCGGACCAAAGTCCCCGGTCAAAAACCAGCACCTGTTCCAATGCCGGATGCCCCTCCAGAAGCGAAGCCGCCGCCGGTTCGACCAACCAGGTAAAACAGGTTTGCGGACAAGCTTTCCGCCAGGCATTTACTGCCGGCAGGGTCCGCAGAACATCGCCGATCGCGCTCAAACGAATAATCAGAACCCGCCGATACCGACAGGGATCGGGAGTGACAGAGACCTCGGAAATTGACAAAAAACCTGCCCGGATGAGGGGATTGTAAAATTAAAGACTTCGAAACGGCCCCATACCATATTAGCCGAAAAAACGGCAAGCCTAAATCTTACGGAAAAATTTTTACCCCGGCAGTTTCAAATATACTTGACTTACGTCCGCGACAACCCTATTTAGCAAAAGACTATTCCAGAAACTTCACAGAAAACCCAAGCTCAGACAACGAGAAAACACGATAAGGATACGGAGGAGGGGGTGGCCGATAGGGAAAAAGGCTTACTGGAACGATTAAAAAGGTTCTTTCAAAGTGACCATGAAAGCCCGCCGACGGAAGCGGAACTGTTTGAAATCATCAATGCCAGCGGTGAAACCGGAGCGATTTCCGATGACACCCATGAAATGCTGAGCGGTGTCTTTCAGCTTAAGGAGACCCAGGTCCAGGAGGTCATGGTGCCGCGAACCGAATTTACCGCCATCGCGGCGGATCGCAGCCTCAGCGAGAGCATGGAAACCATCATCAAAAAGGATTTCTCCCGCTATCCGATCTTTCATCACAATCTTGATCAGATAATCGGCATTCTGCATGTCAAAGACATCCTCAAACATCTGGATCAGGATTTAAGCCTGTTGCACCCGCGCGACATCATGCGACCGGTCTATTTTGTTCCGGAAACTAAAAAGATCAGCGAACTGTTGCAGGAATTTCGACTCAAGGGAATCCATATCGCTGTCGCGGTCGACGAATACGGCGGCACTTCCGGCCTGGTAACCATCAGCGACCTGGTCGAGGAGATCATCGGTAAAATCTGTGAAGAGCATCATTCGGTCGCGGAAAGCGAGAAGCTGATCGAACAGCTTGCTGACGGCTCCTATCTGGTTAACGGCAAAACCGAAATCGAAGAGATCGAGGAGCTTTTCGATCTGGAAATCGATAATCGCGGGAAATTTGAAAGCGTTGGCGGCTTGGTGATCTTTTTAAGCGGCACCATTCCGCAAACCAAGGAAAACTTCGTCTACAAGAACCTCTCCCTGACGGTTGAAAACGCCGACAACCGTCGGGTTAAAAGGGTACGCCTGCGCCGCATCACCGAAACCGAGCCGGGCGCCGAAACCCTCGCAACCCAGCCCGTGACCGTCAATGAGGCTCAACCCGAAGAGTGGCACCAGCCGTCGCCAGGTCCCGCCGACCAGGGTCAGAACCCGCCCTCCGGCCAGTGATTCTGTTCATCTTTCTGTCGGCGGCAGCGCTGTCCAGCCTGCTGTTTTATCTCGCCTTCACCTCCACCCCTTACAGCTGGGTCTGGGCTTTCGGAGCTTTCCTCCCGTGGCTCGCCATGCTGCGCCACCACCACCTCACCCGCAAGCAGGCTGGAGCACTCGGACTGCTGAGCGGTTTTACCTTTTATTTTATCGAGCTTTACTGGGTTACCAATTCGATTGCCGGATTCACCAACCTGCCCTCCGGGCTGGTCATGTTCCTGATGATCCTGCTGGCTCTTTACATGGGAATCTGGCCGGCGTTGTTCACCTCGTTCTGGCACTGGCTGAGCCGGCATCGCGACCTCGACTCCGGCCCAGCCTCAATCTCGGCCGTGCTTACCGGGGCTGCGGCCTGGCTTTTACTGGAAGAGCTGCGCGCCCTGTTCCTCGGTGGTTTCCCCTGGCATCCCCTGGGGCTGACTCA
>OMKS01001244.1_pt1 | contig 22983 bp, 17 predicted proteins | sample 1674721 | NCBI WGS metagenome assembly OMKS01 (sample SAMN06264996, study PRJEB25208) | sediment metagenome | isolation source: hot spring sediment | place: USA: California | collected 2014-09-02
TTTCAAGCAGAAGACGGCATACGAGATCTAGTACGGTCTCGTGGGCTCGGAGATGTGTATAAGAGACAGGTAGTAAAATAGCGCCAACAAAAAAAAGCGCCTGTCCGCAGATACGCCGCATATCATTACGGCGCCCCTGTTGTCGGCCAATCCGAAAGAAGGAATTATTTCATGAACATATCCGGGCGTTGCGACTACGCCTGTCGCGCCATGTTGGAACTTGCGATTCGCTATGAAACGGGAACCGCCGTTACGTCGCAAACAATTGCCGAACAACGCGGCATACCGGACAAATACCTGACCCATATATTGCTTCAACTGAAACGCGCCCGGCTTGTTCGCAGCATGCGCGGCGCCCAGGGCGGCTACACGTTGCAAAAGCCGCCGGAAAAAATTTCGTTGCTGCAAATTGTGGAAGCCATAGACGGCCCCGTGATGTATCCCAAAAACACGACATCCGATGACGCATCGGAAATGCGCACTTTCTGGCAGGCGGTGAGCCGCGACTTCAATGAAATAATGGAACGGATTACCCTTCGCAAAATGCTGGATATGACTTTCAAGCCAACGATGTTTCATATCTGATGTCAGGAGAATATGTAGACCATGCTTATACAACACGAAAACGAACCTTTGGGAAACGCCATACGCAAGGCCATGTCAAACTGCATCGGTTTGGGGCAGTCCACGTATACGCCCACGCAAATGGTGGTTGCAAAAGCAAGGGGGCGCCACCTGTACACAGTTGACGGGCGGCGGCTGGTGGATTTCACATCCGGAGTGCTGGTGCAAAATCTCGGATATTCCCATAAAAAGTTTGAACGCTATTTCGAGCGCCACCGCAAAAATCTGCCGCGCAACACATACAACATGGTCTCGCCGCTCCACGTAAAGGCGTCCGAGCGGCTGCTTAAAACAATGAAAAACAATCCAAACGCGCAAAAACTCCTCTGGGCGGCAAGCGGCTCCGAAGGCGTCCAAAAAGCCATGTGGACCGCGTTAAAACGTTATCCTCATCGCAACATTTTGGCGGCGACCCGCTTTGGCTTCCACGGCAAGAAAGGACTGGCGGGCGACGTCACAGGCGACGCCAGCCCGAATCCAAACGTCCGTTTTATCTCCTTCCCCCTTGGCGAACCACAACCCGCCGCGTATTATCAGGCGGAATTGGACGCCCTCGCCGCCGAATTTCCCGGACAAATCGCCCTGTTGATTACAGAGCCGTACCTGGGGGCAAAGGGCTCCTACCATCCGCCGGCATGGTATCACCAATTATTGCAGGCATGGTGCAATAGCCACGACATACCCTTTATTTTTGACGAGGTGCAATCGTGCTTTGGACGCACCGGCAATATGTACGCCTTCGAAAGTTATGGCGTGCAGCCCGACCTGGTTGTGCTGGGAAAAGGACTGGCCAATGGCGAACCTGCCGCCGCCGTGGCGGGACGCGCCGACCTGATAGATGTTTTGAAATATGGAGAAGGTTCCGACACATACAGCGGCGCCACCAGCGCATGCGCCGCCGTATGCGCCGCGCTTGACGTCTTTGAAGAGGAAAAAATAGTCAAGTGCGCACGCAAAGCGGGCAAAAAACTAAAAGCCGTTTTGGAAATATTGGCAAAAAGTTTTGACTTCATCACAGAGGTCCGAGGCGAAGGCATGGTCTACGGCATCGAGATGAAAGACGACGCGACCGCCAACCAATGCGTGCTTGAGGCCTACCGGGCGACAAAACGCAAAGGCGTTCATTTTCTGGGTCCCCTAGCCGGAAAAGTGCTGCGCGTCAGCCCCCCCCTGACCATTACCAATGACGAACTTGAGGAAGCGCTTGCCTTGCTTAAAAAGGGATGGGCGCGCGTGGCAACCTAATAAAATACAGCGGTTCTCACATTCGTTCACTTCTTCATCATTTAAGGCTTGTCACATGCCGAGGCATTTGTCCACCGTCTCCGTTACGGATTTCAACATTGCCGCGTGGGCGCGCACGTTCTCGTCACGCGCCACAAACGCTTCAATCAGCGCTGATCCACCGCTGGCGAAAGCGTTATCAAGCGTGTCTTTCAGTTGTTCATGGTCGCGCACAGGCTGATAGTCGAGTCCGAACATTGCCGCCGCCTTGTCAAAGCGCCAATCATGGGGGTTAATAAAATAAGGCTCGAAAACGTCGTGGTGGCGCGCTATCGGCAGAAACGAAAAAATGCCGCCGCCGTGGTTATTGACAATAACCAGCACGACCGGCGCGCCGACTCTCTCCAACAGCGGCAACGAATTCAAATCGTGTAATGTCGCCATGTCTCCCATAAGAGCCAATGTTCTGCCGCCAGTCCCCCATGCCACGCCTGCGGCAGTTGCGATATTGCCGTCTATGCCGCTCACGCCGCGATTAGCGCATACGACAGAGGCTTTGCAGCGGTCCGTTGTCATGTCCAAGTCCCGCACAGGCATGCTGTTGCCAACGAAAAGGGCTGTCCCTCGCGAGCAACATTCGTTTACGGTTGCGGCAACGGTTAACTCCGTGAAAGCGGCTCCGTCCGTTGTGATACGGGCGAGGGTCTTGCACACCTCGCGATTAATGGGCGCGCAAATATCGAGCAACCGGGAGGACGGCGGAGCCGAACCCGGGCGCATGATCTGCCCGCATGCCGCCGCAACATCCACCTGAAAGCGGTGGGTAACGCAATGCATGGGATCGCGTTTATCTTTTCGCGGCGTCAATTGAATATAGACAGGACGAATCCCCGACAGATGCTCTTGGAGCCGTTTTGAAACAAACACATCGCCAATATGCACTATGGTATCGGGAACACATCGCGCCCGGAATTTTTCTGAATGCAACAGCACGTCATACATGCTGATCATGATGTCATCCGCCAATTTTTCGCGACATCCCGAGGTAATATCGGCAAACACCGGCCATCGCAGGTATTGGGCGAGCTGAAGCGCCGCATCTTGCTCCCCGGGGGTTGCAAGACCGCCGATGAGCGTCAGGCCGCTCCGTGATTTCTGCAGCAAATCATGCACTTGCGTCAGTTGCTCTTCAGAAAACAGTTCTGGCCGGTTTTCGGCATGAGTGTAAGGCAGGGAACCGGCCTCCCATTCCTTGATATCCTTCATATAATCTTCCGCCCGGGGAAACGCCTCCACATCAGGCGCAAGCGGCTCCCGGTACATACAGTTCACATGCACAGGCCCGCCACTGCCTCGCGCGCCGGCGGCGGCAACCGCGTTATCCACCGCGGCCAACACCGTCTCGGGCTTCATCGAAATAACAGGGCAGGAAAGCGTAATAGCGCATTCAGCATAGTCCCCAAAAAAGCTTTGTTGGAACATTGTTTGGTTGGCGCCGCACTCCTGCAGCTCGGGCGGTCTGTCGGCGCTTAATATGAAAAGTGGCGTGGCGGACAAACGCGCTTCAGCGACCGCTGGAAAACAATTTGCCAAGGCGGTGCCGGATGTGCAAATGACCGCCGCCGCTTTCCCCGTTTTGCTGCATCCCAACGCGGCAAATGCGGCGCCCCGTTCGTCGAAATGAACCAGGACTTCCATGCGTTTGTTCCGCGCAGCGGCGACCGCGAGGGGGGCGCTGCGCGAGCCCGGCGCAACAACCGCGCGGGACACGCCGTTCCTGACCAATTCGGCAATAATCAGGTCCGCCCAAAGCTGATTGAGATTCGGGGCATCCATATCACCCTTCTTTCGTGATTACGGCAAGGAAGTTTGCCAGTTTGGCGTCCAGCTCGCGCCACTCGGCCCGCGCGTCAGCGCCCGCGACAATTCCCGCCCCCGAGTACAACGTCAACGTGTCGCGCCGAATCAGGCCGCTGCGAATGCCAACACAAAACTCGGCGTCGTCAGCGCCTATCCATCCAACGGGCCCGGCGTAAACGCCACGTTCAAACGGCTCATTATCAAATATCCAGCGCATGGCCGCCTCTTTTGGCAAACCGCCCACAGCCGGGGTGGGATGCAACGCCTCCAGCAGGGCGGTGTCGGATTTACCTTCAACAAGAACGCCCCTTATTGCCGTATGCAAATGCTGGCAATACGTCAGTTTCATTACCTCCGGCCCGTCGGCGACGACAACATCCCGGCAATACTCATCAAGCACAGCACGAATATCACTCACAACAATTTGGTGTTCGCGCTGTTCCTTGTCACATTGAAGCAACTCCTTTTCATACTGGGCGTCCGCCTCCCGGCAGTCGCCTCTCGGGCGTGTGCCGGCCAGCGCCTCGCTGTATATTTTATCCCCGATGCGTTTGTAAAGTCTTTCCGGAGAGGCGCCCAGAAAGGCGCGTTCACCGGTCGGCTCGAAACAAAAAAGATAAGTGTTCGCCGAACGCAGGGCAAGCCGCCTCAACAGCGCCACGGGATCAACTGGCGAATCCGCGCGGAGAGTAGACTGACGGGCCAAAACAACCTTCTGCATCTGGCCGCTGGTTATGGCGCCCAACGCTTTCCGCACCAACTCTTCCCATTCAGCACTGTCCGGCAAATCAATGCGCTGTAAAAAATCAGCGGAAAATTGTTGGGGTTTGCTTTCTTGCGATTTTGCGGCAAGCAGCGCGTCCATCACCCTGTCCGAATTTGTGTCTTTTCGTATATTGCACGCCCAGTAACAACGTTCTCCATCGCGACACAATTCAAGAAGCGGCAACACAAATCGGTAATCCTTAAAGTCATGCCAACAGGCGTTGGGTTTTGCCCCTGCATGGAAGCGAAATCCCCCATAATACCGGCAATTTTCCGCAGATGTAGAGATATTCATTCGAATGCCGCGAAGTGTTTGCTGAATGCTGCATGGACCATCGGGTTCCACCACATCACATTCTCCAATTCCGGCCATCTCAAATTGTCCGTCCCGGTCTGTCCAGTAGTAGCGGGAACCGACCGGCTGCGAAATCAACCAATCCAATGGACGCCGTTCGCCGCAATCCATTTCAACCCTGAAACAGCCCGCTGCTCCTGAAAAGCAGTCGCGCACGCGATCTATAAATACTTCGTAATTGTTTTTCAACTTGTGTGTATACCGCCTTGTTCGTGTTTTGCGCTTTGAATTCCAACCGAATGGGAAAAACGTCTTTCCTGAAGTAATTCGCTATCAACAATGGCAATCAATAAATTTGAATTCCGTCGGGCATACGTTTTACTCTAATGCACAGGTACATGGGTGAAGCTTCAAGGAGTCGTTTGACTGTGCAAAAACATGAAATACGATTAAATTATCAGCAAGCAACACAACTTGCTCAAGTCGGGCGTTACGACGAGGCGCTGGAAATCCTCGTGGAACTCGACGAGATCAAACCGAATACAGAGGGCATATTGTATCTAATGGCAGCATGTCAAGCCAAAGCCGGACGCAAACAAGAAGCGTTGAAACTGTGCGACCGGCTTATCGAAGAATTTGATCATGAACATGCAAAGCAGATGAAAAAACGCTTAACCACACGTTCAGCCACGGCTGATAGGTTGAAAGCAAGGCGTTCAAAAAGTTTCAAACAGGTTAAACAGGAGACTTCAACACCGAGTCCAGAGGAAAATGACGCGCCGACATCCTCCGTTGAACTGCCTGATACAAATGACGCAAAAGAGTCTGATGCCGCTTCTCGGGAGGATATTTCCCCGCAATCGGCGCCGGGCGAGGGAGAACCGCCCGAGGAAACCGCAACCGCCGAAGACGACCAGGAAAACGCGGAACACGATGACGGGCCTCCGCCAGACTCCGAAGAGATTGAAGACTGGGACGAGGAAAATTCAAGCGAAGACAGTGACGCACGGGAAATATCGCAGGAGCCCGAGCAAGACAAACCACCGGCGGAACTCATTCAAACAAGGTCGAGACAAAAACCGCTTTGGCTCATATTGCTAATATCCGGAACAGCCGCCGCAGTGGTGGCAATATTGTTTCATGTGCTCAACAAAATATACATGTTCATTTGAACGATGAACAAAACGCGCATTTTTCGGAAGCAAATTGCGCTTGTGTGTGTTTTTATGGATGTAAACAGATTGTTTTTTGTTGATATGTGAGGGTTCGCGCAGATGGTTGACACCAAAGACAAAAGCCTGAGTAAGTACCTGTCAGAGATAGCGAAGGTGCCGCTGCTGTCCGCCACGGAGGAAATCAGGCTTGCCAAACTTGCTAGGCGCAAGGACGCCGCAGGAAGCGAGGCGCGGCGAAAACTCATCGTATCCAATTTGCGTCTGGTGGTAAGCATTGCCAAGAAGTACCTATACTATGGCCTGCCTTTGTCTGATTTGATTGAAGAAGGCAATCTGGGGTTGATGAAGGCAGTTGACAGATTTGATCCGTGTCGGGGCTGCAAGTTTTCCACCTATGCCACATGGTGGATTCGCCAAGCGGTGACGCGTTCCCTCTCGAATCAGGGACGCACCGTGCGTATTCCTGTTTACATTACCGATAATCTCGCCAAATACAAGCGAATCAGCGAGGAACTTTACATCAAATCGGGACGCCAGGCCACGGGCGAAGAAATCGCCACGGCAATGGAAATGAAGATTTCCGATGTCAGAAAACTTGAGATGTTCGCCGAAAGCGTTTCTCCTTTTGACTCGCTGCAAAGCACTGACAATGAAGGATATAATGAGATCGCTGACATGGGTGATGTCGTCTCCCGTGATCGCGCCATGAACCAGTTTGAACGCGATCAGGAAATGGAAGCGTTGATGCGCATATTGAGCGAACGCGAGGCCATGATTATGCGTTATCGGTACGGCCTTATTGACGGACGGGCGCACACCCTTGAAGAGGCGGGACAGGAATTTGATCTTACTCGCGAACGAATACGCCAAATCGAACGGGACGCCATGAAGCGGCTTCGGCGATATATGAGCAGGCACGCAGACGATTTTACCAAGTCATAAACGCATCGGGTACTGCGCGACATTGTTTGATATGTGTGAACGAAAAGAGCCAAGCCGCTTGGTTTTACAGCAAATATCAACGGCATCCGGCAGCCCCTGGCGCAGGATACGTTTCCTAAGCGCAATTCGAGGCCCGCGGCTTCGGTTTTGCTCAGAAGGATCATATGTGGTATTTTCTCCCCCGGTATTTATTTGACCGGAACAATGAATTCTCGCATAATGGTGGCAGTACGGTGAGCGGCCGTGGAGACTTTGGCGGCTCTTCAGGAAGGATGAACAACTTGCCGCAATATCGGAAATCGCGGCGAAGTCAGTTGATTTTTCGCAACAATGACACAATCATGGCGCCGGCAACGGTGCAAGGTAAGGACATACGGTGTGATTGCATTGTCACGAACAAAACATGAGGCAGCAGTAATACGCAAGGTATTCAAGGGCGAACCCGAGGCGTATCGTTACCTTGTTGAACAGTATCAGCCGATGGTTTATGCAGTGGCGCTTGCACACACGGGCAATATCTATCTTGCAGACAAAGTGGTTGTTGCGACTTTCAAGGACGGTTTCGATCGCCTTGTATCCCTGACGGACCCAAAACGTCTCGGCATGTTGTTATGCACGGTGGCGCAGGGGGAAGCGGAAAAACTGGTGGGGCGCCGCACCGCCGACTGGAACAAGCCGCGCAAACGCGAGGGCGATCCGCCCATAGATATGAAATGGGTGCAATCTGAATTGATCGATCCCCTGAACGAAGAATTGGGTTCTTTTACCGTACAAGAGCGAAAAGGAATCTTGCTGCACGCATTCTGCGGCTTATCGGTAAAGAATATCGCCGCCGCACTCAAGATAGAGCGTAAAGAAGCGGAAGAGGACCTTGCCCGAACCCGTGAAAATATTGAAAAAGCGTTGTTGAAAGAAGTGGTGAACACCCTTTACCCCGAAGTAAACAACAAGGAACGTCTTGTCGCGATTATGACGGAGGTGGCGGGTCCGTTTGTTGCGGAAAAAGCGGCGCAGGAGACGCGAATCGGGAAATCAAAGCGCCGCCTCATTCCGATGATTGTGGCCGTATCAACGGTGATCGTGCTCACCATTGGCGGTTATTTCGGATATCGGGCTTTTGTAAGCATCATATCTGACACACAGGCTGATGACGATACCACTATTGCTTCGCGCAATGAGGGAGAAACGGAGCCTGAGACTGAAGGCGAAACCGCGCAGGCGGAAGCGGAAGCAGAAGGCGAAGGTGAAACAAAACCCCCCGTCATACCCAGCAATTACACCATCGAGGGCCGCGTCGTTGACAGGCGTTTTCCTCAAGACGGGATACCGAGTTTGAAAGTCATTGTCGCAGACCAGGAAACCGAAACAGACTACTACGGAGCGTTTGTAATTCGAGGCGTGCCCAAAGGGCAACACTTCGTCACCATAAAGTACGGCGATAGTGTCCTTGTTGAAAATCGTCGTATGAACACCGAGGGACGCAACTCGTCAGTGGAAATCACCGTTGATGAACGGATACCCGCCCGATTTCTCTTTCAAGGCCGTGTCTTTGACCGAAACACCAAGGAGCCCATCGAGGTGTTCGAGGTGGCCACCTGCAAAGATTTTCCCGATATGTTGCAACCTTATCTATTGAAGCGTTTTCGTGAACAACGGCATCCGGAAGGAATTGTGAATGACCGTTTTGTTACGTTGGGCGACTACACCATGTATGTGCGGTCACGCGGATATGCCCCGTTCCCGCTTCAATTCACCATTGACGAAAACTGGGACCTCCATCGCGTTTACGAATTTCCCCTGTACCGTTCCGCAACGTTGGAGGCGGTTGTTTACGGCCCTAATGAACTCAGTATTTCCGGCGCCGCCGTCATGCCCCGGCAAGGAACAGTCCACGGAACCGCCGCAGGCAAAATAGACTATATGAGCACGGATTCAATGGGACGCTTCACGCTTTACACCCTGCCCATTGGCATACAGTCGTTTTTGATTTATCATATTGAGCACGGAACCGGCCGCGCCATTGTCGAACTCGAACCAGGAAAAACAACCCAAATAAAAATACAGCTGCCACGAAAAGGCGCGTTGACCGGTGATATAACGATCAACGGAAAACCGGCCAAGTTCAGCGAGTTCAAAAGACGGACGAGCGGTTCCGGCGTGGACTTGACAAGAAGCATAAATTACAACGCCCCAGGTCAATATGAAGTGGTTATTACCCCGGAGCCCGTGACAATTATGGCTGCCGTCAATCCAATAGACGGTTGTTCATGGTTTGATCGGCGCATGGAATTAAACGCTGTCGTTGTTATGGAAGAACCCACATGGCTGGACTTTAACTTTAGCGCCGGACCGGGAACCATTTATGGCGATGTGTCACTGCGTGAGACCGCCCCACGCGCTGTTTTTGTTGAAATTGTTTATAATCTGGGAAAAGACTCGCAACGCGAGCGCATTTTATATGATTTGGGAACCACTTCTTCATTCCGGCTCACAGATTTGCCGCTGGGTTCCGGTACATTTCATTTATACGCATCACCGCGAAGCATGAGCAAGACCGATTTCGCTTCTGCACGCGCCTTGATGGATCGTAAGGAGCAGTCCTTCGAATTGGACGCTGCCAATACAAGCGTCCAAATTGATGTTGCACTATGAGGTCGCTTTATCTTTACGAAATAGTGACAGGCAGGATGAGGCCGTCCGGAACAGTATTCCGCCCGCTTCTTTTGAAAGGCTGCCGCGAACCGCGGACACGTTGTGGTAATGCGCTGAAAACGGTTGGAAACCGCTTCTACGTTTGTTGTCACGCCGGCCATTCCGGCATGTTGCCATAAGCACAGTGTTGTCCGATAAGAACGGGTTGCACAGCACGCCTCTTATCAGTCAGTTACAGTGAACGATAACAAAAAGTTAAAACGCATTGAGTTCGCACTTTTCCGTCATTGCAAGGAGGACGTAAGCCCGACGCAGCAATCGGGGATGTCCAGATTGCCTTGTTTCTCTCGCAATGACGAAATGGCAGGTTGCAAACGCCCCCGCGTTGGTTTGTTGTTCTTTGTGGTTATACACCACCATTTCGTTGGGCATATGCCGACGTTTTGAATCTATGAAGAGACCATGTTTGATTAACGTGAATAAAATCCGCCCGACATGTGCGCTGTCCATTGTTGTCATGCTTGCAATACTTTGCCACGCCGAGGAGACGCAGACTTCCGAACAGTTGGCGCAAATCAACGCGCGCGCAAATGAGACGGTGATTTTGCTGCACGGCATAGGGCGCGGACGCGCGTCTTTGTGGGTTCTTGATACGCGTCTTAAACAATCCGGCTATGAGACGTTAAATTTCCCCTATGCGGCGCAGGGCTGCGCGCTGGAAGAGATAGCGCAACAACTCTGTGAATTCATCAAAGATAACGTTGCAACAGATACCTATCATCTGATTGCCCATTCGCTGGGCAATCTTATCATCCGGCTGGGCTTTGAAGCCGGGTATCCGGAGGGACTGGGACGCATTGTCATGTTGGCGCCGCCCAACCGCCCAACGGAACTGGCGCGGGCGTTGCGCGACAATCCCATCTACAAATGGTTCACAAGCGAAAGCGGCTGGCAGTTTACCTCGGACGAGTTTTATGAGCGCCTGCCCGTACCCGAGGCGCCATTCGGCATTATTGCCGGCAACCGCGGTCAATCGGTGCTTTTGAACGAACCGAATGACGGTGTTATTACGGTGGACAGCACGAAATTGGCGGGCATGTCGGATTGGATAGTCGTACCGCATGCTCATACCTTTATAATGAACAGTCGCATGGTGGCGGAATTATGCGTTTCTTTTATCGAGACCGGAAGATTCCACCATGACACCGGCGATGCAAATGGTCAAGCGTCTAACGGCGGCGCGGATGTTGGCGATACTAAACCAAGGGGAGAATAGCAGTTTAATGAAACTTCTTGTTATGGGCGCCGGCGCAATGGGCACCACAGTGGGCGGCTTCATGGCGCTTGCCGGGCACGATGTTACTCTTATCGGGCGAAATCCACATATCGAAGCGTTAAAATCCAAAGGTTTGCTTATAACGGGGATTTGGGGTGAGCACACAACACGGAACTTTCGCGCTTTTACCTCAACAGGAGAACTAGATGACAGCCGGTATGATATGATTTTGCTCGCAGTCAAATCATACGACACCGAACATGCAGCGGAACAGATTAAACCGCTTGTAGACAACAACACCCTGCTTTGCGCCTACCAAAACGGTCTGGGAAATGCGGAGACGCTGGCGAAATATTTTGGATGGGAACGGGTATTGGGAGCGCGGGTTATTTTTGGCGCAAGAATCAACCATCCCGGCCAAGTGGAGGTAACCGTGATAGCGGAACCTACGGCAATCGGCGCCTACCACAACGCCATCTCCGAGAAAGTCGCGCGCGCCATAGCCGACACCATGAAAGAAGCGGGCATCCCCACAATCTACACCCGCCAAATTCAAACCATCCTCTGGAGTAAAGTGGCCTATAACTGCGCGCTCAATCCCCTCTCGGCCTTATTGGACGCCCCCTACGGACAGCTCGCAGCGCAGGATTTCACCCGAAAGATAATGGATGACGTAATCCACGAATTATATCGTGTGGGAAACGCCATGGATATCCCGTTAAAACCGGACGCCGCCGGGGCGTATCTTGAACAATTCTACAACAAATTGCTCCCGCCCACTGCCGCTCACTATGCCAGCATGCGCGAAGACCTCAAGAAAGGGCGCCGCACGGAAATAGACGCGCTTAACGGCATCATTGCGCGTTTCGGCAGGGAACGGGGCGTCGCCTGTCCGGCAAACGAGTTGTTGGCCGCGCTTATCCGCGCGCGAGAGTCGTCTGAACGCTGACCGACCCGTGCATTTTGATCAAGCCCAGGCAATAAGCCCCATCTCGTGTTCGTGGCCCAAATGGGGATGGCTGGGGAGTATCCGAATGGTGCATCCTATCTGACCGGTGTGATCACACGGCGCATAACCTTTGAACCGATATATTCCCTTTTCCTTTTCTTCAATGCAGTCCATAAGCGTACGGTTGCCGGACGGTAATTGGCCGAGCGTATCAAGACCGCCGTGGAAAATTTCAACTTTAACATCGTCTTTTTGAAGTTGTCCCAATTGCACGTCCGCGACAATTTCAACTGAGTCGCCAACTTGCAGATTCTCTTTCCTGCCGCTTTCAACGTTCAAAACACGCACTTCCGCCCAATGGGCGCGAATCCAGGATTTCCACTCCGCCAACTTGTACACAGGCGCCCTGTTGTTCTCAAACAACCGGTGACGTCGCACGCAACAGGGCACATAAAAGCGGTCGGCATATTCGAGCACCATGCGGTAGGTATTGAACATGGGCGCAATGGTGCGGATGGCGGTTTTCATGCGGGCAATCCACTCCCGCGGCAAACCATCACGTCCGCGATTGTAGAACATGGGCGCCACTTCATTCTCGATGATTTCGTACAACGCCTCGCTTTCTATCTGGTCCTGCTCTTCCGTATTGTCGTAAGATTCGCCCTTGCCGATACTCCAGCCGTTTTCGCCAAGACCTTCGGCTTCGCACCACCAACCGTCGGGAATGCTGATGTTGAGCGCGCCGTTGGCCGCCGCCTTCATGCCGCTGGTACCGCTTGCCTCCATCGGGCGGCGCGGCGTATTCAACCAACAATCCACTCCCTGAAGCATATACCGCGCCACGTTAATATCATAATCTTCTATAAACACAATATGATTACGCAAAACGGGCTCATGGGCAAAATGAATGATTTCCCTTATCAATTCCTTCGATTGCGTGTCCTGCGGATGGGCCTTTCCGGCAATAATCAGCTGGACGGGCATTTCCGGATTCAACAGTATCTTGCGCAACCGCTCCGGATTTTTGAAGAGCAGGGTGCCTCTCTTGTATGTGGCAAACCGCCGCGCAAATCCAATGGTTAATACCTCACTGTCCAGCAACTCTCCCGCGCTGCGAACTTCTGACCCGGGTGTGCCGCGATTCGTCAGCTGCTGTACCAGACGCCGCCTTGCGAAGTTTACCAGTCGCTCCCGTCTGCGACTGTGTGTGCGAAACAATTCCGTGTCCGGAACAGCGTCTATTCGCTCCCACACGGACTGGTCATGAGGCGTGGCAACCCAATCCGGCCCCAAATACCGATCAAATAATCCGGCCAAATCGCGAGAAATCCATGAAGGGATATGAACGCCATTGGTGACCGAGGTTATGGGTAGTTCGTCTTCCGGGGCGCCCTTCCAGATGCGCGACCACATGTTTCGGGCAACCGTCCCATGCAATTTGCTCACCCCATTGCTGGCCGAAGACAATTTCAGCGCAAGCACCGTCATGCAAAAAGGCTCGCGTGTGTCGCTTGGGTCCTGCCGCCCCAATGCAAGTAATTCAGTAACGGAAATGCCCAAAGCCTCGCAATACTCTTTGAAATAGGTGGCGATCATGGCCGGATCGAACATGTCGTTCCCCGCCGGAACCGGCGTATGCGTGGTAAAGACGCTGCCAACCTTCACCACTTCCACCGCTTCGTTAAAGGTAATGCCGTCGCGGTCAATCAAGTTTTTAATACGCTCCAGCATCATAAAGGCCGCGTGTCCCTCGTTAATATGATACACCGTGGGATGCAACCCCAACGCCTTAAGCGCAATTACGCCGCCCATGCCGAGCATAATTTCCTGCTTGATGCGCGTCTCCCTGTCGCCGCCATACAATTGTCCCGTAATGGAGCGGTCAGAAAGCGTATTCGCCTCGTGATCGCAATCCAGCAGATAAAGCGCGATGCGCCCCACTTGGCAACGCCACACATAGGCTTTCACATGACGTCCGGGATAGGGCACTTCAATTTCTATGGGCGCTCCCGCATCATCCCGCATCATCACGATGGGCATATTATGAAAATCGTTTTTGGGATACATCTCCTGCTGCCATCCATCGGCGTTCATGTACTGCCGAAAATAGCCTTCCCGGTACAACAAGCCCAAGCCAACGAGGGGAACCCCCAAGTCGCTGGCGGCTTTCAAATGATCCCCCGCGAGGACGCCCAAACCGCCGGAATAGATGTTAATGGATTCCTGTATGCCAAACTCGGCTGAAAGATAGGCAATTAAGAGGTCGTCCGGCGCGTTGTTATGACGGGAAAGCCATTCGCCGTCGGCCATATACGCGTCAAGCCGCGACGCAACCCGTTCAAGATGAGCAAGAAAACTGCCGCTTACCGCCAGTTCCTCGAGACGCTCCTGGCTGAGTTCTCCCAACAAACGGCGGGGATTCTGACCGGTCTCGATCCATAGGTCTCGATCCATGCGGAAAAACAACTCCACCGCATCCGGATCCCAGCTCCACCAAAGGTTATTGGCAATGTCGCTTAACCGACCAAGACGTTCAGGTATCTTGGGAATAACCGTATATTTAATAACGCGAGCCATAGGAAGCATTCCTTTGTCGTGGTTCATTGAAATCTGAATTGATCACAGGTAGATTTAACATATCCATCCCTGAATACGATAACAGGAAAGTTTCCCAAGATACAAATTGTCGCAGCGCCGCTGTCGAATTTTTGTGGGCGAAGGGCGCCGGGGGGCGCATGCCCGGGGAATGGCATTCTGTCTGCGCCGTAATGTTATGCGCTCATGAGCGCGGGCCAAAATCAGGGATGTAACGAGTGGGGCGTTGAAATAGGTGTCGGAATGCAGCGGTCAACTGTTCTGTCAACTGCCGCGTTAGTAGTATGAGAATATCGAAAAGGCTCAAAACGAAAGTCTGGTATGCAGAACACGCTTCAGTGTGTCAATAAACAAGCACTGGAGCGTGAACATTATTGACTGGTGTTTTCATCTTCGGTATTATCACGTCGTTTCTTTGCTTTTCCCCTTTCAATATGATGTTTTGCATGTATGGCTCAATATAGAAAATCTTACATAATCGCGCGCTCTCTCGAGATTGTTATCGGCCTGTATTTTATCGCGGGCGCAATTCCCAAGGGATTGGATATAGAAAAGTTTGCGGTGCAGGTTGCCGCGTACAAAGTCATCCAAACGCCGGAAATGTTGCTGACAACCGCGTTGTTTACGCTCTTTGTCGAAATCGGCTTGGGGGTTGCCTTGGTTTTCGGGTTGCGTCTGAGGGGGTTGACCGTGTGGGTCATGCAGGCGATGCTGTTGTTTTTTACCGCCTTGATTGTGTACGCATGGCTTGCTCATGGTTTGGAGGACTGTGGTTGCTTTCCGGTGTTCAAGATGTCTCCGGAGGTGTCTCTTGTAAAAAACGGAATGATTGTCGCTGCCGGGATATTTATTCTCTGGGAACTTGTATGGCGCGCCGACAGGGGGAATATTGAACGGGCGGCTGTTCTCCGGAGGCCGCGTAGACCCTTTGCCTGGGGCGGCGCGAAAATAGCGGTTGCTGTTGCGCTGGCTTCCGCCGCAACGGCATACGCCTATTGCGGCATTGACTGGCAATCGTTCCTGCCCCATGAAGACAGCGACGTTTCCTATGCGCAATTTGAGATATATATACCGGAGGGCTATTTCAATCTTGGCTCGGGTCTTTATCTTGTTCCCGTCATGAGCGCATCGTGCAGCGAGTGCATGGAGAAAATACCGGAGATTAACGAACTTTGGTTCATGCCGGATATCCCCCCCATAATCGGGTTGTGTTATGAAGATAAACCGGGCGACCTTGATGTTTTCAAGGGATATGCCCAGCCCATGTTTCCCATTCATTCACTGGGCGACCGTATCATGCTTTATTATGCGTTGATAGCCGAAGAGTCCTTCAGGCTTGGCTTGGTTTACAACGGAAGCCTGATTGCGTTCTGGGATGGTTATGTTCCGCCTTATGAGGAAATCATGGAAATTGTGGAGTCTGTTTATGAGATGTAATAGTTTGTATAAAGCCTGTTTTGAAGGGCTTTTGGCATTCTTGCCGCGCAAAGGGACAATAGTTTGCAAAACTATATCTGCTAATGGTATAGTAGTTATTTAAAGCCTTTCGCAGGATGTATTTTACGGATTGCGGGGGCGACATGGTTTCGACGGTGGCGGATGAAGCATGAGCAGCGCGCCGAGGTTCCCGGTGGCCTCGTTAAAAACCGGGGACAAATTAACTGCGAACGAACAATTCGCTCTCGCTGCCTAATAAAGTGCAGCGCGTTCTTACCGTGACCGCCTGCTAGCGGATAAGGACGAAGCCAGCGGGCCTCGAACCGGGAGTTGACGGCGTACCGGCAAGAGTAGTTAGTCGTCTAGCGACGCCGGAAAGCGAGTCTGACGCGTTCCGGAAGGGTGAATCTTCAAAGGAAAGACTACGCGCGTAGATACTCATGTGGAAGCGCTATCGGACGCGGGTTCGATTCCCGCCGCCTCCACCATGTTTTTGTGTGTTAGGTCGTCTCAAGTGAGGCGCGTGTCGAAGTGGTCTTTTGCCATGGACGTACTTTCGATCTGTTATCTTGGTCATGGCAAAAAGGATGAAGAGTTATGAATGTGTATGTCGGCAACCTTCCTTACACCACCTCCAGTGACGATTTGCGTGTAGCATTTGAAGCGTTCGGTGAGGTGACTTCTGCGAATGTCATCAGCGACCGCGACTCGGGGCGCTCCAAAGGCTTCGGTTTCGTTGAAATGAGTGACGACGCCCAGGCAAAGGAAGCCATCGAGAAACTGAACGGCACTGAAATGGACGGACGCACCATCACCGTGAATGAAGCGCGTCCGCGCGAAGACCGTCCCCGGGGCGGTGGACGACGCGGCGGCGGCGGTTATGGCGGTGGACGCGGGCGTTATTAATGTAACCGCGTCAACCAACGGTTGAAAAAACGAAGGCCGGAGTCATTGAAGACTTCGGCTTTTTCATTGAACTGTGCGGCGACAAGCGGCTTCTTGGTGGAGAAGAATGATGGACATACGGTTTTACGAGAACACAGGAATTCCTGAAGGCATGCGTTGGTTCAATGAACCAAGACGGTGGCGTTGCGACAATGGTCTCGAAATTATAACCGACCGGGAAACGGATTTCTGGCAGCGAACGCATTACGGATTCTGCCGGGACAATGGCCATTGCCTTTTCGCCTTGCGCGACGCGGACTTCGCGTTAACTGTTCATGCGTGTTTTCAACCGAGGACCCAATACGATCAGTGCGGGATCATGATTCGCGCAGACCGGGAAAACTGGATAAAATTGTCCACCGAATATGAGAATGAAGATTTGAGCAGACTCGGTTCCGTCGTTACCAACCTCGGATATTCTGATTGGGCGACCCAGGATGTGGCCTCCTCCGCAACCGAACGGTGGTATCGCGCAACACGGCAGGGCAGCGACTTTTTGCTGGAGAGTTCCGAAGATGGAGAATTATGGCGGCAAATGCGCGTTACCCATCTGCACCATGCTTCAACGAGTCTCGAAGCGGGCGTTTACGCATGCAGCCCTGTCGGCGAGAATTTTTTGTGTCGCTTTGATTTTATGCGAATCACGGAAACGCCGTAGCGCGCGGGATAGGGGCCGTGCCGCGGACAAACATGGTATAGTACCCAAGGCCTTGGAAAGGCGATCAAAAAAGAAGCGTTCCATGTCGTATGTTTTTTGATGCCTGTGTGGTTCATGGGACAAATGTCCTTGTTGATATCAAGCGGATTTTCATTTCATATTTTCCCTGAGCACAGTGAGTCCCCTATAATGCATGCTGTATTCGCCATATTCAAACGCAAGTTGAGGACAACGCCCGGGCGGGTTGTTTTCGAGGAAGTCTTATGAAACCAAAAAAAATACAACCGCAAACCTTAAAAGGATTTCAGGATCATTTGCCTGAAGATATGATCGCGCGGCAGGGTGTCATAGACGCCATCCGCCGTGTTTACGAGCGCTTTGGTTTTGTGCCTGTTGACACGCCGGTACTGGAACGTTTTGAAACACTGACCGGCGCCGCGGGTGCGGAAGTGAACAAGGAGATATTTACGCTGGAAACGCCGGAATCGGAGATGGCGGCGCTGCGTTTTGATTTGACCGTGCCCTTTGCGCGCGTAGTGAGTCAGTATCGCGAGGAGATCAAGCTGCCTTTCCGCCGTTATCACATCGGTCCTGTCTTTCGCGCGGACAAGCCGGGCCCGGGGCGCTTCCGGCAGTTCACCCAGTTTGACATTGACGTTGCGGGCGCGCGAAGCCTGGCCGCCGACGCCGAAGTCATTGCCGTGTTGTGCGGGGCCATGCGCGCTGTTGGCCTGCAAGACGGCGGCGTTCCGCTGTTTCGTGTGCGCATCAGCAACCGGTTGCTTGTGGACGCGCTGTTGGCCGGCAACGGCGTCACCGACCCGGAGCAGATGAAGCACACACTGCGTGTGGTTGACAAATTGCGGAAGGTGGGCATTGACAATATCAGACTGGAGCTCGGCGATGGTCGCATTGACGAATCTGGCGATCCCATTCCCGGCGTACATTTGCCGAAGCCGGTCATCAATGCCATCACGGAGTTTATTGGCGTTGCCGTATCAGGCCGCCTTGGCGCGGTGGCCGCCTTGAAGGACAAGTTGCCCGCGTCACAAAGCGCGGATGCCGCGTTGCAGGACATGCGTGAACTGGCCGCGTTGCTGGATGCATTAGATATTTCCGAAGAGGAAGCCGTTTTTGATCCGAGCCTCGCCCGGGGGCTGGATTACTATACCGGCCCGGTGTTCGAAATTGAAGTGGAAAACATGGAATCCATCGGCTCGGTGGGCGGCGGCGGACGTTACAACGAATTATGCCGCCGTTTTATGAGTCAGGAAGTGCCCGCGGTGGGCGCGTCAATCGGGTTGGAACGGCTTATGGCGGCGTTGCGCGGGCTGAACAAATTGAATGCGCCCAAGAGCACGGCGCAGGTATGCATTGCCACCGTGGGCAAGGTCGCGCCGCGCGATGCGCTGCAACTTGCCGCGGAGCTGCGCGCGGCGGGCTTTAATACGCTCACCTATCTTGGCGGCAAGAAGAACATGGGCGCTCAACTGAGCGACGCCGACCGCTACGAAATTCCCGTGGCGGTCATCCTTGGCGAAGACGAGTTGCAGCGCGGCGAGGTGTCTGTAAAAGACCTTGTTGCGGGGAAGGTTTGCCGCGAGGACATTGAGGATCATAATGCATATCGCGAGGCGGGACGCGCCACCCAGGTAACAGTGAAACGGGAAAATATGCTTGCAGTTATAACGTATCTTCTTGACAACGGCGCGCTACCGGAATAAGTGAGATTCCTTTCTCCGTCGGCTTGTTAGGAATTGAATCGGCAAACGTAAACACGGCGGCCCTGCCGCGTTATGAAGGGAAATAGATTCATGATTACTGATCATTTGCATGTTGCCATGATCATGGCAGGCGGCAGCGGTGACCGCTTCTGGCCGTTGTCGCGCAAAGATAAGCCAAAGCAACTGCTGCCACTAGGCAAAGAAGGCAAGTCCAGATTGCAGGAAGTGGTGGAACATGCCGCAGCGCTGGTGGGCATGGAGAATACTTACATTGTCACCGGCAAGCACTTGGAAGGCCCCATCCGTAATGCCCATCTTCCGATGAAGAACGAGAACATTCTGATTGAACCTTGTAAACGGAACACTGCCGGCGCTATCGCCTATATGGCCGCCCATCTGATGGCGCGGCATTCTGGCGTTTCGATTGACCGTATCAGCATGGTAGTGTTGACCGTGGACTATCGCGTGGGCGATTACGACGGGTTTATCCGTTCCGCCCGGGTTGCCATGGACACCGCCGACAGCAATAACGCATTGGTTACCTATGGTGTGGCGCCGACGTATCCGGCAACGGGTCTGGGATATATAGAGGTGATTCTTGACAGCCGACAGGACAAGGAAGCGCCCGTATACAAGGTGGCCACTTTCCACGAAAAACCAGACGCGCAGCAGGCGCGGCAGTATATTGACGCAGGCTGCTATTACTGGAATACGGGGGTGTTCTTCTGGCGTTTGTCTACGCTTCTTTCAGAGTTTTCCGCCCTGTGCCCGCAAGTTTCGGCAATCATACACCAACTCTGCGCCGCCATCAGATGCGGCGGCAACGGCGAGGAATTTCAGAAGATATTTTCCAAACTGGACGACATCAGCATTGATTATCTCCTGCTTGAAAAGTCGAAGAACGTCATGTTTGTCGAGGCGGCGCTGGACTCGCCGGACGTGGGCACATGGTCTGCGTTGCGTCATCTGTCCGCCACCGATGAATCAGGCAACTATTGTGAAGGCAACCCTGTTGTGCTGGACTGCCGGGACAGTATCATTCTGAATGACGCCGGCGAGGAAAAAATTGCAGTGGCGGCGCTGGGGCTGGAAAACATTACTGTCGTGGTTGCGGAAGACGCCGTTCTTGTCATGGACAGCAATCGGGAGCAGGAAGTGCGCCGCATCGTGGAAGAACTCAAGAAACGCAATGCAAAGCAAGTCTGAGGAATACGGTGAATGACTGATTCAAACGTCCTTTGCAGGCATTTCGGCGAGTGTGGCGGCTGCCTGAATCAGGATGTCCCCTATGAGCAGCAGCTGGCGCTGAAACAGGCAGCGTTACAGAAATTGTTCCGTGAGTTCTGGCATGCGCCTATCCCCATTACGCCGTCGCCCGTGGTGTGGCACTATCGCAACAAGGTGGACCCGTCCTTCGCCTTGCAATGGTATCCGGAACCGCCGCCCGCAGGCTTCGAGCGGGACACCGTGCTGGGATTCAAGCAGAAGGGCAAATGGTTTCGGCCATTGGAAATCGAAGAATGCCGCATCGGGCCTGCCGGGTTGGACGCCTTGCTCCAGGGCGTGCGCGAGTGGCGGCAACAGTGCGGCCTGCGCGCCTGCGGTCCGCGCAAGCGTCAGGGGTATCTACGCAATCTGCTGGTGCGTGACGGAAAACGTTCCGGAGAACGCATGGTCGCGCTAATCACCATGCCCGGCCCATTCGAGCACAGTGACTCTTTTGTGGCAATGGTGAACCGTTGTTTCAACGCCGCAAGCATTTACCACGGCGAGTTCGCGGGCAGGGCGGATGTGGCGACGGCGGATAAACTGACGCTGCTCTACGGCAGAAATTCCATTCAGGAAATCCTGGAAGTTCCTGAATCCGATAATATCACAAGTAATCCGTCCGATCCGTCCGATCCGTCTGGTCCATCCGACGAACCCCACTCCCGCTCCTTAATCTTTCGCATCTCGCCCTTGAGTTTTTTTCAGACCAATCCGCTTGCCGCGGAACGCCTCTACGGACACATCCGCGCATGGGCGGCGCAACGCACACCAGACGTGCTGTTCGACCTATACGGCGGTTCCGGCGGCGTCGCATTGAGTTGTGCAGACTGCGCCAGCGAAATCATCAGCGTTGAGAACGTGGCCGCCGCGACGGAAGACGGATGCGCCAACGCAAGCACAAATAACGTGGACAACGTCTTTTTTGTTACGGACTCAATGCGCAATTACCTCAGAAACAAGATTGAAAGCGGCGGTTTCCCCGAAGGCAGCGCCGTGGTTGTGGACCCGCCCCGCGCAGGCATGCACCCCAAGGCTGTCCGGCGACTGATCCAGCTTTACCCGCAACACGTGCTCTACGTCTCCTGCAACCCGAAACGCCTGCGCGAAGAACTGCCCGCATTCCTCGAAGCCTACCACCTCGTCGAACTTCAGGCCGTGGACATGTTCCCCCACACGCCGCATGTGGAAGCGCTGGCTGTTTTCGAACGAAGGTGAGTGCACGGCAGCGATAGCGGACGTTATTACGCCTCTTCTCGTTCCGCCGGGTTGGGACTGAAATATTCTCTTTTTCCCAATTCGTTTTGGGCTTTTTCGGCGGTGGGGAGGGGTTCCTGGCTGTCTTCGATGAGCGGCCATTTTTGTGCGTATTCGGCGTTCAGCGCGATGAAGTCCTTCCATTTGTCCGGCACTTCCTCGTCGCTGTAAATGGCGCGCACCGGACATTCGTCCACGCATACGCCGCAGTCTATGCATTCGTCGGGGTCAATGACAAGCATGTTTTCGCCTTCGTGAAAACAGGCTACGGGGCATACGCTGACGCATTCGGTGTATTTGCATTTGATGCATGGTTCGCAAACGACAAAGGCCATGTTGAGTGTCTCCCGATGTTGTTATTGTTCCGTTTCATGGACGCCAAAGAGGCGTTGCGCCAGTTCCATAAGCGTGTCGCTGTGGTCGCCCAGCGCTTCCGATTTGATGGCGGTGATGGGGTCGCGCAGCAGGTTGTTGATGATGCGTCGTGACAGTTTTTCTATTTCTCCCCTTTTTTCCGGACTTAATTCCGGGAGTTTGTCGAGTGTGCGTTTTAGCTCCTGTTCGCGAATTTTGTTGAATCGTTGCGTCAATGCCGCGATGAGCGGCTCCATATTCAATCGCCGCCGCCACGCCAGGTAGTTCTCCACTTCCGCCTGTATGATGGCTTCACAGTCGCCGATTTCGTCCTGGCGCCTGCGCAGGTTGCGCTGCGCCGCGCTCTGCAAATCGTCTATGTCGTAACAATAGACGTTTTCCACGTGCGCTGCCTCGCGTTCTATATCGCGGGGCACGGCGATGTCAATGACAAACATGGGGGCGCGTCCCCGCTGTACGATGGCGCGTTCGAAATCGGCGCGTCGCAGAATCAAATCTGATGCTCCGGTGGAACTGATCAGGATGTCGGCGCGGTGGAGGTGATCGGGCAGGGCTGCCAGAACAATCGCCTCGCCCTTGAATTTGGCGGCAAGGTTCTGGGCGCGTTCAAGCGTCCTGTTCAGCACCATTACTTTTCCCACGCCGTGTTCGACAAGGCTTTTTAACGCCAGTTCGCTGATTTGCCCGGAACCGATTATCATGGCGGTTTTGTCGCCCAAGTCTTTCAGGATGGATTGCGCCAGATCAACGGCGACGGATGCGACGGACACTTTTCCTGCGCCGATGCGTGTTTCGGCGCGTACGCGCTTGCCGCATTTCAGCGCCCGCTGAAACATGACGCTCAGCGTGCGGTTCAACACGCCGGCATGGCGGGCCGCTTCGTAGGTCTGCTGCAATTGACCCATGATTTCATTTTCGCCGACTACCATACTGTCGAGGCTGGCGGCGACGCGAAAGAGGTGCT
>OMKS01001245.1_pt1 | contig 22970 bp, 17 predicted proteins | sample 1674721 | NCBI WGS metagenome assembly OMKS01 (sample SAMN06264996, study PRJEB25208) | sediment metagenome | isolation source: hot spring sediment | place: USA: California | collected 2014-09-02
CCTTTTGCCGAAGGCAAAGGGCTGGCCCGAACCACCACGCCCGGCTCTTTGATTCACACTGCGAATCAAAAGGCCGCCACTCGGCCCGGCGGAAGGACTGTTCGAACGGATCCCTCCCATCCGGGCATTCGGCCCTCCGGTCGGGATCACGGGGGGCCGTGCGGGCGGGGGGGCTGGTGCCCAGATGTGCGTTCTTTGTGTATGATGAAGGGCGGTACGGCGTCAAAAAGGGTAGAGTTCGACGAACGCACGATGATGGCCACATCGCCCCAAAATGAATCGGCGCTGGCGTCGCAGGCGTGTCGCGGCGACCGCCGGGCCCTTCGGCGGCTGCTGTTGCAGCAGTGGTCCTGGATGCGCGCGATGGTCTGGGGCATCGTAGGCGACCCGCACGATGCGGACGACGTGCTGCAAGACGTGTGCGTGCGGGTGCTGAGCCGGATCGAGACGCTGCGCGAGCCTGAGCGGTTTCGGCCATGGCTGGCCAGCGTGGTCCGCCATGAGGCGATCAGCTTTCGCCGCCGGCGAAAACGGCGGCCGGGGCCGCTCGATCCGGTCCGGGCCGAGGGCATACCGGCGGCGGGGACGGCCAGCGCTGAGGACCAAGAGGACCGGCGGCGGCTGCACGAGGCGATCGAGGCCTTGCCGCCGAAGTATCGGGAGGTGTTGATGCTGCAATTGACGGGTCATTATTCGTATGCCGACATCGCGGAACTGCTGGGCGTCCCGGTCACGACCGTTCAGGTCCGGCTGGTCCGGGCCCGGCGGATGGTGCACGACCACATGATGGGGATTCCGGTGAACAGGGTGCCACGAACATGAGCCAGGAAGACATGAGCGAAGATCTGCTGGAAATCCTGATCGGCAGGCATATCGACGGCGAGATCACCCCGGCCGAGCAGCGGCTGCTGGAGGCGCATCTGCGGGATGAGCCCGAGGCGCGGGCGTTGTTCGAGCGGCTCACGTCGCTGCACGCGCGGATAGAGCAGGCCGTCGGATGTGCCAACGCGCAATCCACCGCGGCCGAGGTCATTGTGGATCGTGCGCTGGGCCGGCGGCGGTCGCCCGTGGGCTGGCTGGGTGACGTGGGGCGCCGCTTTCCGTTCGCGGCGGGTCTGGCGGCCGGCCTGCTGATCGGCGTGGCCCTGCTGTTGGCCGGTCGGCGGTTGGGTGTGGGCTCGCCGGGGTTGCCGGACGGCGGTCCGCAGGTCGCCGGGCTACCGACCGGACAGGAGCCGGCGGCCACGCTTGACGCCTCCGATGCGATGGGGCCCAGGCGGAACATTGAATGGGTGAGCTTTACCGATCAGGCCGGGGGCGAGTGGCTCGTGGAGGGCTATCGCTACCGCACGGACCCGCGGGCCCGGCCATGCGGGCTGTAAGCGGGGCAGGACCGAGCCCAAAGCGTGTGAATCCAGGGGCTGAGAAGGGAAAGGATCGAACTATGAGAACGCGGACGAAATGGGTGGTGGCTATGTTGGTTGTGGCCGTGGGTCCGGCGGTTTGGGCCCAGTCGGCAGGCCGGGCCTATCAGGCGACGCCGGGCCGGATCGAGACGGAACATTACATTTATGACCTGTACGGCGGTCCGAACGGCCGAATGATGGGGGGCTATGGCGGCTTCGGCGGTGGCATGGGCGGCTACGGTGGCGGCAGGGGTGGCTACGGTGGCGGCATGGGCGGCATGCTCATCGCGGAGCAGGACCGGCCCTATATCGGAATCCAGCTTGATCCGAATCCGCCGAGCGAGCTGTTGGCCAAGCACTTGGGCTTCGAGCCGGGCCAGGGACTTGTCATCACGAACGTGGCCGCAGACAGCCCGGCGGACGAGGTGGGTCTGGAGCGCGACGACATCATCATCGAGTTTCAGGGCAAGCCCGTCCGCGGCCTCGAGGCGTTCGTCGAGCGGGTTCGCGGTCAGGAGATCGGGCAGGAGGTCGAGCTGGTCGTTATCCACGAAGGCGACCGCCGGCCCGTGCATCTGAAGCTCGCCCGCATGCGCGACCGGGTGCAGTGGAAGTATCCCTTCGAGCCGCAGATGGAGATGTGGTCGCCCGGTCGAGTCTTTCGCATTCCGCCCGGTCAGGACGACTGGATCGAGATCCCGTTTGACCAGATGCCCGACCTGGGAACCGAGCGGCGCGACGTGCGGCGGTTCTTGCAGGAGATTCGGACGTACCACCACGTGGACGACCAGGGTGAGCTGACGGTGACCATCGTGGGCGACCCGCGTCAGGAGGATTCGGCGTTGATTGTGGAGTCCCAAGGCACGCGGATCGAAACCACGATCGGCAAACTCGACAAGCTGCCGGACAAGTTCCGCGATCGCGTGGCTAAGATCGTCACCGAGGCGGCCGAGCAGGCCGAAAAGAGGTCGCGCCGTGATCGCGTGGTTCCACAGCCGCCACTCGATGTGCGGCCGCCGCAACTGGATCTGCCCCGGTGGCGCGAGTTCATGGAGGACATGGAGCGGCGCATACCGAGGCTGGCCCCGGCCCACCGCGATAAACTTCTGGACGAGCTTCGGGAGCGGATGGACCGGTTGGACGATAAGCTTGAGGGCATGCTCGAACGGCTCCGGGAACGGCCGGAGGAGATGGTGCCCGGATTGACGCCGTCCGACCGACACAGGCTCATCGAGGAAATGCGCCGTCGTATGGACCGGATCACTGAGCAGATGCACAAGATGCAGCAGCGGCAGGAGGAGCTTTTTGACCGTCTGCACCACTACCTTCGGAGTCGCATGGATGACGAGTTTCAGGACAGGTTTCTTGAACCCAAGAATAATGCAGAGCAGCCGCGGGAGCCGGCCCCGGGGCCGGGCCCTTCGAGCGAGCCGGTCACGTGATGCGGCTGTAGGGCGGGGGGGGCGATTCGACCGGGCCGATGGTCCATGAACCGTCGGCCCGTGGTGTTTCCGCCGGGCCCTGCGGAGGGGCGTACCGCAATCCGCCGTGCCAAGCCCGGATCAGTCCCTTGTGAAGGATCGCGGGGGCCGATACACTGGGGGACGTGCGAATTCCATTGACCCATTATGGTCTGCCGCAGGTGGCGGTGTTTCCGGCGGTTTTGCTCGCGGCCATGGGTCTGGTCTGGTGGGCCGGGTTCGGACGCTGGCCGGATGCGGCGGTTCTCGTGGTCGAGGGCGTGCTGGTGGTGTTGCTGGCGTGGGTCGTGGCGTTCTTCCGCGACCCGCATCGGGCGGTGCCGGATGATCCGCATGTGCTCGTGGCCCCGGCGGATGGATGCGTGACGGACATCGAGCGATTGGATTCGCATCCCGAGTTCGACGGCCCGGTGCTTCGAATCGGCATCTTCCTGAGCATTTTTAACGTGCACATCAACCGGTCACCCTGTGCGGCCCGGGTGGAGAAGATCACCTACCGTCCCGGCCTGTTCAAAAACGCCATGCATCCCTCATCCGGCCGGGTCAACGAGGCCAACGAGCTTTGCGTGACCCGTCTGGGTGAGCCCCGCGACCCGATCGTGGTCCGCCAGGTCAGCGGCGCCATCGCCCGGCGGATCGTCTGCACCGCCCGCGAGGGGCAGGAATTGGCTGGCGGGGAGCGGTTCGGCATGATAAAATTTGGATCCCGAACGGAGCTTCTGGTGCCGTATCGCGACGACGTGGTCTGTGCCGTCGACATCGGCCGGAAGGTCAAAGCCGGCGCGACCGTGATGGTGCGGTATGCGGCGCCGGTCGCCGATCCACATCGGTGAACGGACGGTGAGGGCCATACGCATGGCCAGGAATCGTGGGGACGATTTGAAGAAGACCAATCTGCTGCGACGAGTCCGCCGCCAGCGGCTCAAGAGCGTGACGATCCTGCCGTCGCTGATCACGCTGATTAACGGCATTTGTGGGTTCGCGGCGATTCTGTTCGCCAGCCGGGGCGAGGCGGAGTTCACCTTCCACGCGCTGGACTTCTCGTCCAATTTCGCGGTGGCCGGGTACCTGATCTTCATCGCGATGATCGCCGACATGCTGGACGGGCGCGTGGCGCGGATGAGCCACACCACGAGCAGCTTCGGCGGCCAGCTCGACAGCCTCTGCGACATGGTCAGCTTCGGCCTGGCGCCGGCGTTTCTGGTGCTCAAGGTGCTCGAGGGGCAGTTCATCACCCATATCACGATGGCCGGGGCGTTTGCCGGCCTGCTGGTGCGCTTCATCTGGCTGTCCGGCGGGGTGTACATGGTGTGCGCGGCGATTCGCCTGGCGCGGTTTAACGTGGAAAACGAGGAGGACGAAACGGCCCACATGAGCTTCGTGGGCCTGCCCACCCCGGCCGCGGCGGGCGTTTTGGTCAGCCTGGTGGTCTTCTACCAGGACATCCTGCTGGCCGAGGTCGGCCGCAGCGTGTTGTCGGCGTGGGTGGAGCCGGTGATGGTCTACCTGCTGCCGTGCATCGCTATCGCCTGTGGCGTGCTCATGATCAGTCGCATCCGCTATCCGCATCTGGTCAATCAGTACCTGCGGGGGCGGCGGCCCATCACGCATCTGCTCTGGCTGGCGGCGATCCTCGGTCTGATCTGGCTGTTCCGTTTGCAGAGCGCACTGGTCATCGCCTTCTGCGGCTTTGCCCTGGTGGGCTTCGTGCGATGGTTCTACTTCAAGGTCATCCTGACCCACCTGATGCGTCGGCCCGAAGCCGAGCCGCCCGTGCTGACCGTGCATCCGACCGGCGACCAATAGGCCGCTCAGCCCATCGATTCGGAGGACAACCCATGCGACGCGTGAGCCTTATCGTGCTGGCCGCCTTCTGGCTGTCGATGCCGGCCTCGGCCCGGGCCGGCGAGGCCCTCGACCGGGGCCTGGTGGCGCTGCAACAGACGGGCGGCGGCGTATTCCTGTCGTGGCGGCGTCTGGCGACGGATCCGGCCTCGACCGAATTCGATCTGGTCCGCTGCGAGCTGGACGAGCGCGGCCTGCCGCGCGCGGCCGTCAGTCGGCGCGTGGGCGGCCGGACCTGCTTCGTGGATGCGGATGTGCGGCCCGGTGCGCGGTATCGGTACTCCCTTTACGCGCGAAACCACGCCCTGCCGGGCGCCTCGGTCGAGATCACTGTGCAGGACAAGCCGCGACCCTGGCTGTCGATTCCGTTGGCCGGCGCGTACGAAGTCAAGAGCGTGGGTGTCGGTGACCTCGATGGAGACGGGCAACTTGAGTTCGTCATCAAGCAGCCCGATTTCAATACCGACCCCTACCAGAAGCCCGGTTACTGGAAACGCAGCGAGACGACGTACACGCTCGAGGCCTACAAGCTGGATGGGACGCTGCTCTGGACCTACGACATGGGCTGGGCCATCGAGGCCGGCACGTGGTACAGCCCTTACGTGGTGTATGACGTGGACGGCGACGGCCGGGCCGAGGTCTACTGCAAGGCCGGCGAGGGCGACCCGCGGGAGGACAGCGGTCTGGTCACCAGCGGCCCGGAGTATCTGGTCAAGCTTGACGGCCGCACCGGCCGCATCACGGCCCGCACCGACTGGCTCACGCGGGACGGATTCGCCGAGTACAACCGCTATCAGCGCAACTTCCTGACCGTGGCCTATCTCGATGGAGAGCACCCCTGCCTGGTCATGCAGCGCGGCACGTACAACCTCATCAAGATCCGGGCGATGAACCGCGACCTGACGACGCTCTGGGAGTGGCAATCCACACAGGAACAGGAGCGTCACAGCGGACAGGGCTCGCACGACCTGATCGCCGCCGACGTGGACGGCGATGGACGGGATGAGCTCGTGATCGGCGCGGCGGTGATCGACGACAATGGCCGCGGCCTGTGGACGCTGGCGAAGGGCCATCCGGACGCCTGCCACGTCGCCGACGTTCTCCCGGACCGCCCGGGATTGGAGATCTTCTACGGCTTTGAGACCAAGCAGGAAACGGGCGGCCTGTGCCTGGTCGATGCGCGGACCGGGGAGATGCTGTGGGCCCACTCCGAGCCGACGCGGCACGTCCATTCGCAGGGCATGGCCGCGGACGTGCTCGCCGACTCGCCCGGCATGGAGGTCTATGCCGGTGAACGCGACCTGCCCATCCGCTGGCTCTACAGCGCCGATGGCCGACTGCTCCGTGCCTATGAGCAAGAGTCCCTTTCACCGCGGCCCCTCTGGTGGGATGGAGACCGAATCCACGAGGTCTGCGTGGAGGAGTCCATCCGCCGGTGGGAGGGGCCGAGCCTGCTCGACCTGGACGGGCGCGTCGTGGCCGTTCTGGACGCCCTCGGCGACTGGCGCGAGGAGGTGTTCGTGTCGGCGCCGGGCGAGCTGCGGATCTTCACAACCACGATCCCCACCGACGTCGTCCGCCCGTGCCTGCTGGAGGATCATCTCTATCGGATGCACGTGGCCTCACAGACCAGCGGGTATTACTCCGGCGCGCACGTGGGTGCGACGGACCGGCCATGACGCCCCAGCCCGCCGTGGCGATGTACGTGCACGTGCCCTTCTGCCGCGGCAAGTGCCGTTACTGTGCGTTCGTGTCCGAGCCGGTCACCCCGGCCCGAGCCGAGACCGTCGTTGCCGCCCTCATCCACGAGGCATGCCAACGGGCGCAGCCCGATACCGTGGAGACGCTCTACATCGGGGGTGGTTGCCCGACTGTCCTGCCGGAGACCGACCTGTTGCGGTTCGTCACGGTGCTTGCCGAGTCGCATCCGCACGTTACCGAGTTCACCGTCGAGGCACACCCCGCCCAGGTGAGCGGGCCGCTGCTGCGCCGTCTGCGGGAGGCCGGGGTCAACCGGCTCAGCATCGGGGCCCAGTCGTTCGTGCCGGGTGAGTTGCAGCGTCTCGGTCGCGCGCACACCACGGCGGACGTGGCTCACAGTGTATATGCCGCCTGCCGGGCCGGATTCGGCAACCTCTCGCTGGACCTGATCGCGGCGGTGCCGGGTTCCACATTGGGCGATTTCGAGCATTCGCTGCGCTGCGCCATCGACCTGGCGCCGCGGCACGTGTCGGTCTATGCCCTGTCGTACGAGGCCGGTACGGAATTGACGCGGCAGCGCGATGCGGGTCTGATCGAGCCCGTTGATGAGGAGACGGATCGCGCGATGACCTTCGCCGCGATTGAGATTCTCGCCGCCGCCGGTTTTGAACAGTATGAGATCTCCAACTTCGCCCGGCCCGGTTTCGAGTGCCGCCATAACCTGACCTACTGGGCCAACCGGCCTTGGCTGGGCATCGGCCCATCGGCCGCAAGCTGGGACGGCGTCCGCCGCACCACCAACGTCGCCGACGTGGAGGAGTACCTTCGGCGGATCGCCGCCGACCAAGAGCCCTGGAATGAGGTTGTGAGTCCCGATCCCATCGAAATCGCCTGCGAGACGGCGGTCCTCAACCTGCGCCGCCGTGGCGGGATCGACCTGGCCGAGTACCAACGGGCCACCGGCTTCGACGCGATGGAGCTGTTCGCCGAGGCCATCGCCGAGCACGTGCAGGCCGGGTTCCTCGCGTGCCGCGATGGCCGCGTCGTTCTGACCACCGCCGCGGTGCCCGTGGCCGACCGCATCCTGTGCGACTTCGCGGCCTTGTAAGCCGCGGTCGCTCGTCCGCCGGCGACACGCCGTCCAACGCGCGCAGAAGAAGAGCCGCGGGCCTCCTGCATCCCACGGCTCTTGCGTGTGTCTCTATCGTCTCCGCGGGCCTCCCTGCCGCGGTCTGATCATTGATCCTTGGCCTCGAACTCGGCGTCGATCACGTCCTCGCCGCCCTTGCGTCGAACCTCGCCCTCCGGCGGCGGGCCCTTCGGGGCCTCCTGGGCGGCCCCGGCCGTCGCCTCCGGGCCCCGCTTCTTGGCCGCTTCCTCATACAGCACCTTACCGAGCTGCTGCACCTCGTTGTTGAAGTTGCCCAGCGCCCGGCGGATCGCCTCGCCATCGTCGCCCTTGATGGCCTCCTTCAGGTTGTTCATGGCGCTTTCGATCTTGCCGCGCACGTCGGCGGGCACCTTGTCGCCGTACTCCTTGAGCTGCTTTTCGGTCTGGTAAACCAACTGGTCGGCCTGGTTCTTCATGTCGATCACTTCGCGCCGCTTGCGGTCCTCTTCCGCGTGCGACTCGGCGTCCTTGCGCATCCGCTCGACCTCTTTCTCATCCAGCCCGGAGCTCGATTGGATCTTGATCGACTGCTCCTTGCCCGTGCCCAGGTCCTTGGCGGATACGTTCAGGATACCGTTGGCGTCGATGTCGAAGCTGACCTCGATCTGCGGCACGCCGCGGGGCGCCGGCGGAAGGTCCGTCAACTGGAAACGCCCCAGCGTGCGGTTGTCCCGCGCGAATTCCCGCTCGCCCTGCAGGACGTGAATGTCCACGCTCGTCTGGTTGTCCGCCGCCGTCGAGAACACCTCCTTCTTGCTCGTCGGAATCGTGGTGTTCCGCTCGATCAGCTTGGTCATCACGCCGCCCAAGGTCTCGACGCCCAGCGACAGCGGCGTGACGTCCAGCAGCAGGATGTCTTTGACGTTCTGGTCACCGGCGAGCACCGCGCCCTGCACGGCCGCCCCCAAGGCGACCACCTCGTCCGGGTTGATGCTCTTGTTCGGGTCCTTGCCGAAGATTCCCTTGGCGATCGCCTGCACCTGCGGAATCCGCGTCGAGCCGCCCACCAGCAGCACCTCGTCCACGTCGCCGCCCGACAGCCCCGCATCCCGCAGGGCCTGCTCGCAAGGCCCGCGCAGCCGTTCAAAGATGGGCTCGGCCAGCGACTCGAACTTGCTCCGCGTGATCGTGACCTGCAGGTGCTTGGGCCCGGATGCGTCGGCGGTGATGAACGGCAGGTTCACCGTCGTCTCCACCTGCGTGCTCAACTCGCACTTGGCCTTCTCCGCGGCCTCCTTGAGCCGCTGATGCGCCATCGGGTCCTTGCGCAGGTCGATGCCCTCGGTCTTGCGGAATTCCTCGGCCAGGTAGTTGATCAACACCTCATCCAGGTCGTCGCCACCCAGATGCGTGTCGCCGTTGGTGCTGAGCACCTCCACCACGTTCTCGCCGATATCCAGGATCGAAATGTCAAACGTGCCCCCCCCGAAATCGAAGACGGCGATCTTCTCATCCTTCTTCCGCTCCAGCCCGTAGGCCAGCGCCGCGGCCGTCGGTTCGTTGATGATCCGCTCGACCTGGAGCCCCGCGATCGTCCCGGCGTCCTTCGTCGCCTGCCGCTGGGCATCATTGAAGTACGCCGGCACGGTGATGACCGCCTGCTCGACCGTCTCGCCCAGATAGTCCTCGGCCGTCTTCTTGAGGTCCTGAAGGATCATCGCCGAGATCTCCGGCGGGGTGTACTCCTTGCCCCGGATGCTGACCATAACCGGCTCATCGGGCCCGCCCACGATTTTGTAGGGCACGAGCTTCTCCTCGCTGCTCACCTCCTGGTGTCGCCGGCCCATAAACCGCTTGATGGAAAACACGGTGTTCTCAGGGTTCGTGACCTGCTGATGGCGGGCGCTCTGACCCACCAGCCGCTCGCCCTTATCGGTGAACGCCACGACGCTGGGCGTGAGCCGGGAGCCCGACGCATTGATAAGTACTTTAGGCGCCGAGCCTTCCATCACGGCCACCACCGAGTTGGTTGTTCCGAGGTCGATTCCTATGATCTTGGCCATCGTTCCAGCTCCCTTCGAAAGAGGCATATCGCGCAAAACTCCACGTAAGCCTCTTTTGCAAACCTCGTGCCAGGTCTACCGAATGACCTGCAAACTCTTTTATTGCATAGACTTACATATTTGCGTGGCCATCGGGCCATGTCATATTGACAGTTTGATTCGGCTGTGGGGTGATTCCTGGCAGGCCTTCTACCTGCCTGAGGCGGGGTTTCCGGGGCCCGGCTGGGTCGGCTGATCGGGGGATGTGCCGCTCTCGACCGAATCGGCGTCGCTGGGCTCCAGCAGCTCGAAAATGCCGGCCAACTCGTCGACCTGCAGCCGAATGGCCTCCAGTCCCGGGTCATTCAGATCGGTGCACTCGCTGAGACGATCACTTGCGAATGTCGGTTCGCTCAATCGGGTTTTGCTGGCCCAGAGGGGTATTTCCAGCGTGAACTCAGACCCCCGGCCGGGTTCGCTCTCCACCCAGACCCGGCCGCCCAACAGCTCAGCGAGCTGGCGGGTGATGGCCAGCCCCAGACCGGTGCCGCCGAATCGCCGCGAATGACTCGTGTCAGCTTGGACAAAGGCGCCAAAGATGTTGTGTATCTTCTCAGGTGTAATACCGATGCCGGTATCACGGACGATGAATCGCAAGACGGGGCCCTTGCTCTCTTCACCGACGTCGACGATCAGGTCGACCGAGCCGGACGGCGTGAACTTGATCGCGTTGCTCACAAGATTCACCAGGCACTGCCGTAGCCGGGCCGGATCGGTGCAGATGCGCGGCGGCAGCGACGGGGCAAGGGTGACCCGGAAGTCCAGACCCTTGGCTTGGGCGGCGGGTTCCAGCAGCGAGGCGATCTGCTCCACGATCGGCCCCAGAGTGCACTCGACGAGGTTCATTTCGAGCTTGCCGGCCTCGATCTTGGAGAAGTCCAGGATATCGTTGACGATGTTCAGCAGATGCAGCCCGGCATGATGGATCGTCTGCACGTGCTGTTGCTGCGTCTCATCCAGGCCGTCTTCCAAAAGCACTTCGCTGAATCCGATGATCGCGTTCATCGGCGTGCGGATTTCGTGGCTCATGTTGGCCAGGAACTCACTCTTGGCGCGGCAGGCGTCAAGCGCCTCCTGTGCCAGGATGCGCGCCTGCTCGGCGGCGAGCTCCAGCTTGCGATTCGTCGCCTCGGCCTGGCTCCAGGCCTGGGCGGCCTCGTCCTTGGCGTCACGCAGATCCTGCTCGTAGCGCTTCCGATTCGTGACGTCCTGCAGCGTCTCGACCGCGCCGACCAAGTGGCCCTCGGAGTCCGTGATCGGCGCGGCGGTGAAGAACAGCCAGCGGCCATCGGGCCCCATGTCCTCGAAAAACGCCTCGCATTCGTAGGCGCCGTCCGCGATCGCCGACGGTCGAAACGCCCGGCCGTAGTACCGGGTGATCTCCTGTGCGTCCGCATGGTCCAGCACCAGGTCGGCCATGATGGGTCGCGGTGATTGATAGAAGGCCGACCAGTGCCGGTCGGTCCCGACGACGTGATCGGCGTCGATGTCCGTCAGGGCCGCACAGGCCCGGTTCCAGTGCGTCACGCGGTGGTTCTGATCGATCACCAGGGTCGGAACGGGGCTGCCCTGGAGAATCTGGTGCAGGCGCTCATGGGCCTCGCGACGGGCGTCTTCCGTGCGTTTGCACTCGGTCACGTCCCGCACGAGCGCGTAGAATATCTCGGCGCCCGACAATTCGATGCAGCCCAGTGTCACCTCCGTGTCGAAGCAACGGCCATCGAGTCGTCGGTGCCGCCACTCAAAACGGCAGACCTGATCCAGCCGGACCGACTCGAAGATGGCGGCGGCCCGCTGGCTCGACACCGAGCCGTCGGGCTGCCGCTCGGGGCTGAAGTCAACAGGCCCCTGGCCAAGAATGTCCTCCGCGGTGCACCCAAACATGTCGAGGGCTCGTGGGTTGCATTCCACATACAGCCCATCTCGAATCAGAAAAATGCTGTCTCCGGCCGAGGTAAAGAGCATTTCGTAGAGCTTCTTCCGTTCGCCAAGGACCCGTCGCACGCTGGAGATCTGTCCCCGGGCCGACCATGCCAGAGCAGCCAGTATCCACAGCACGCCCACACTTACGCTGCACGCCCACTGCAGCCCCGCCGGGTACCAGCCGGTCATGTCGGCCAGCAGGTACAACCGCCAGATCCCGCTCTCGTCGGTCAAACCCGGAACCAGCCGCGTTGCGACGGCATAGCGCCGCCCATGAAGGACCGTATGGGTCGTGTCCAGCCGGCACGGCAGCGGTCGCGGTTCTGGTTGGTCGGGGCCAAACGCCTCGGCGAATTGTCGCGTCGCAACGGACTTCCGATCCGGCGATCCGGTCGTCCTGAAAAGCCACGATGGCTCCGATGCGGCGAACACGACCCCCAGCGGCGAGACCAGGACCGCCGATCCGCCAAGCTGCCCCAAGAATGCATCCACGGGTTCCAGCGGCATCTTCATCACCACGGCGCCGATCGGGGCCGATTCGGCCGCCCCCTGGTCGTACACCGGCGAAGCGTAGTACAGACCCCGTTTGGCGGTTGTGACGCCCAACGCGGGGTAGACCACGTCGCGACCTTCCATCGCCTTTGTGAAGTAGGGGCGAAAACTGTACGTGTTGTCGATCAGCGTCTGGGTGTTATCGGGCCCATAACGCGTGGAGGCGACCACGCGGCCCCGGCGGTCCATGGCGTAGAGGATCGAGCCGCCGAACGCCTGGCGCACCCGCTCCAATTCCGCGAGCAGGCCGGGTTCGTCTTTCACGGCGCGCCCGGCCACCACGTCCTGCACGCCGGCGTCGGCCAGGCCCAAGGCGTGGGTCGCCCCCAGAACCCGCGTGTGCAGGAGCACATCCGCCAAGCGGTCGACCGCTTCCTGAGCCGTTTGATTGAGCCGGGCATGATGCTGCACGGACAGGACCGCACGTAACGTCCAGCGGGCCAGGATCAAGGCCAGCGCCAGTCCCACGACAAAGACGGCCGCGGGCGCGATTCGGCGACGAGCCCACCACCGAATGCGGCGCGGCGGCCGCGCCGACCGGCCCGCCGGCTTCGATCCATCCTGTCTCATATAGGACTGTCGGTCCCCCATCCAGGGTCCCCCAAAAGGTCACACCCCTTGCGTCCGAGGCGCTCGGCCGCAGGTCCCGACATATCGACCGATTCGAAGAGGCACTTGGCGGGTTTGTAAGAACGGCCGGGCCGCGATCCAGCCGCCTCGCAATTGTCATCAAAGCCGGGCCGGATGTCTATGTTTACGAAGGGACGGACAATCGCAGGTCAACCCATGGATCGAAGCCCGCGCATGCGCCGAACATGCGCACCGTCGGCTTTGACGCCCGCGGGTGGAACGAGTAGAATGGCCGGTGATTCGCGAAGGATGACGTCCCCTCCAACACGAGAAAGGAAACAGGATCATGAAATCCAGATTATGGCTTACAGGGCTGTTGGTGTGTGCCCTCGGGACCTGCGCCCGGGCGGATGAGCCGGAATACGCCGCGGTTTTCGCCGACGGGTCCAAGATCGGGTACATGATGCACCAGCGTATCGTGACCGGTGGCCAGGTCCACACGACGGAAACGATGCACTTGACCATTGCCCGTGGCGGCGTCGTTCTGCCCATCGGTGTGCAGAGTACGACGATCGAGACGACCGACGGCGAGCCGATCCGCTTCGAGTACGCCATGGACGCGGGCCTCATGAAGCAGAAGACCCGCGGCACGATTCGTCCCGACGGCCGGCTCGAGGTCGTCGCCGAGATGATGGGAACGACGCAAAAGCAGGTCCTTCCCTGGCCCAAGGGCGCGCTGATGAGCGAGGGGCTGCGCCTGCTGGAGCTCAAGACGGAATTGAAGGAAGGGGAGTCCTTCACCGCGACGGTGTTCGAGCCCAGCCTGCTCTCGGCCATCGAGGCGACGGTCACGGTCGGCCCCGTCGTGGAGGTGGACCTGCTGGGGCGGGTGGTGCGTCTGACGGAGACGACCGTCGTCATGCAGACACCCAGCGGACAGGTGGTTACCAAGGCCTACGTGGACGAGGACCTCAACACCTTTAAAAGCGTCACGGAAATGCTGGGGATGCGGCTGGAGATCATCGCCTGCGACAAGACGTTCGCCCTGAGCCCGAACGACGTGGTGGACTTTTTGGACAAGATGCTGGTGCCCAGTCCCCAGCCGCTGGAACCAACGGCGGCCAAGGCGATGGTCTATCATATCGTGCCCACGCAGAGTGATCACGGGTTGCAGTTCCCCGCAACGGATTATCAGCAGGTGGACAAGGCGGCCGATGGTTCCTATCGCGTGACGGTCCGGACCAAGCCTATTCCCACGGGTCAGACGTTCCCGTACAAGGGCAAGGACGCCGAGCTGCTTGAGGCCCTCAAGCCGACGACGTATCTGCAGTGCGACCAGGAGGCGATCCAGGACCTGGCGCGGCAGGCCGTGGGGTCGGTTCGTGACGCGGGCCAGGCCGCCAAGAAGATCGAGGCCTTCGTCGATCAGTACGTCAGCGGCAAGAACCTGTCGGTCGGTTACGGTACGGCGCTGGAGGTCGTCGCGAGCCGGCAGGGCGACTGCACCGAGCACGCCGTACTCACCGCCGCGATGTGTCGGGCCATCGGTATCCCCGCGCGGGTGGTGTTCGGGCTGGTCTACGTCGATGAGTTCCTGGGCCGGGAGCACGTGTTCGGCGGGCACGCCTGGGCCGAGGCGTGGGTCGGCGACACGTGGGTGGGTCTGGATGCCACGCGCAGCGCTCAGGGTTTTGGGCCGGGCTACATCACGCTGGCCCGGGGGCACGGCGACCCGAAGGACTTCTTCGGCATGATCCACACGTTAGGGTACTTCCGGATCGCCAAGATCGAGTCGCGATGAGGTTCTTTCTTCGACAGGTGCCAAGGCCCGAGCGTCTCTTGGCCCACGTATGACGGACGAAGCCAGGGGCCCTGGTCGCTCACGAACGCGGCTTGGAGACGAGGCGAGCACAATGCCGGCTCTTTTCCCCGTGGGGGCCTTGCCGGGCCGTCAGCGGGGGTCCTTTTCGCGGATCAGCGGCACGAAGCGGACGGGCATCCGCGACTCACGGCGGATCGTGCCGTCGACGTTCTTATGGACGACGACGAGCTCCTGCACCGTGTTCCGCGGTCCCACGGGGATGACCATCCGGCCGCCGGGCTTGAGCTGGTCGAGCAGCGGCTGGGGGATGTCTTCGGGGGCACACGTGACAATAATCGCGCCGAACGGGGCCTCTTCGGGCCAGCCTTGGTAGCCGTCGCCGATCCGCACGTGGAGGGTCTCGTAGCCGTGACGGCGGAACGTCCGGATGGCCCGTTCGCCCAGGGGCCGCACGATCTCGATCGTGAACACGTGGGGCGTGAACTCATTGAGGACGGCCGCCTGGTAGCCCGATCCCGTGCCGATCTCCAGCACCTTCTCGCTCGGGTCCAGGTCCAGCAGGTGCGTCATGTACGCCACGATATACGGCTGGGAGATGGTCTGGCCGAAGCCGATGGGCAGCGGCGAGTCGATGTAGGCCGCCCGGGCCTGGGTCTCCGGCACGAACCAGTGCCGTGGCACGCTTTGCATGGCCCGGAGGACGGGCGGATCGTTCAGCCCGTAGACGTCGCGCAGCACCTCGACCATCCGACGGCGGTCATCCTGTCGCTCGCTCGAGCGGGGACGCGTCCACACGCGGTTGGGATCACCGGGCACGGGCGTCTCAATGAGCCATTCGGTCGGGGGGGATTCAGCCGCGACAGCCGGTGGGCTCTCCGCCGGTTTCGGCACATCGTTCTCTCGGCAACCGGCCGCCAGCAGCAGCAGCGCCGGCAGGAGCAACGCGCCCAGACGCCCGGTCCACGGCCGCAACATGTTGTGCGTGGTATACGATTTCATCTCCTTCTCCGACCCCAAACATTGGTGCTTTGAGCCCTCAGAAAACCAACAGCGGCGTGTCGATGGGTGTGTCCACCAGGGTGGGATCCATGCCCAGATAATCGCCCACGAAGTCGTCGAGCTGATCCCGCGTTTTCTTGCTCAGCAGCTTGCCCACTTCGTGGGTGACGGGCCCACCGACCATGAACGGCAGCAGCGTCCGCTCCAGCCGGGGCCCGCGGCACTTGGCGCAGATCTGGTAGCTGTGCAGCCCGGCCCGCGGCTCGCCGCTGACCAGACATCGGTCGATCCAGGGTTCGATGTCGTCGCCGGCGAGTGTTTCGTCGGGCAGTTCCGTCAAGCGCCTTAACCGCCCGGCCCAGTCCACCCGCTCGGCCAGGTAGCGTTCGATCCGCGCGGTGGATTCGGCGCTCAGTTCGCCGCCAAGCTGCTCGGCACAGGTCTGACACATCGCGTACTCGACAATCACCTCCGTGCCGCGAAAGACCTTCTCGATCATATACTCGCACGTCTCGTCGAGCAGGCTCGTCGAACAGACAATGCACCGGCTGAAGGGCCCGTCCTCGTAGACCGAGTGAAAGATCTTCGGAATCGGCACGTATAGTTCCGAATCGTCAAACATCTCAGGCTCCATAAGCCCGGTCCTTCACGTCGTTACTTTGTGTCGAGGGGTTCGACGGCCGCGGGGCGCACCCGACCGGACAAGAACACAATTACGGTTTCCACGGTCATCCAGGCGGCCAGGAGAAACACCGCTGCGCCCACCACGACAAGAGGCCACTTCTGGGCGGCGTAGTTGGCCCGCAGGTTGATAACCATGGCCCAATTCGTCAGCACCAGCATGATCAGGCAGGGAATGCCCGCCAGCAGGTACATGAATCCACCCTTTCGCTTCAGGTACATCGTGACCACCAGCAGTGCCAAGGCCGCCAGGAGCTGGTTGGTGGTGCCGAACAGCGGCCAAAGACGCAATGCTCCCGTGCCCGCGCCGCTGAAGACCAGATGTCCTTGCTTGTCGGTGTCGGTGAAGGCCAGCAGGCCCGCCGTGACCACGGCGATGGTGGTGGCGATCCAGCGGTTGCCCAGACGCGGCAGCTTCAGGTCCTCGGCCAGCTCGCCCACGACGTAACGCTGGATGCGTGTCGCGGTGTCCAGCGTGGTGCCGGCAAACGACGTAATAAACACACCCATGATCGCAAAACCCAGCGTCTGCGGGATGCCCATGGATTGCATTATGTTGGCAGCCCCCACGACAACGGGTCGCAACCGATCCCCCAGCGTCTGACCGCCGATCCAGGTGCGGTACTTGGCGTACCAGGCCTCGCTGCCGGTCAGGCCTTCATAGCCCAACCCGAAACCCGCCGCGATGCACAGAATGATCAATACGGCCAGCATGCCCTCGGTAAGCATCGAGCCATAGCCCACAAACTGGGCGTCCGGCTCGCGGGCGATCTGCTTGGGGCTGGTGCCCCCGGCCACGAGTGAATGAAAGCCGCTGACCGCCCCACACGCGATGGTCACGAACATCATGGGCAGCAGCGGGGGCACCTCGGCTCCGAGCCGGTGGTTGATCGCCGGTGCGCTCAAAGGAAGGCCGCCGCCCGTGAACGACGCGGTCACGACGCCCACGACCAGCAGGGCCATCATGATAAAGAGCTGCCAGGCGTTGATGTAGTCGCGCGGCTGCAAGAGGGTCGTGACGGGCAACGTGGAGGCGATCCAGGCATAGATCAGCAGGATGATCGTCCAGGTTCCACCTGCGGACAGACGCCCCATGTCCGGAATGCTGAACATCCCCGGTCGCACGTGCTCGATCCAGGCGCCCAGACCGACCCCGACGTACATCGCCGTCACGGCCACGATCGTCGAGATCACGACGTTGGCGTTTCGTTTGTAGATGGCGTAGCTCAAGGCCAGGGCAATGGGGATTTCCAGCCAGACGGCCAGCACGCTCTCGGGATAGAGCTTGAAGACCGTGGCGATGACCAGGCCGAAGACGGCGATGATAATCAGCAGGGCAAAAAAGACGATCACGAAAAAGATGAACCGCACCCGCGGATTGATGTAGCGGGCGGCCACCTCCGAGAGGCTCTTGCCCTCGTTTCGCAGGGACACGACCAGCGTGCCGAAATCGTGCACCGCGCCCATGAAGATGCAGCCGAACACCACCCACAGGATGGCCGGCAGCCAGCCCCAGATGATCCCGATGGCCGGGCCGACGATGGGGCCGGTGCCGGCGATCGAGGTAAAGTGATGTCCGAAGATGATGCCCTTGCGGGTGGGCACGTAGTCGATGCCATCCTGCTTCTCGCGACTGGGCACCGGAGCGTCGGCCCGCAGCCGGAAGACCTTCCGGGCCAGAAACCGGCCGTAGGTGTGATACGCGATGAGATAGGCCGCTCCACATCCAAGCATCAGCAGCAGGCTCTGCATGATCGACCTCCTGTGATTCGAAGATGCCGTCCGTGTCCCCCGTCGCCGGCGTGGTCCGGACGACTACACATCCCTTTATATCAGGCCCGACCGCCGTCTGCCAGAAAAACCGCCGTCCGGCCACATCTTCTGATGCGTTTGCGTCAATGCCGACGCCGCAGGAGCAGGCGGATCGGCACCTCGTCCAGGTCCAGCAGATCACGCAGCCGATTCACAATGAAACGCTGAAAACCCGCATCGAACCGGTCGGGATCGTTAACGAACAGCAGCAGGCTGACGGGGCGGACGCCCACCTGCGTGGCGTAGTAGATCTTCGGCAGGCCGCCATGTTTGCGGGCCACGCTGACCCGCTCCTGGCGGATCGCCTCCACGGCCTGGTTCAGTCGCCCGGTGGGAATCTGCTGTGACGCCTGCTCGTAGAGATCAATCGCCACGTCGAGCACGGCCTTTACGTTGCGCCCGGCGGTCGCCTCGGTCATCACCAGCGGCGCATGCCGCAGCCCCGGCAGCACGGCGTCCAGGTACGCGCGGTAGTCCGTGGCGTCGGCCTGGCCGCCGACCAGGTCCCACTTGTTGATGACCAGCACGCACGCCTTGTGCTGCTCGGTGATCTCGTGCGCCAGCTTCTTGTCGACCTGGGAGATCTCCACCGAGGCGTCGATCAGGAACAGCACCACGTCGGCCCGGCGCAGGCTCCGCAGGACCCGGGTGTGGCTGTAGAACTCGATGCTGTCGGCCAGGCGGCTCTTCTTGCGGACGCCGGCGGTGTCGATCAGCAGCAAGGTTTGCCCCGCGTAGTCGATCCGCACGTCCACCGCGTCGCGGGTCGTGCCGGGCACCTCGCTGACGATCACCCGCGGCTCGCCGGCCAGGGCGTTGATGAAGGTGCTCTTGCCGACGTTGCGTTTGCCCACGACGGCGATCCGCATCCGTTCGGGCTCGACGGTCCCGCTCGGCAGGTGATCCAGCGCCTGGGCCATCCGCTCCATCAGCACCGTCTGGTTGACGGAGTTGATCGCCGAGACGCACAGGGCCGGGCCGAAACCCAGCCTCGCGAACTCCCCCGCCTGGCCGAACATCGCCGGCGTGTCGGCCTTGTTGGCGACCAGCAACACCTCCAGTGATTGTCGTCGCAGCAACTGGGCGATTTGTTGATCCAGCGACATGAGCCCGTCGCGGACGTCCACCATGAACAGCACCAGGTCCGCCCGGTCCAGGGCCTGGCGGATTTGATGCTCGACGTGCTCGGTCAGTTGATCGCTGTCGACGATGCCGTAGCCGCCGGTGTCGACCAGCTCAATGTACCGCCCGCCGCACTCGACGATCGTGCTGATGCGATCGCGCGTGACCCCCGCCGTCGGCTCGACGATGCTGATCCGCTCGCCCGCCAACGCGTTGAGCAAGCTGCTCTTGCCCACGTTGGGTCGCCCCACAATCGCCACCACGGGTATCGCCATGTGCTTGTCCTGTCGGGTTTTGCCGTTTACCCCACGCCAAACACCGCAGTATACCGCCTCGCGGTCATCGGGGAAAGGCCCCAGAGGCGTCTTCTGCTCGATGCCGCCCCATAGACGCCGCGGCCCGGACCTGGTAGGCTCATGGCGGCGTGGCCGCACGCCCGCCGGAGGTGATCCATGCCGGACAAACGCAAACATCGCGGACCGCATCCCGACGACCGCACCCTGTTCGCGCCGGACCAGTGGGCCGGGTTGCGGGGGGCGGTCCGGGACTACTCGACCCTGCTGACGTGGGGCTACGCACCGGCCGGGGCGCTCAAGCTGGTGGGCGATCACTTTCGCCTGGTGCGGCGGCAGCGACTGGCGGTGATGCGGGCCGCGTGCGGCGAGCCGCAGCGGAAAAGCCGACGGTCGCGGCGGATCGAGCTACGACAACTCGCCGGACAGGAGGTGGTGATCGACGGCTATAACCTTCTGATCACCGTCGAAGCGCACCTGGCCGGGGGCGTGATCCTGCGGGGACGGGATGGGTGCCTGCGCGACTTGGCGGGGATGCACGGCTCGTACCGCCGGGTGGAGGAGACGGTGCCCGCCCTGCGGCGGATCGGGGAGGCCCTGGCGGGTTTGCGGCCGGCCTCGGTCCATTGGCTGCTGGATCGGCCCGTGTCGAACTCCGGGCGGCTCAAGGGGATGATCGAGTCGCTGGCCGCCGAGCACGGCTGGCCGTGGCGCGTCGCGCTAAGCGAGTGCACCGACCACGACTTGGCCGCCTGCCAGGGGCCCATCGTCACCAGCGACAGCGCCGTGCTCGACCGCTGCGGACCGTGGTGCAACCTGGCGGCGTACATCGTGGAGCACTGTCCCCGCTCAGAGCCGATCATCGACCTGAGCGGCGAGGGCGATGCACTCCCGGAACCACATTAGGACGCCGCTCCGTGATTGTCGCGGTCCGTCACTTGGGCCAGTCGGCCGGGCAGGGCTGCAGCCAATAGGACGCCAAGTGGGCGAAGTCGGCGACGTCCACCGCGCCGTCGCCGTCCAGGTCCGCCGTCAGCGCCGGCGACGGCGGCTGCATCATCCATTCATCCACCAGCCAGAGCAGATCGTCCAGGTCGACCACGCATGGCTCATACAGACCGGGCGCCCCCGGATCGACAATGATCCCGTTGCTCCACAGGTCGTTGTCGCCCCGTTGGCCGTCGACAAAGTGCAGCACGATCCGACGGCCGAATATCTCCGCGCCGGTCTGGCCATCGTACATGAACGCGTACCAGTGCGGCGCCGGCTGGGCGTGCGTCGGACCGTACTTGTAATACACCTCGGGCGCCGAGCCGGGCGGCAAGTCCAGCGTCACCGTCGTCGATCCGCCGATCGGCAGACCCATGACCGTAAAGCCGATGAAATCAAAGACGAAGTTCCAATCGTCCGGCACATCCGGCGGCGAGGGATTGTCCTGGACGCCCACGTTGCCCAGCATGACGTCGTTCGGACACGCGACCGTGACGTAGGCGTAGTCGTTGTTCGTGTGAAACGATGCCACGTTGTCCTGTTGGCTGTCGGGAATGCCGTCACCGTTGCCGTCATAGCCGGGGTCGCTGCCATCCGGCCCGGCTTCCAGGGCATCGGGGATCCCATCATGGTCTTCATCCGATCCCCGCCGGATGAAGTAGGTGATCTTGTCCTCCCGCTCGTGCACGGCGTGCAGGCCTCCGGCCATGTCCGCGGCCACGTCGAGCTCGTGGAAGGCGCCGGCGCGAGCGGTCAGATATTCGAAACTCCGGTCTCCCGGCTCGCCTATGGTCAGGCCGAATCCCTCTTCATCAAGGCTGTTGCAGGCGACGACGGGCACGTCTCCCGGCGCCATCGCGATATGGCTGGCACCACTGGTGAACTCGCCCTCCTCGACCAGGTCATTATGCCAACTGCCATCGATCCGCACCGCGCGGCGATAGTCCTCGCGCGGCTCGCCCTGGCCGCTGACGTAGCTGATGTGGGGCCGGTCCAATGAGTCGACGACGATATCGCACACCATGCCTTCCATCTGCCCGCCGCTCCAGAGGGTCTCCACGGCCTCGGGGTCCTGCCAGACGCCGTCCGGCGCGTTGGTCATGTATGCAATGCCCTGGTACTCGACGGGTCCTCCGGGGATCAGGTCCCACGTGTAGAAGGTCACATGCGCGTGGTCCTGGGAATCCAGCGCCAAGGCCGCGCGGTCGTAGGCCGTCGTCAGGACCTGGCGTTGCCAGGAGCCGGACGTGTTCGTACAGTACACCAACGGGCTCGGATCGGCCATGCCCCAGCAGTTCATGTAGGTCACATGCGCGTGGGCGTCTGCATCGACCTCCAGGTCGACGGACCAGACACCGGCATCGTGATACGTGGTTCCCGTCTCCCAGATCACCTGTTCGGCGACGACCACCGGCTTGGACCATGCGCCGGCACGGTTGTGTATGTACTCCAATCGGTGTATTTGGTTGAAGATGACGCCCCGCACATCCAGCTCCACGTCGTCAACCACGTAGACAATGTGGGCAAAACCCTCTGCGTCGAGGGCGATGTCCGAATACACGGCCTGCTCGTAGTAGTAGTGTGGATTGCCGACTATCATGGGATCCGGGTGGCCGGTTCCGTCGAAGACGATCTCCTTGTGCCAGCGGCCGCTGCGATTGGTGGCGTAGATGACGTCGTCCCAACAGTGCACGATCGGGTAAGTGATCAGCGGGTGGGTGCCTACGTGATCGATGAGGCGCAGGCCGTCACGCGTGAAACAGACGTGTGCCGCACCCGTTGCATCCGCCTCGACTCGCGGCCACCAGCCGTCGCCCAGGTCCTTCTTGAGGAACTCCACGACCCGCGTGAAGATCGTCATCATGTTGTTGGCGGCGATGGGGTCATCCGTGCCCGCGTCGGCGCTGCCGCGGGCGCTGATCCGCCCGGTCCGAAGCGGGCGGACCACGACGGTGACCTCGCCGATCCAGCCCGGCTCGAGGTCGCCCATCGGGCAGATCACCGTCGGATACTCTTCCATCATCTCGAAATAACACAGCCCGCGCGTGCCATACGCCGACACAAACTCCACGGCGTCGCTGAGTCGCACAAAGCCCGCAACCCCCTCGGCGGCATCGGGACCGTTGTTTCGCACCACCAGTTGATAGATCAAGTGGTCGCCCATGGCCACCGGGTCCGGCTGATCGGTCATGGTGACCTCGAGATCGGCCCCGGTCGGGCGTTCGTAGTCCAGGTAGAAGATGTCGGCGTTGCCGTGCCGTTCATCGGTCCAGACGACACGATGGCCGTCGATGTCCGGGTCGGTCTGGGCGTGCTCGTCCGTCACGAGCGGAACGGTTTGGCCCGTCGTCAGGTCATACAGGTAGATGTCCCCATCGGGGTCATTGCGGTAATCCACCCAGACGACGGCCGCCTGTCAGGCCGCCGGGGTCTTCTGTTCGCTCGCGTGGCTCGTAATGCGCGTCTCCGTCTCCGTGCTCAGATCGTACAGGTAGATATCGTAGTTGCCGTTTCGTGAATCGCGCCAGACGATGCGATCACCGGAAACGGCCGCCTGAGA
>OMKS01001246.1_pt1 | contig 22967 bp, 15 predicted proteins | sample 1674721 | NCBI WGS metagenome assembly OMKS01 (sample SAMN06264996, study PRJEB25208) | sediment metagenome | isolation source: hot spring sediment | place: USA: California | collected 2014-09-02
CGAATTTGCAGCCGAAGCGTAGCTTCGGGCAAATTCGGGACAACTGAGCTATGGCACCAAATTTATTTTTAAAGAACTACCTTAATATTACGCCGCCTGTGCTCTACTCCCGAAAAACTGCCTTAGTAAGGGAATGCAATATTACTGCAAACCGGGGAATTTTCAAAAAAAATCCTTTTCATTTGATTTTGGTGTCAATTTATTTAGAATTATTACAAATTCAAAAATCCCCCTCTTATTTATGTCCGTCAATGTTGCTACCTTTGCTGCCGGATGAAAAGCACCGAATATATTACCCATACCCTTCCCAACGGGATGAGACTGATCCATCACCAGATTCCCGGAGAGGTGGCCCATGCCGGACTGATGATCCATACCGGGTCCAGGGATGAGGAAGAGCAGGAACATGGTCTGGCCCATTTAACAGAGCATTTGTTGTTCAAAGGAACCCGGCGGCGAAAAGCTTACCACATTCTCAGCCGGATTGATGATGCCGGAGGCGAGCTGAATGCCTATACCACCAAGGAGGAAACCTGCGTATATGCTTCTTTCCTGCGAAGAGACTATGAAAGGGCCCTGGAGCTGATCAGCGATATTGTTTTTCATTCCATATTCCCCGAAAAAGAATTGGAGCGGGAAAAAGAAGTGATCATCGACGAGATCCGATCTTACCTCGACAATCCTGCAGAACTGATCTTCGACGATTTCGAAGAGCTGGTTTTCCGGCATCAGCCCATCGGAAGAAATATTCTGGGAACGGAACATTCCGTCAGCCGCTTTACCCGGGAAGACGTACTGCGCTTCATAACGAACCATTACCATACCAGCGATATGGTGCTCTCTTCCGTGGGTAATGTCCCGTTTCCCCGTCTGGTCAGATGGTTTGAAAAGTACTTTGGCAACGTCCCGGCCCTCCTGAGAAAAGAATCCCGTAGTCTGCCTGGTCCTTACCATCCGGAAAAATTGACCCTGGAGAAAAATACCTACCAGACCCATTGTGTGCTGGGAACCACTGCCTACGATGTAAAAAACGAAAAACGCCTGGGCCTGTACCTGCTGAACAATATTCTGGGAGGGCAGGGATTGAATTCCCGGCTGAACCTGTCGCTGAGGGAAAAAAGCGGGTATGCCTACAACATTGAATCATCCTATCATCCTTATACCGACGCCGGTATTCTTTGTATATATTTCGGTACCGACCGGAAAAACCTGGAAAAAAGCCTGGCAATCACTCACCGTGAGCTGGAAAAACTCCGCAACAGGCGACTGGGCGACCAGCAACTCCGGAAGGCAAGAAAACAGATAACCGGCCAGCTGGCCCGCGGAATGGAAAACCATGAAAGCCTGATGCAGAGCCTGGCCAAAAGCCTTCTGGTGTTCGGAAAGGCTGACCCCCCGGAGGTATTGTACAGGAAAATCGAAGCCATCCGGTCAGAAGAGCTGCAGGAAATTGCCAACGAAATCTTCAACCCGGACGGGCTGTCACAACTGGTGTACCTCTAATCCGCAAAGAAACACCTTTGCGATCAGGAAGAAGAGGAGAGTCAGGACTTTATCAGACCATTCGAACACGTAATATGAATCACCATGCCTGATCTGTCACCCGAACTGGAGGAATACATCCGGAACCATACCGAACCCGAGGATCCCCTGATGGAAGAACTGGAACGGATAACCCACACCCTGGTGCTCAATCCGCATATGCTTTCGGGAAGGATCCAGGGAAAGATCCTGGAAATGTTCAGCCGCATGATCCGCCCGAAAACCATCCTGGAAATAGGAACCTACACGGGATACTCGGCACTGTGCCTGGCCAGGGGCCTTAAAAAAGGAGGCAAACTGCATACCATTGAAAAAAATGATGAACTCGAAGACCTGATCCGGTCGTTTTTTACCCGCTCCCCGATGGGCAGGCATATCCATCTCCATATGGGAGATGCCCTCGATATCATTCCCCGGTTAAAGGAACCCTTTGATCTGGTTTTTATTGACGGTGAAAAGGCCGAATACCCGGCCTATTACCGGCAGGTACTGCCCCGGGTAAAACCCGGAGGATACATTCTGGCAGACAATCTTCTCTGGAACGGAAAGGTGACCCACCCACCCCGGTCCCGCGACCGCTCAACCCGGGGTATTCTGGAATTCGCCCGGATGGTCAGGAATGATGACGGTGTACAGAATGTCCTTTTCCCGGTGCGGGACGGACTGATGGTAATCAGAAAAAAGGAGAAATAAAATGAATTTATATTATGTTAAACTGTTAATTTAACATTATTAAACATTTATTTTTGTGTTTCTCTCCGGTTTTTAACCGGAGATTTTGTTTATAAATAATTTAAATCAGAGCGGATAAAACGCTATAATATATTTGATAATAAGCACTTAAAATCATTTACATTATTTAGAATTATTATAGATAATGGCTGTTATGGAGGGACGGGATTTGGATGTTTGTTTAGTCTTTTCTTATATTTGTTTAACAATCTCAAACCCAGAACAGCCATGACAGCACAGGAATTCAATACGCAACTTACCGGACTGGAAAAAAACCTGGAGCGTTTTGCATACAGTCTGACCATGAACAGTGAAGATGCCAGGGACCTGGTACAGGAAACCTATCTGAAAGCTTTGTCCAACCGGGACAAGTTTACCGAGCATTCGAATCTGAAGGCATGGACATTCACCATAATGAAAAATACCTTCATTAACAATTACAGGCGTTCGGTCAAGGAGAACACCACCATGGACCACACAAAGGACCTGTATTACCTGAATATGCCCCAGAATTCGGGGTTCATACATCCGGAATCCCATTACGGAGAACAGGAGATACTGAAAACCATCGACGGGCTGGACGAGGAATTCCGTTTACCTTTCCGGATGCATACAGAAGGATATAAATACAAGGAAATTGCTGAGAAACTGAACCTGAAGATCGGAACTGTGAAAAGCCGGATTTTCTTCACCAGGAAGAAACTGATGGGTTCATTACAGGACTATGCCGCCTGAAGGCTTTCCGGCATACGATCTGTTTTTAACAAAAAAGAAAGGGGGTTGATCGGCCCCCTTTCTGCATATATTCCGTTTGCCGGTTTATTTCATATCCAGCTCGGGTTCTTCATGTTCACCGGTGATCTCCTTGATCCGGATGGCGTTGATCTCTTTCGAAACGGTGGTGAGGTTCATCATAATGGTTTTATATTCAGGATACTTGCTGTATTTCTCCCTCATTACATACATAATGTTCAGAACCATCTTCTGCAGGTTCTCACTGCTTTCGAACTTTTTCATTTTCTCATCTTCCATGATCAGCAATTTATTCATAGAAATTTATTGATTTTTTGCAAAAAAATGAAATAAAAACAACCCCATGATATCTTATGGCGACATACTACCTATTGCTGTGAATTCACAAGGTATTCCTGCCCCTCAAAGATACACTTTTTATTCTCATGTTTTCTGTCATGACAAACAGCATCTTTGAAATTTCTTCCGGCCTTTTGAAGGATGAATAATAATCATTGCTGGTGATCTCACCTGAGTCAAAAAGATACTCCATAATGGCAACACATTCGAAAGCACTACCCCTGGCAATTCCAATGAAGTGCCTTCGATCCCTGCTACTGAATCCTGATGAACTTTCAGCAATATTGAGCATGATGCTGAAAGTAGCCCTTCGAAGTTGATCATTCTTACGCGATAGCAAAAGAGGGTTCTGTTTCAACCCGCCTTCGCTGCCACCTTCGCTACGTTTCGGCAGTGGAGAAAGCTCAGGCGGGCAATGTACCCGGAGGGGGACTTGAACCCCCAAGGACAAAATGTCCACTGGATTTTAAGTCCAGCGCGTCTACCAGTTCCGCCATCCGGGCAGAGATCCGTTATCCGGCATATCAGAACAAAAAAGCGGAATACCCTGATTCCGCCTCCGGTTTCTGTTCTTCGAGCGGAAAACGGGACTCGAACCCGCGACCCCGACCTTGGCAAGGTCGTGCTCTACCAACTGAGCTATTTCCGCATTTCTTCAGTCGTGGGTGCAAAAATACGAATTTTTTCTAACCAACAGGAAAAAATCCAAAAAAAACCATTACCGTGCCCCCAGGTGCTTTTTGATCTCATTCAGCTTATTCAGGGCTTCCACAGGGGTAAGGTTATTAATATCCAGGCCCATGAGTTCATCCCTGATCTGCTTAAGCACCGGATCATCGAGCTGGAAGAAACTCATCTGGAAACCTTCCCTGTGCTGCGCCAGGGTGGAAACAGGCTTTGAAAGGGGACCCTGCCTGCGCTTCCCTTCCAGTTCTGCCAGAATCTCTCCTGCCCGTTGTATCACGCTTCTGGGCATACCGGCCATACGTGCCACATGAATCCCGAAACTGTGCTCCACCCCGCCCGGTCTGAGTTTGCGTAAAAAAATTACCCGGTTGTCCGTTTCCTTCACCGATACATTGAAATTCCGGACACGGGAATAGGACTTTTCCATTTCATTCAGTTCATGGTAATGGGTGGCAAACAGGGTTTTGGCGCTGTTTGCCGGGTGCTCGTGGATGTATTCCACCATGGCCCAGGCAATGGATATTCCGTCGTAGGTGCTGGTTCCCCGCCCGATTTCATCGAGCAACACCAGGCTGCGGGGAGACAGGTTGTTTAAAATGCTGGCCGTTTCATTCATTTCTACCATAAAAGTTGATTCCCCCAGGGAAATATTATCGGAGGCCCCCACACGGGTGAAAATTTTATCCACCACTCCGATCTTTGCCCGGCTGGCGGGAACGAACGAACCCATCTGGGCCATCAGAACAATCAGGGCCGTTTGACGGAGGAGGGCCGATTTTCCTGACATGTTCGGGCCCGTAATGATCATAATCTGCTGTTCCCGGTTATCAAGATATACGTCGTTAGGAATATACTCTTCATCCGGCGGAAGCATTTTTTCTATCACGGGGTGCCTGCCGTCACGTATATCCAGGCAATCGGAATCGTCCACCTCCGGCCGGCAGTATTGGTTTTCCGCGGCGGCTTCTGCAAAAGCCGACAGGCAATCGAGCCTGGCCAGGATGGAAGCGTTCAGTTGAATGGCGGCAACATATTCCCCGAGCCAGCTCACAAGTTCCTGGAACAACCGGGTTTCCAGTTCCAGGATCTTCTCCTCCGCACCCAGTATTTTGCTTTCGTATTCTTTCAGCTCGCCGGTAATATACCGTTCAGCACTGACCAGGGTCTGTTTTCTGATCCAATTCTCAGGCACCTTATCCCGGTGGGTGTTCCTTACCTCAATATAATATCCGAAAACATTATTATATCCTACTTTCAGGGAAGGGATCCCGGTTTGTCTGCTTTCCCTTTCCTGAAGTTCTACCAGGTAATCTTTCCCCGAATAAAGAATATCGCGCAATTCGTCCAGTTCGGTGGAAACTCCCTTTTTCATCACCTTCCCCCTGCCAACCTGCACGGGCAGATCCGGTTCCAGTTCCCTGCTGATCCTTTCGGCAGCTCCGGTGCACAGGTTGATCTGTTCGGCCATTCTTTCCAGGGGTTCCACACCCGACTCCGCACAAAGTTCCCTCAGGGGCGCCAGGGCCTCCAGGGCATTTTTGAGCTGCATGACCTCGCGGGGAGTGATCCGTCCCACCGCCACCCTGGAAATGATCCGTTCCAGGTCGCCCACCCGTTTGAGGTGTTCCCGTATGGCTTCCTGTTTCCGGCTCTCCTTCACCAGGTATTCCACTACATCCTGCCTCTCTATGATGCGGGCCGTTTCTTTCAGGGGCAGGCTGATCCACCTCCGCATCATCCTGGATCCCATGGGTGATACGGTACGGTCGATCACGTCCACCAGGGCTTTCCCTCCTTCCTGCAGGGTATGGAACAATTCGAGGTTGCGCACAGTAAACTTGTCCAGCCACACATATTTTTCTTCTTCTATCCGGGTAATGGCTGATATATGGTCGAGCCTGTCGTGGCGGGTCAGGTCGAGGTAATGCAAAATGGCTCCCGCGGCAACGATACCCAGGGGCATGCCCTCAATACCGAACCCTTTCAGGGAAGCCGTGCCGAACTGTTTTTTCAGGCGGTCTTCCGCCGTTTCTTCCCTGAAAGCCCAGTCATCCAGCTTGTATACGTAATACCGGGAACCGAACAGTTCGATAAAGTTTTTGTGTGCCGCCTTTTCCACCAGCACCTCCTTGGGCTGAAAACTGTTCAGCAGCTTTTCCACATACTCCCTGTTTCCCTGGGCAGTAAAAAATTCGCCCGTGGAAATATCCAGGAAGGCCACCCCATGGAGTTCGCCGGTGGCAGACACACCGGCCAGAAAATTATTCTCCCGGTGGTTCAGCACATTTTCGTTAAAGCTGACCCCGGGGGTAACCATTTCGGTGATTCCCCGTTTGACGATTTTTTTGGCCAGTTTCGGATCTTCAAGCTGTTCACAGATGGCCACCCGCTGGCCGGCACGCACCAGCCGGGGCAGGTAATTATCGAGCGCATGGTACGGAAATCCCGCCAGTTCAACATAGGAAGCGGCTCCGTTAGCCCGGCGCGTAAGGGTGATCCCCAGAATCTCCGAGGTACGGATGGCATCTTCCCCGAAAGTTTCATAGAAATCGCCCACCCGGAACAGCAAAATCGCATCAGGATGTTTGGCCTTGATGCGGTTATATTGCCTCATCAGCGGGGTATCCACATATTTCGGTTCTCCGGCCATAAGCTCTCTCAGGAATGGGTGCAACCCATTCTGCCTGTATGCAAAAATACACATTCATCCTGCCTTCATCGAATGAATTCTTCATTTCTTTTCAACAGATAGTCTCTGCACAAAACAACCCGGCCGGGATGTCCGCATGCGTACACACCCTGTAACAAAACTGGACATTTTTATACCTTCTGCTCCGTAACCATTCCAGGCTATATGGTTCAGAATATCCGCCTTATAATCTTTGGCATAATATGTGCCAATAATAAAAAAACATCGACTATTCCGGTTTAGCAAACCGGATAATGTGTTGTAAAAATATTTGTTCAATAGAACATATTTATAAAATATATCCCGGCGTTGTGGGGAAGCCGGGGGAAGTGCTTCGTGAGCGGAGTCATTCATGGACGGCAGAAAAGTATTTGCAGATGGCAAATCTTTTCTGTGGAGCTAACAGGTTAAGTATCAGGCTTTTGGAAAATTGTACACACCTTATTCCATGCCGTTTCCTGGCCACGTTATCTGCCACCTGTTCATGGATGATCCGCTTCATGAAGCCATATCAATATTATATAAGGGGTCTCATCACGCACATTGGGACCCTTTTTTTTATTTCTTTGATTTTTTTTTGTTATTTATTTTTTATACTTTAGCAATCCTTTTTGAATAATTCATTTCACCCTTAATTATTGTTAACCTAATACCATTATCTATGAAAAGATTAACCATTCTGATTTTCGGATTGCTCCTGTCGGTGTCGGTGGCATTCGCTCAGGAAATCCGGATTACCGGAACGGTAACCTCTGCTGAAGACGGTTTGCCGTTGCCCGGGGTATCTGTTGTGCAGAAGGGAACCACCCTGGGTACAATTACCGACATCAACGGTAATTATTCCCTGACCGTTCCCCAAACTGCCCGAACACTTGTATTCTCTTTTGTGGGAATGAAAACCGTGGAAGTTCCCATTGAAGGCCGCACCACCATCGATGTGGTGATGGAGCAGGATGTACTGGGGCTTGACGAAGTGTTCGTTGTGGCCTACGGCATCCAGCGCCGTGAAGCCAAAACCGGATCAGTGGGTGTGGTCGGCGGCGACAAGCTGCAGGATGTACCTGAAACCAGTATTGACAAGATGCTGGCCGGTAAGATAGCCGGGCTGGTGGTTTCTGCCAGCACAGGTCAGCCGGGTAGTAATACCCAGATCCGCATCAGAGGAAACAGCTCCATATTTGCCGGAAACGACCCCCTGTACGTGATCGACGGGATTCCGGTGATGACCGGCGACCAGACCTATTTCACCAACACGGGGAACGCCCTTTCGAACCTGAACCCCAACGACATTGAGTCAATTTCGGTTCTGAAAGACGCAGCCGCCGCTTCTATCTACGGGTCAAGGGCCGCCAACGGGGTGATTTTGATCACCACCAAATCCGGGAAAGCCGGGGCTTCGAAAACCAGTTTCCGGGCTTCCACCGGTTTCGACTACCTCGCCAATGACAACGGCTACGGTACCATGCCCTACGACGACTACATCACCTATATAAGGGATGCCGTGTACAATGCCGGATTGGATCCTGACGATCCTTCGAATGCCAGGTATTATTTTCCCGAATCCCTGCGCGATTCCTCGTACACCGACTGGCTGGACGAGCTGACACGCACCGGACACATTTACAATGCCGAGCTCAGCTTCGAAGGAGGAACGGATAAAACCACCCATTACTTTTCAGGAGGGTATGAAAAACATGAAGGAGCTTTCTATGGAGTGGATTTCGAAAAATTCGCCTTCCGGTCGAACATCGACCACCAGTTGAACAATAAACTGAAAATGGGAACCCGTATCAACGCCAGCCACACCTACTCAAACGACGTGGCCATGCAGTCACTGTATTACGTGAACCCCATCTTTGCCGGGATGCTCCTGTCACCATTCACTCCTATTTATAATGATGACGGAACCTACAACCTGAATATCGGCTACTGGGCCAACACCAACCCGCTGGCTACGGCCGAACACGACGAACAGTGGGAAAAGCAGAACCGGTTCCTGGGGAACATTTACCTGGAATGGAGCATCCTCGACGGCCTGACCGCCAAAACCACCAACAGCTATGAATACACCGGAGGTGAAGGAAGAAGGTACTGGTCGGATAAGGCAGAATATTCCGGAGTGGCAACCCTTCAGGTTTCCACCACCAAGTACCAGCTGCTGACCACTTCGAATACCCTGACTTACGAAAATTCTTTCGGAGCACACAACATGCAGCTGATCGGAGGACAGGAAGCTTCCAGGTACTTCTCCAATTCTTACTACATCTATTCTCCCAAAGTAGACCCCAACATTCCTTTTCCACCAACGGCTTCATCGAAAGATGACCAAACGGATTACGGAGAATCCTCCTACACCCTGCTCTCATTCTTCGGACTGGCCTACTACAACTTCGACAGCAAGTATTACCTGCAGGCCAGTGTACGTAGCGACGGTTCATCCCGTTTCGGAAAAGACACCCGCTGGGGTACGTTCTGGTCGGTGGGCGCTTCCTGGAATATCCACAGGGAAGCATTCATGGAAAACCTCGATTTCATCAACCAGATGAAGCTGCGTGCCAGCTACGGGCTCAGCGGTAACTTCAATATCGGCAATTACGAGCAGTACGGCCTTTACGGAACCGTTCAGTACAACGGCGCCGTGGGTTTCGCACCCTCTCAGCCGGCCAACCCCGACCTGGGATGGGAAACCAACCGGGAATACAACGTGGGGCTTGACTTTGCCGTGTTCGACAAATTCACCGGTTCATTCGAAGTATACAAGCGTTATACCGAAGATATGCTGCTGAACTATCCCCTGTCACGCACCTCGGGATTCAGCTCCATCCGGATGAACATCGGGGAACTGGCCAATACAGGCTGGGAGTTCCTCCTGAACTGGAATGCTGTGAACACACGCGACCTGCGGTTTGACCTGGGCTTCAACATCGCCCACAACAGCAGCGAGATCCTTGACCTGGGAAAAGACGAGCAGTTCATCAGCACATCAAACGCCCGTATTCTGCATAAGGTGGGCGAGCACCTGTACAGCTTCTACCTCTACGATTACGCCGGGGTGAACCCCGCCAACGGCGAAGCCCTGTGGTGGACGGAAGATCCCGATACAGGCGGAAGAGGCGAACTGACCAACTCATACGCACAGGCCCGCAGGTTCATCGCCGGATCTCCCGAACCGAAATTCACGGGAGGGATCAACCCCAGCCTTACCTGGAAAGGAATCATGCTCGACGTGAACCTGGAATTTAAAACCGGACACCAGGTGCTGATCGAAGAAAACCGCTACCTCAACTCCGACGGTAATTTCTGGCTGAGGAATGTGGCCAACACCGCTCTGGATTACTGGAAAGAACCGGGCGACATCACCCGGAACCCCAAGCCCATTGCCGACAACTCCACCAGCTCATACGGGTATTACAACACCCGCTGGATGTTCGACGGCGATTACCTCCGAGTCAAGAACGTGACCCTTTCCTACAACCTTCCCAAAAACCTGGTGAGCAGCATGAAACTGCAGAATATGAGGATCTACGGAAGCGCCGTGAACCTTTACACCTTCCACGATGTGGATTACTTCGATCCTGAAAGGGGTGTGGACGGTACGGGTTTCGGTATCTATCCGCTCACCAAGAAATTCATGTTTGGTGTTGAGTTGTCATTCTAAACCCATAAATATTTATTACCTATGAAAGCAAAATTTTCTATCAAAATACTGGCCGGAATCATGATCCTGGGAATGCTTGCATCATGCAGCGAGGATTTCCTGGAAGAATTCCCCCGGCTGAGTCAGTCTGACCAGTTGACCCTGTCAACCTACGTCGGACTTGAGAAAGCTACGGCTGGAGCCTATTCCAATCTCTGCCATACCAACTGGTATGGCGCAGGGTTGGTAATCACCGCCGACCTGAAGGGCGGGAATGCTAAAAGAGGGTCCGTTTCATCGGGCAGGTATATTCCCGAATATTTCTGGATCAATAACCCTGACCAGACCTCCAACCTGTGGACCACGGCCTACAATACCATAGCCCGGGCCAACAATGTGATCAATGCCATTGACGCCGGTTTTTCCGAGACAGGTGTGGCCCAGGAAGATCTGAATGTTCTCAAAGGAGAAAACCTCTTCCTCCGCGCCCTGGCCCATTTTGACATGGCCCGGATGTACTGCCAGCCTTATTCGGCCGGACGCGACAACCTGGGCGTTCCCGTGGTACTGGTAACGGAAAACGCTTACCCGGAACGGAACACCGTGGGCGAAGTGTACGACCAGGTGGTAGACGACCTTCTCGATGCCATCGACCTGCTTCCGGGAACCAATCCCCGCGGCAGCGACGGAGCCTGGGCCACCAGCTGGGCCGCCAAAGCCCTCCTGGCCAAGGTGTACCTGTACATGGAAAACTGGCAGGGTGCTGCAGATCTGGCTGATGAAGTAATAACTGGGGATCCATTTGTCGAGTTTGCGCTTTTTGAAGAAGCCGATTACACCACCTGGGACAATGGCGGATACTGGGGCGACGATCCTTCCGTTTACGGTGCAGGAGGTGACGAGATCATCTTCCAGGTAGACGGATCGGAAGGCAACTCTTCCCACGGTTACTGGCTGGCTATTTCCTACATGGTGGATCCCTATGGATACGGTGATATTGCCACCTCGAACGATTTGCTGAACCTGTATGAAGCCGGCGATGTGCGTGCTGACCTGTTCCTGGAACCGCCTGAATACCCGGGTGAATTCTGGACCCTGAAATATCCGGGCCGCCTGGGCAAGGAACCCAAAAGGGAATACAACGTACCCGTTCTGCGCCTGGCAGAAATGTACCTCATCCGGGCCGAAGCGGCTTTGAACGGCGCTTCCGGATATAACCCCCTGGATGACTACAACGCCATCCGTACCAAACGCGGACTGGCTGCTGCCGCAACGGTGAGTTTGACGGATATTTACGCTGAACGCCGCAGGGAACTCTGCTTCGAAGGCAACGAACTGTTCGACCTGGCCCGTACCCAGCGCGACCTGGTACGCACCCACTATGACGGGGTGGAAAACCAGAACGTACCGTTTATTGAAGGTGGCTCAGCCCTGGACAACTATCTCTGGGCCATGCCCATCCCGCAGGCTGAAATCGACGCCAACGTCAACATGGAGCAGAACCCCGGTTATTAGTAACATTTAAAATTTGACGCATTATGAAAAACTACATAATCAAATTAAGTCTGGTCCTTTCCGTGGTCCTGCTGTTCGCAGCCTGTGAGCAGGAAAGGATCATGTTCGACACTTCCCTCGCCGTTGTGGGGTTCCAGTCCGACGCTTTTGATATTCCAGAAGCCGAGGGGGATTCCATTATCCTGTATCTGGGAGCTACTTCCGGTACGGCGCCCACAGAAGTAACCCTGGAGGTTTCCACCGAAGGTCATGCCAATCCCGCCATAGAAGGAGAGGATTATACCATCGAATCCAAGCAGGTAACCCTGGAAGTGGGCGTAACCAAAGTCGCCATCATCCCGGTGGATAATGACATCTTCACGGGTGACAAGACGTTTACGGTCACTATTGTATCCAACAGCAAGGATTACGAGCAGGCTGTTCAGAGATCTGCCGTGGTGACCATCAAGGACGATGAGCACCCGCTGAACCAGTGGATCGGAACCTATGACGTGTTTGCAGCCAGCTACGGCAGCCCCGGAGCCTGGGATGAGAACTGGGTGGTTACCACTTCTCCGGTAGCAGGAAATCCCGATCAGCTTCAGTTGCTGGGAGTGGGTGGAGGAGATCAGCCGATTATCGCCACATTTGATCCGGAGGAAATGACCATTACCATTGCTCCCGGTCAGAATGCCGGCAACGCCTACGGATACGGTCCAACCATTGTATACTGGGGGGAAACCGATCTCAGCGGCTTTGATGAAGAAGAACCCCTGGTGGGGGACATTGAAGCCGACGGCTCCATGTCTGTCGACCGATGGACGATGGTTCTTCAGGATTACGGCAACTATATCTGGGACTGCTTCAACACCACCTGGACGAAAAGGTAGACGTTGAATCACACCAGATTCAGTATAAAAAGAGGATACCCGGCGGGTATCCTCTTTTTTCATACACTAAACCAGATCGTTACAGGAACCTGGAAGCGGAAAACAAAAAAGCATTATATTTGTTAAACAGAAATCAAACCGGTATACCGTTACAAAGGAAATGAACCAGCCTTTCCGCATTTTCCTGCTTTATGCATGTTTCTTGCTCTGCCAATTATCCCTTTCAGGTCAGACCATTTCGGAAGAAACCCTTCTGCAGGCCGCCAACCGTTTTATGAGTGAGTATTTTCCTGAAGGGGCCCGGCCCGTGTCCATCGCAGAACCGTGGCCCTCTGACAAACAGCCCTCCCTGTACATTATCCGGCTTGAACCGGAAGGCTGGATCCTGATGAGCGCTTCCAGCGAAGCAGAACCTGTAATCGGTTTTTCTTTCAAAGGCAGGTTCGAACCGCCTGATCCAGATAAGAACAATCCTGCCTACCACTGGATAAACAGGGCACACATTCAGATAAAAGAAAGTATTGAAGATCAGGTAATGGAGGAACATCCCCGGTGGAAAGAGTTGCTGACCACCGAAAAATCCTTTGAGCAAACCGAAGAGGAGGTCATGGTCGATCCCCTGATCGAAGTCACCTGGAACCAGGGCCAGGGATACAACCGTTTCTGCCCGGAGGATCCCGAGGGCCCCGGGGGGCATGTTTATGTGGGTTGCGTGGCCGTAGCCATGGCCCAGGCCATGAGCGTTTTCCGGGTCCCGGAAACCGGTACGGGAAATAAAAATTATTACCACGAAGATTACGGGGTGCAATACGCTGATTTCGGTGCCACCACCTATTACTGGGATTCCATGTCGGTTTCGTCGTCCGACGATTACAATGCCCTGCTGCTGTATCATTGCGCCGTGGCTACAGAAATGAATTTCGGTCCCGACGGGTCGGGCACACAAACCAGCAATACCTCTGCCGCCCTGAAGGAATATTTTTACTATTCCAAAGACATCAGCTACAAAAGACGCAGCTTTTTCACTGATGAAAAATGGAAGGCACTGATCAATGATCAGTTGCTGAAGGGGCGGCCACTGATTTATTCGGGCGATGCCGACGACGGCGAACCCGGCCATGCCTTCAATGTAGACGGGGTGATGTATGGCAGGATGTTTCACATCAACTGGGGCTGGGGAGGACAATACGACGGATATTATGTGCTGGATAACCTCACCCCGGGCACCTCGCACAACTACAATGAAAACCAGGCAGCCGTAGTCGGCATACAACCTTACTATTACCCCACAGATATTGTTCTGTCGGAGGTAACCGTAGAGCTCGATCAGCCCCCCGGGACCCCTGTTGGAGTGGTGGAAGTTATTGACGAAGCCAAAGACAATGCCTACAACCTGTCGCTCCACTGCGATTCCACCCTGGTTTTCGATGCCTGGATCCCCGACTATACCCTGGACGGGGATACCCTGAAAACCAACCGGGTATTCACGGAAGACGATCCGGAAACCGACACCATCCAATTCTCTTTAACCGATCTGTACAATAATTACCTGGAAGTGGAAATCGTCCTGGGTATTGGGGCTCCCCCGCAGGGTCCGGATTTTGTACCGGCATTGGATTTTGTCAAGAACCTGGTATACCCGAACCCTTCTTCCAGCTACATTTTCTTCCGCCATGATCCGGCCATTTCTGTCCGGGAGGTCAGGATATACGACCTGGCCGGGCGGCTGGTAAAAACGGCCGGAGAAAACGCCATCCGCTCAGGCATGGATGTTTCCGGATTTAAAACCGGCATGTACCTCATCGAACTCAGAAATGAGACCGGCCCCATCATGATCAGCCGTTTTATCAAATCCAGGTAAAATATCCCCTGAAGAACCCGTTCTTCTATCTGCCACAGGGTGTACGAATGCGTACACTCCTGTGCCGGTTCTGGACACCGGCAACCGGGCAGCCATCACAGCACTCAAAATCATTCGTTTCATTACCAGGTACATGCATTGCCTGGCACTATTTGTGATAAAATCCAGAGAACGGACAGGGTTCTCCCAATCCGGAGAAGGCTGCCGCAGCGGGTTCTTTCGAATAGCATGAAAAAAACATTCCCGGTTTTTTGAGGAAACCGGGAATGTTGCATAATGTGTCTCTTCTGCACCCTGAAAAAAGTGGAAGAGTGTGCTGTACAAATATAATCATCTTTTCATAGATAATCAAGGGGGTTATTATTCAAAAAGGATTGCTTCGTACCCTTACCGTTCAGCACCTGATATCCATATTCTTTTAGAGAACCGTTCCGGTTCATGGCAGAGGCACAGAATGCAGGCAGGGTTGTCTGAGCGACGGCCCTGCCTTTTCAGTAGCAAGCCAATAAAGCATGCATAGCGCGCCATGTTGGTGCAAACCATGATTATTAACCTAAAATTTCGATCTATGAAAAGAATCAGTATTGTTCTTATCCTTGGATTTCTTCTGGCCTGGTCGAACGGCCTGGCGCAGGAGTTCAGGATATCAGGAACGGTCACCTCAGGCGATGACGGCCAGCCGCTACCGGGCGTATCGGTCGTGGAAAAAGGCACTACCCGGGGGACCATTACCGACATCGACGGGAATTATTCCCTGACGGTTTCAGAAGACACCCGGTTCCTGGTGTTTTCCTTCGTAGGAATGAAAACACAGGAAATCCCCGTTGAAGGCCGTAACACGATCCATGTGGTGATGGAGCCCGATGTACTGGGGCTGGATGAAGTATTTGTGGTTGCTTACGGAGTTCAGCGCCGGGAAGCCAAAACGGGTTCCGTGGGCGTGGTTGGCAATGACAATATCCGGGATGTCCCTGAAACAAGCATTGACAAAATGCTTTCCGGCAAGGTGGCCGGTGTGGTGGTGTCAGCCACCTCGGGCCAGCCTGGCAGTGAAACAGAGGTAAGAATCAGGGGGATCAGTTCCATCCTGGCCGGAACACAGCCTCTTTATGTGATCGACGGGATCCCCGTGATGGAGGGAAATCAAAACTACTTCACCAATACGGGTAATGCCCTTTCATCACTGAATCCCAACGATATTGAATCCATTTCCATTCTGAAAGATGCTGCAGCCGCCTCCATATACGGATCCAGGGCAGCCAACGGGGTGATCCTGGTCACGACAAAATCAGGAAAATCCGGAGAATCGAAAATGAATTTCCGCGTATCGACGGGTTATGACCGGCTGGCTAACGATAACGATTACGGGGTGCTGGGACCGGAAGATTACCTTACCTGGTCGAGGGACGCCGTGATCAATGCGGGAAAGGACCCGGATGACCCGTCCAATTCCCGGTATTACTTCCCCCTTTCCCTGCGTGATTCGGTTACCACCGACTGGCTCGATGTGCTGACACGCACGGGGAAAACCTACAACGCCGAGCTGAGCGTGGAAGGTGGAAACGACAAAACCACCCATTACTTCTCGGGCAGTTATGAAAACCTGGAAGGGGTGTTTTACGGGGTAGATTACGAAAAATTCCAGGCCCGCATGAACCTTGACCACAGGATAGGCGATCGCCTGAAAATGGGAACCCGTATCAATGCATCACACAGCATTACCAACGATGTGGCCATGCAAGACCTGTATTTTGTAAATCCCTTGTTCGGAGCCACCCTGCTGTCGCCTTACACGCGGAACAAGAACGATGACGGTACTTACAACCTGGTGGTGCCCGAGAACGGAAACACCAATCCCAGGGCTGCTGCCGAATATGATGACCAATGGGAAAAAATGAACCGGTTTATCGGAAATCTCTTCTTCGAATGGACCATTCTGGATGAGCTCATCTTCAGAACTACCAACAATTATGAATACGCCGACGGCGAAGGTAGACGGTACTGGTCGCCCAAAGCCGATCCTACCACCGATCTGGGGACCCTGCAGACCAGCAGGACCCGGTACGCCCAGATGACCACCTCAAACACCCTAACCTATACCAGAAGCATTGGAAACCATAACCTGCAGGGCATTGCCGGTCAGGAGGCCATGAAATACACAGATAACAGTTATTTCGTGTATTCACCCGATGTGGATCCGGACATTCCTTTCCCCACCACTTCCACCACCGAAAAGGACGAGGTGGATTATGATGAAAATGCATTTACCCTGCTTTCCTGGTTTGGATTGCTGTATTATAATTTCGACGGCAAATATTATTTCCAGGCCAGCATACGGACCGACGGTTCATCCCGGTTCGGAGCCGACAACCGCTGGGGCACTTTCTGGTCGCTGGGGGGGTCATGGAACATCCACAGGGAAGCCTTTGCCGAAAATCTTGATTTCATCAACCAGCTCAAATTGAGAGCCAGCTACGGGATGAGCGGAAACTACAACATCGGCAATTACGACCAGTACGGCCTCTATACCACCGAGGAATACAACGGGGTAAATGGCCTGGTGCCTTCACAGCCGGCCAATCCGGAACTGGGATGGGAAACCAACCGCGAATACAATATCGGAGTGGACTATGCCCTTTTCGGGAAATTCACAGGAACCATCGATTTTTACACCCGCTACACCGAGGACATGCTGCTGGATTATCCCCTGTCGCACACCTCGGGATTCACCTCCATCCGGACCAATGTCGGTGAGGTGAAAAACAGCGGCTGGGAGATTCTGGTCAACTGGAATGCTGTCGAAAACAAGGATTTCAGTTTCGAAATGGGATTCAACCTGGCCCACAACCGCAGTGAAATACTGGACCTGGGGAAAGACTATCAGTTCATCAATCCCGACAACAACCGCATTTTGCACCGCAAAGGCGAATCATTGTACAGTTTTTACCTGTATGATTATGCCGGGGTGAATCCGGGTACAGGCGAAGCCATGTGGTGGACCGAAGACCCCGATACCGGTGGCAGGGGGACTTTAACGAACAGTTACGCAAAGGCGCGCCGCTACATTGCCGGAAGTCCCGAGCCCCGTTTCACGGGAGGCATCACTCCGCGGGTGGCCTGGAAAGGGCTGGTGTTGGATGTGAGCATGGAATTCAAGACCGGTCACCAGGTTGTCATTGAAGAAAACCGATATATCAACGGCGACGGTTACCTGTGGCTGGGCAATCAGGCCAACACCGCCATGGATTACTGGAAAGAGCCGGGAGATGTGGCCCGCAACCCCAAACCGATTGCCGATAACTCCACCAACTCAAGCGGATTCAGAAGTACCCGCTGGATGTACGACGCCGATTATCTCAGGGTAAAAAATGTGACCCTTTCCTACCACCTGCCCGGCCGGCTGGTAAATCAGATGAAACTCGACCGGATGAGGGTTTATGCCAGCGCCCTGAACCTGTATACCTTCCACGATGTGGATTACTGGGATCCGGAAAGAGGCGTGGAAGGGACCGGATTCGGCATCTATCCGCTTACCAAAAAGATCGTTTTCGGAGTTGAACTTTCATTCTAACCAAGCAAAATCCTAAGCAGACATGAAAACACGTTTATATAAAAGCATAACCATTCCCATCCTGCTGGCAGGCATCCTGATCTCCTGCAGCAAGGATTTTCTGGAAGAGTTTCCGCGCCTGGACCAGTCGGACGAGCTGACCCTCTCATCATACCGGGGTCTTGAGTCAGCCACTGCAGGTACATACACCCAGCTCTGTGCTACCAACTGGTATGGAGCCGGTTTTGTACTCACTGCCGACCTGAAAGGAGGAAATGCCAAGATCGGTCCCATCAGTTCGGGCCGCTATACCGACGAGTATTTCTGGATCAATTCGCCCTCGGCCACTTCACTGTTGTGGACAACGGCCTATCAAACCATTGCCCGGGCGAACAATGTGATCAATGTCATTGACGGCGGATTTTCAGAGGCCGGGGTGAGTGAGGAAAGCATTTTGGAGCTGAAGGGTGAGAATCTTTTTCTGCGCGCTCTGGCATACTTTGATATGCTCAGAATGTATGCCCAGCCCTATGCTTCGGGGCGGGACAATCCCGGTGTACCTCTGGTACTGGTTACCGAAAACCAGTATCCTGCCAGAAACACCGTGGGAGAAGTATACGACCAGATTGTGACCGACCTGCAGGATGCCGTTCCCATACTGGATGAAACCAATCCCAAAGGAAACGACGGGGCCTGGGCCACTTCCTGGAGCGCAAAAGCCCTGCTTGCCAAGGTTTACCTTTACATGGAGAACTGGCAGGGAGCCGCCGACATGGCCACCGACATCATTCAAAACAGCCCCTACTCTCTGTTCGGGGAGGAAGATTACACTACCTGGGACCAGAACGGCTACTGGGGAAATGTGGGACCGGCTGACGAGGTGATCTTTCAGGTTGACGGATCGGAGGGAAACGATGCCCACGGATACTGGCTGGCCATATCCTATATGGTTGACCCGGAAGGTTACGGGGATATTGCTGCCTCTCACGATCTTCTGGACCTTTATGAACCGGGAGATGTCAGGGCTGCTCTTTTTCAGGAACCCGCCAAATACCCGGGGGAATACTGGACCCTGAAATATCCGGGAAGGCTGGGGAACACCCCCCGGAGGGAATACAATGTTCCCGTACTGCGCCTGTCTGAAATGTACCTCATCAGAGCCGAAGCCCTGTTGAACGGAGCCAGCATCACCGGTGTTACCGCTCTGGATGATTACAACGCCATCCGAACCCGGCGGGGACTGACCGGTGCCACCACAGTAAGCCTTCAGGATATTTATGATGAACGCAGAAGGGAGCTCTGTTTCGAAGGCCATGAACTGTTTGACCTGGCCCGTACCCAGCGTTCACTTGAAAGGACGGATTACAGCGGTGCAGCCAATGAAGATGTGGCCTTCATTCCCGGAGGAACTCCCGTGCAGAACTACCTGTGGGCCATGCCCATTCCCCAGGCAGAAATTGATTCCAATGCCAACATCGAACAGAATCCGGGATATTCATCCAACTAATTTAAAATGATCAGTACCATGAAAACATTTGCACTGAAATTCAGCCCCCTCATGTTGATGATCCTGCTCATCGCTTCCTGCGAAAAAGAAAGGATCGTATTCAATGAATCCATGGCCGTGGTGGGATTTAAACAGAATGCCCTGCTGATTCCCGAAGACCAGGCCGAAGGAAAAGAGGTCGAGATCTATCTCGGAGCCCCCTCAGGTATGGAAGGAACCGACATCATCCTGGAAGTATCCATGGAGGGACACAGTAATCCTGCCATCGAAGGACAGGATTATGCCATTTCATCCAAAGAGGTGCCCGTGGAAATCGGTGTAACCCGGATAACCATTACTCCCGTTAACAATACCGAGTTTACAGGAGATAAAACGTTCACCCTGCAAATCGCATCGAACAGCCGGGATTACCGGATCGCAGAGGAAAGTACCCTGGAAGTCACCCTCGCCGACGATGAACATCCCCTGAAAAACTGGCTGGGTAACTATACGGTGGAAGCGATCAGCTATGACGGGCCAGGTGTGTACGACGAAACCTGGACGGTTACCGTCTCACCCGTACCCGAGCAGCTTGTCCAGGTACAAATCACGGGAGTCAGTGGATCGGATGAACCGGTGATTGCCACCATCGATAAGGAAGCCCTGACCATTTCGGTAGAACCCGGACAAACCCTGGGGCAGCCTTACGGTGAAGGATACGGTGATATCGGGGTATTTTTCGGAGGAAACCTGAAAGACATCACCTGGAGCTATCCTCCCCCGGCGCTCTATACCGAAGCAGGAGAAACACCGATCACTGGAACCATTGCGGAAGACGGTTCGCAGATCCTGATCGATAACTGGGCTCATCTCCTTACCGAAGAGGAAGGTTTTATTTACGACGTGTTCAACACCACCTGGATAAAACAATAATTTGACTTCTTTTTCCTGTCTTCCAAAGAGGGGATCCACAGGGATCCCCTCTTTTTTGCCATTATTCCTTTTTCATTGTGTCATGATGGCATATAAAATCCGTTTATTTACCTGGCTTGAGGAGAAAAATAGTTCAATATATTTACAATGAAACCTGCATCTAAAAAGAAAAAACCAATGGCAAGAATCAAAGTAACGGAGTACCATGAAGCCTCCGGCCGGCTGCTTGAGATCTACAATGATCTGATCAGGAAAAGGGGCAAACTGGCCGAAGTGCATAAAATCCAGAGCTTACGCCCGGAAACTATTGAAAAACATATTGATCTGTATTTGGAGATCATGTTTTCGAGGTCGGAACTGTCGAGGGCTGACCGGGAGATGATGGCGGTAGTGGTCTCCGTAAAAAATGGTTGCCAATACTGCCGCCTCCACCATGCCGAGGCTCTGAACCAGTACTGGAAAAATGATAAAAAAATAGAACAATTTATTACCGATTACCGGAATGCCGGTCTGACAGAAACCCAGATAATTCTGTGCGAATTTGCGGAAAACCTGACGGTGAACCCATCGCAATTCGACGATCCTCAGGGCACAGAAAAGCTGAGATCGGCCGGGCTGTCAGACCAGGCCATACTGGATGCGACACTGGTGGTGGCCTATTTTAACTTTGTAAACCGTATTGTCCAGGCTCTGGGAGTTGAAAGCAGCGAGGAGGAAATAAAGGGTTACCTATCATAAAATCATAAGAGGAATTTCACAGCCAGACGGAAGGCACCCCTCTTCTTACAACGTACAGGTAACAGGGATACCTGCCCCGCTCACGGCATGTTGTAAAATAGGCCTGTACACATTCAACAGCATGCACATTCAGGAAAATAGTTTCTACATTTAGGGCCCATGTCAAAAGGAAATAATATGCATAAAGTACTGATTCTCGGTGCCGGGATGGTAGCCAGGCCCATGGTACGATACCTGCTGGAAAACGGGGTGCATGTGACCCTTGCCAGCCGAACCGTCTCAAAAGCAGAAGCCATGATCCGGGGGCATTCTTTGGGAAAAGCAGTAGCCTGGACAGTAGACGACGAAACCACCCTGGACCGCCTGGTGAGCGACCACGAGGTGGTGGTAAGCCTCCTGCCCTATGCCCACCACCTGCTGGTAGCCAAACACTGCCTGAAGCACCGCAGGAACCTGGTTACCACATCTTATGTTAAGCCGGAAATGCAGGTCCTTGAGGGGGAAGCCAGGAAACAAGGTATTCTGATCCTGAACGAGATCGGGCTGGACCCTGGCATCGACCACATGTCGGCCATGCGCATCATTGACCATGTGCACGGTAAGAAGGGAAAGATCAGGGAATTTTATTCCCTCTGCGGAGCCCTGCCGGCTCCTGAAGCAGCCGACAATCCTTTCCGGTATAAGTTCTCATGGAGCCCCCGGGGAGTGATCATGGCAGGAAACAACACCGGGAAATATCTGAAAAACGGACAGGTGGTGGATGTTCCCACCGAAGAACTTTTCAGGAACACATTCAGGCTGCACTTCCCTGAAGCCGGTGAACTGGAAATATATCCCAACCGCGATTCGTTGATCTACAGGGATAGTTATGGTATTCCCGAAACGGAAACCCTGTTCAGAGGCACATTCCGTTTCCCGGGATGGTGTGAAACCTTCGATGCCCTGAAAGCCCTTCATCTGACCTCCATGGAAAAGATTCCGCTGAAAGGGAAAACTTATGCCGGCATGCTGGCATCCCTGATGGGAGAACAGGAAACACAACCCATTCGCCCGGTGGTAGCCGGGCATCTGGATCTTGCCGGCAATGCCCATGCCCTCGATGCCATGGAATGGCTGGGACTATTCAGCAACCGGCCGGTGAACCGTGATGAGGATTCGCCCTTTGAAGTCCTGGCAGGGCTGATGCTGGATAAAATGATGCTCAGGAAAGATGAACGCGATATGGTGGTTATGCAGCATACGTTCCTGGCCGAATACCCCGGGGGAAAAGAAGAAGTGATCCGGAGCCGTATGCTGGATTACGGCACTCCCGATGAGGACACGGCTGTAGCCCGTACCGTATCCCTGCCGGCGGCTATCGCCGTAAGAATGCTGTTGGAAGGAAAAATCAGGACCACAGGGGTACGCCGGCCGGTGATCCCGGAAATCTACGAACCCGTTCTGAATGAACTGGAAAAGGTAAATATCCGTTTGACGGAGGAATTTGACCTTCCGGTTTCGGAAATTATTCAGTGGTAACATATTTTTATCTACGTAGTTTTCTACGTTGCTATCTACGTAGTTGGCTACGTTGCAGTCTACGTAGTTATTTCATCATGAAATTCACTACTCTTTTTGATATAATTAAATATTATTT
>OMKS01001247.1_pt1 | contig 22962 bp, 23 predicted proteins | sample 1674721 | NCBI WGS metagenome assembly OMKS01 (sample SAMN06264996, study PRJEB25208) | sediment metagenome | isolation source: hot spring sediment | place: USA: California | collected 2014-09-02
GCCCCCGGCCGCCGCCATCCTCAACCCCCATCAGGAGGGATGCCCTTTTCCCCATAAGGAACTGGCCGGAGTAGGGGTGGCCTTCTACCTGCTGATGGGGCTGCGCCGGCGCCTGGTCCAGGCCGGGCGGCCGGCGGAAAAACTACCCAATCTCAAAGGGTATCTCGACCTGGTGGCCCTGGGCACCGTAGCGGACATGGTCAGTGTGCGGGGGATAAACCGGATCCTGGTAAAAGCCGGCTTGGCCGTCCTGGGAAGCGGGGCCCGGCCGGGACTGGCAGCCCTGAGTGCGGTGGCCGGCATTGGCGGCCAGCCGCTCTCAACTGCCGATATCTCCTTTCAATTGGCCCCCAGGATCAACGCCGCCGGACGAATCGCCACCCCGGAAACCGCCTTTCGCCTGTTGATCAGCGAAAGCCCCGCCGAGGCCGCCGATCTGGCCGCCGAACTGGAAGAGATGAACCGGCAGCGGCGGGAGCTTAGCGAGCGAATCTCCGCAGAGGTTAAAGAAAAAATTACGCTCAAACAATCAGATAATAAAAATATCTTAATTCATTCCTCACCGGAATGGCATCCGGGGGTACTGGGGATCGCCGCCACCCGGTTGAGCCGGGAATTTCAGCGACCTACCATTCTGTTCAACCTGGGGGAGGGAGTAGCCCGGGGCTCGGGGCGGTCGGTGGCCGGTCTGGACCTGCTGGCGGCGGTGACCACCTGCCAAGAGTGGCTCACCGGCTACGGCGGCCATGCCGCGGCCCTGGGACTCTCCCTGGATCAGGGTCACTTGGCCGCCTTCAGCAGGCAATTGGACCAGGAAGTCGGGAGACTGATGGCGGAAATTCCTCAGCCACCGCCGGCTGAGCCGGACTGGTTTTTCCCCGACGGCCGGCTTGATCCCCGGCTGCTGGAAGTCTATCCCTTGCTCGAACCGTTTGGACCAGGGAACCCGGAACCGCTGTTTGGAGTGCAGGGCAAACTGGAGCGACCCGGGATCGTGGGGGGCAACCATCTCCGTTTCCGCTGGCGGCAACCGGGCTTGAGTTGCAGCGGGATCGCCTTCGACCATGGCGCCGATCTTTTGCCGTTAAGCCACCAAACCATGAATCTGACCTTTGCTTTTCAGCGCAACAATTACCAGGGCCGCAGCAACTGGCAAATGCGCGTTTTCGGAATCACCCCGACGGGAAATTAAATTCTTGCAACACTTAACCCTTCGGCATCTTTAAATTTGTTTTAATTATACATAATATACATTATGCGACATTATAAAATAAACGGAAAATTGATGGGGACCTGAGCTACCACCGAGGGCCGGCAGTTCGCCTTGGGCGACGACGCCAAGGAGCCGGTTAAGGGGCATGCAATCCCCACCGAATTCTGTTATATAGACCTGCTGCCGGTTCCCTTACCGCTTTAGACCATTTTCCTTCCGGTTCCACCCCCGGTTTATCTCTTCCGGCGGCGGCCAGCGGACAACTTTGGTATTGGCAAAAGATCAATTTTTCAAATATATAAGCAACCAATCGGAGAAACGCGATGAATCGTGACCTTTACCAGGAGCCGCTGGTCAGCCGCTATACCAGCGTTGAAATGCAAACCATCTTTTCCGAGCGCAACAAATTCACCACCTGGCGCCGCTGCTGGATTGCCCTGGCCGAAGCCCAGCATGAGATGGGCCTGGATGATCTGGTTACCCGAGCCATGGTCGAAGAGCTGAAAAAACACGCCGAAGATATCGATTTCGAACTGGCGGCCCAGAAAGAGAAAGAGATCCGCCACGATGTCATGGCCCATGTTTACGCCTACGGTCAACAGTGCCCCCTGGCCGAACCGATCATCCACCTTGGGGCCACCTCCCAGTTTGTCGGCTGCAACACCGACCTTCTGCTCCAAAAACAGGCCCTAAAGCTGATTAAAAAAGCCCTGCTGACGGTCATCGCCAACTTGAGGGCTTTCTGCCGCAAACACAAAGGGCTGGTAACCCTGGGCTACACCCATTATCAACCGGCTCAGCCCACCACGGTGGGCAAGCGCCATACCATCTATCTCCAGGATCTGCTGATGGATCTGGATTCCATTGAGTGGCTGGAAAACCAGATCAAGGCCCGAGGAGCCAAGGGCACCGTGGGCACCCAGGCCACCTTCCTGGAACTGTTCAGGGGTGATCATCAAAAGGTACGGCAAATGGATGAACTGGTGGCGAAAAAGCTGGGCTTTAGCCAGCTTTTCCCGGTTACCGGCCAGACCTATACCCGCAAACTGGATTGCAAAACCGCCGAGACTCTGGCGGGAATTGCCACCTCGGCCCACAAGTTTGCCGTCGATCTGCGCCTGCTCTCCAATCTTAAAGTCCAGGAAGAGCCCTTCGAAAAAAACCAGGTGGGCAGTTCGGCCATGGCCTACAAACGCAACCCGATGCGCTCCGAGCGGATGACTGGCCTGGCCCGCAAACTGATGGGGCTGGTGCCCAATTTCTATGCCACTTATGCCAATCAGTGGTTTGAACGCACCCTGGATGACTCGGCCATCCGCCGAATGGATATTCCCCAGGCCTTTCTCCTGGGGGATGCCATCTTGCGACTCTACATGAATATAACTTCAGATATGGTTGTTTATCCGAAACAAATTGAAAAACTACTGCGCCAGGAACTGCCCTTTATGGCCACCGAAAAGATCCTGATGGCCGCGGTTCGCAAGGGTGCCAGTCGTCAGGAGATGCACGAGGTGGTCAAGCAGCATTCGGTGGCGGCCGGCAAGACGGTTAAGGAGGAAGGGGGCGACAACGATCTGCTGGTCCGGCTGGCGGCCGATGAGCGCCTCCCCTTCTCCCTGACCGAACTGGAAGAGTTGATGGCCAATCCGGCCGAGTTTGCCGGTCGGGCCGAGGCTCAAACCGAGGAGTTTCTCGCCGAAGAGGTGGAACCCCGACTGGAGCGCTACCGCCATCTGCTGGAGGGCGCCATGGACAGCAGCCTCAAGGTTTAAGGCCAAGCCCCGGATGGAACTTGCCTCCCGCACCATGACCGTTGCCCCGGCCCGAATCGGTTTTTTCCGCTTTATCCTGGAGGCCTACGACAATCTGGCCCTGCTCACCACCCTGGACGAGCGTGAGGGACTGGTAATTTTGCGTTATGCCAAAGAGATGACCCCGGAAATTGAACAACTGCTGCTGGCTTTGGCCCCGCAGCTCTCCCCTCCTCCCCCAACCACCTGAATGGTATGAGCAAAAATCTCTATATCGAAACTTTCGGCTGCCAGATGAATGAGCGGGACTCGGAAATCATGGCTCAGTTGCTGGGCGAGGATTCCTACCTGGAAACCTCCAGCCCCGAGGAAGCCGATTGCATCGTGGTCAACACCTGCAGTATCCGGGGCAAGGCCGCCCAGAAAGCGTACAGCCTGCTGGGCGGTTATCGGGCCCTCAAGGAGCGCAACCCCGACCTGGTGATCGCGGTCACCGGCTGTGTGGCCCAACAGGACGGCGCCGGACTGCTGGCCCGGATGCCCCACCTCGATCTGGTGGTCGGTCCCCAGAATATCTATCGCCTGCCGGAACTGGTGGCCGCCGCCCGGGACAGGGCGATCCGAACCACCGCCGTCGAGCTCTCGCCCTCCTTCGCCATCCCCGCCTTTCTGCCCAAAATGGAAGGGAACCAACAAAGCTCCCCCAAACGTTTCGTGACCATCATGCAGGGCTGCAACAATTTCTGCACCTATTGCGTGGTGCCCCATACCCGGGGCCGAGAGATCAGCCGCCGGGCCGAAGAGATTATCGACGAGGTGCGCCACCTGGCCGACCACGGGGTGCGTGAGATCACTCTATTGGGCCAGAACGTCAACTCCTACGGCCTGGACCAGCCCGCCGGCGACCGCACCACCTTTCCCGCCCTGCTCCGTTTGGTGGCGCGAGAGGCCGGAATCAGCCGGATCCGCTTTACCACCTCCCATCCCAAGGATCTCTCACCGGAACTGATGGCCTGCCTGGGACAGCTCGACAAACTCTGCCCCCACTTCCATCTGCCGGTTCAGTCCGGTTCCGACCGGATTCTGGCCCGGATGAACCGTAAATACACCCGGGCGGCCTACCTGGAAAAAGTGGATGCCCTGCGCCGAGCCTGCCCGGAGATCGCCATCACCACCGATATAATCGTCGGATTCCCGGGGGAAAGCGAAGCAGATTTCGAACTGACCATGGAGCTGTTGGAGCTGGTCCGTTACGATTCCGCCTTCTCCTTTAAATACTCCGACCGGCCCAAAGCCGCCGCCGCCGATTTTCCCGACAAGGTGGCGGAAGAGGTCAAAAGCGCGCGCCTGGCCCGCCTACAGGCCCGGCAGGAGGAGATCAGTCAGGAGATCATCCGGGGGCTGGTGGGTAAAACGGCGGAGGTGATGGTGGAGGGTAAAAGCAAGGCCGCCGGCAACCAGTGGAGTGGCCGCACCCCGGAAAACCGGATCGTCAACTTCCCCTCTGATCGCCCCCTGCACCCCGGCCAACTATTGCGGGTAATTCTGGAAGAGGCCTGCCGTCACAGCCTGCGTGGCCGCCTGATCTCATGATTTTCCCTCCCGCCGGCCCTCGGGCCGGTGCCGCCGCGACCCGCCTGGAGCTGGTCGCGGCAGGAAGAGCAAAGCCGGCCGCCATCCTTGTGGCAGATGCCGGTGAGACCGTGGGGGGTTTTACGCAACCGCCGCCGACAGAAGTTGAGCAGCAGAGCTACTCCCCCCACCACCAGCAGGGTGATGACAAAGGTCGACAGCAGGTTCCTCATCCCCCCTCCCCTTAACCGCCAAAGTCATCGTAAAAGATGCTCTCCCGCTCCACCCCGAGTTCGGTGAGCATCTCGGTCAGGGAAGCGATCATGGGCGGAGGCCCGCAAGCGTAATACTGCACATCCTCCGGGGCCTGGTGATCCTTGAGGTAATTTTCATACAAAGTCTTGTGAATATGCCCCACATGCCCGCTCCAGTTATCCTCTTCCCGGGGCCGAGAGAGGGAAAGGTGGAAAGAGAAGTTGGGGAACTCCCGCTCCAGGGCTTTGAATTCATCCACGTAAAACACCTCCCGCAAACTACGCCCCCCGTACCAGAAGGAGATCTTGCGCTTACAGTTCCGCCCCTTGAGCAACTCGAAGATATGGCTGCGCAAGGGAGCCATTCCGGCCCCGGCCCCCACGTAGATCATCTCCTGCTCCCCTTCGCGGATGAAAAAGTCCCCGTAAGGGCCGGAGATAGTCACCTCATCGCCGGGCTTGAGATTAAAGATGTAGGATGAGGCCTTCCCCGGCGGCACCGTGCTGACCTCCTCATCGTCCAAGGGCGGGGTGGCCAGGCGGACGTTGAGTTTCAAAATCCCCTTCTCTCCGGGATAGTTGGCCATGGAGTAGGCCCGGCTGACCGGGGCGTGGACCGATGACTTGTATTGAAAGAGGCGAAACTTGGTCCAGTCGGCCATGAACTTTTCATCAACTTCAAAGTCGGAAAATTCCAGAACGTGGGGGGGGATCTCGATCTGAATAAAGCCGCCTGGTTTGAAGTCAACCTCCTCGCCCGGCGGCAACTCCAAAACCAGTTCCTTGATAAAGGTGGCAATATGATGGTTGGAGGCCACCACGCAACGCCATTTTTTAGCTTCCAGCATCTCCCGGGGGACGGTGATCGAAAGATCGTGCTTCACCACCACCTGACAGGCCAGACGAACCCCCTCCCGGGCCTCTTTGCGGTTGATGTGGGAACGCTCGGTGGGCAGGATACTGCCGCCACCGCTGTTGACCGTTACCCGGCACTGACCGCAACTGCCCCCGCCGCCACAGGCCGAAGAGAGATAGATCCCCTGTTCGGAGAGCGCGGTGAGCAATTTGTCGCCCGGATTGGCCGACATTTTTTTCTGGCCATTGACCAGAATCGCGAGCTCCCCGCCCGGCATCAGGCTCCGTTTGGCCAAAACGATCAGGGCCACCAGCACTAGCTGGATCACCAGGTAGGAGATTATCGCGACCGCAATTTCGCTCATCTTGATTACCGGTCCCGGAGAGAGTTAAAAGGTTATCCCCGCCACGCCCATGAAGGCCAACGCCATCAGGCCGGCGGCAATGAAGGTCAGCCCCAGGCCCCGGAGCCCGGCGGGCGGGTCGGCATATTCCAGCTTTTCTCGAATTCCCGCCAACAGCACCACCGCCAGCAGAAAACCGCCGCCGGCCCCCAAGCCGTAGGCGAAACTCTCTCCCAAAGTGTAATCCCGCTCCACCATAAAGAGGCTGGCTCCCAGAATGGCGCAGTTGACGGTCAACAAAGGCAGAAAAATCCCCAAGGTATTGTAAAGGGCCGGCACATAGCGATCCAGGAACATCTCCAGAATCTGGACCACGGCGGCGATCACTCCGATATAAACCAACAGCCCGAGAAAGGTGAGATCCAGCCCCCCCTGCCCGATCCAGGCCAGGGCATCGGGTTTGAGCACCTGGTTCAGGATCAGGTTGTTCAGCGGCACGGTTATCGCCTGGATCACCACCACCGCCAGTCCTAGCCCCAGGGCGGTTTTGACCTGCCGGGAGATGGCCAGGAAGGTACACATGCCGAGGAAAAAGGAGAGCACCAGGTTTTCGACCAGCAGGGTGGTGAAAAAGATTTCGAAATAGTGGCCCATACGCCTTACTCCTCCCGCTGCTCGGGATAGATAACCCGCAACAGCCAGATGATCAGGGCCACCAGGAAGAAGGCGCTGGCCGGCAGCAGCATCAGGCCATTGGGCTCATACCAGCCCTCCCGGCGGGTGGTGGCCAGGATGGTGTGGCCAAACAGGGTGCCGGCCCCCAGCAGTTCGCGCCAGAAAGCCACCGCCAGCAGAACAAAGGAGTAACCCAGGCCGTTGCCCAGACCATCGATAAAGGAACGACCAGGGGGATTGCTCATGGCGAACCCTTCGGCCCGGCCCATCACGATGCAGTTGGTGATGATCAATCCGACGTAGATGGAGAGTTGGCGGGAAAGTTCATAGAAAAAGGCTTTCAATATCTGATCCACCAGAATCACCAGGGTGGCGATGATCGTAATCTGGATCCCGATCCGGACGGTATTGGGGATATGGTGCCGCAGGGCGCTGATAATCGCCCCGGAGCAGGCGACCACTAAAGTCAGGCAGATGGACATCACCAGGGCGGTGGCCATATTGCCGGTAACCGCCAGGGCCGAACAGATTCCCAGCACCAGCAGGGCGATGGGGTTACGCTCAAAAATCGCCCGGAACAGCAGTTCTCTTTTGCTCTCCTCACTCATCGTCCAATCCTCCCTCCCGATAACGCTCCAGGAAAGGCTTAAAACCATGTTCACCGAACCAGAACTCCAGCAGGTTGCTGACCCCTTTCAGGGTCATGGTGGCGCCGGATATTCCGTCGATCTGGTGCCGACCCTCATCTCCTTCGGGGGCGTCGCCCTTGATCACCCGCAGAGCCGGCTGATTGCGCCGGTCGTAAACCTGCTTGCCGCGCCAGGCCGCCAGCCAGCCGGGGTTCTCGATCTCTCCCCCCAGTCCCGGGGTTTCGCCGTGACGGTAAAAAGTTGCCCCGGCCACGGTATTCAGGTCGGCGGCCAGGGCGACATAACCGTGCATGGTGGACCAGGCCCCCCGGCCGCGGATGGGCAGCACCACCTTTTGCAGCCGCCCATTTTCCCGCACCAGGTAGATCAGGGCATACTCCTCCAACCGACCCAGACCGGCCAGATCCTCCTGCCGGCTCAACTCCCGGCTGGTTTGGGGCTTGAGAGCGGCCCTAAGCTGATCGAACTGCCCGGGATCGATCTTATCCGGAGAAACAAAACTGCCGTCCCGCAGCCGGATAACCCTGGCCTCCACTCCGGCAAACAGCTGTTCCACATCCACTCCCACCCGGTAAATTCCGGCGGCCCGCAAGATATTCTTCTGCTGATCGATCCGCTGATTGGCCTCCTGGCGCTCCCGCAACCCCACCGCCGCTCCGGAGACCAGGGCTGAACAGACCAGGGCCAGCAGCAGGACCGTGTAAAACGAACGGAAGCTGTTTTCCCGATCAGCCATGGCGCAGCATCCTTCGCCTGATATTGGCCTGGATCACCAGGTAGTCAAAAAAAGGAGCGCAGATATTGCCCAGCAGGATCGCCAGCATCACCCCTTCCGGAAAGGCGGGGTTAAGAACCCGCAGGACCATGGCCAGGGCCCCGATAAAGAGGCCGTAGCACCACTTGCCGATATCGGTGTGGGGCGCGGAAACCGGATCGGTGGCCATGAAGACCAGCCCCAGGGCAAAGCCGCCCAACACCAGGTGCCAGTGGGGCGGCACCCGGTGCATGGGGCTGTCCGGGGCGGGAAAAAACCAGAAGAGCAGACCGACCACCAAGGCCCCCAGCAGCATGGAACCCATGATCCGCCAGGAGGCGATCCGGGTGATCAGCAGCAGAATCGCTCCCAGCAGGCAGGCCAGGGTCGAGGTCTCCCCCATGGAACCGGGGATGGTGCCGACAAAGGCATCCCACCAGCTGTAACCCAGCGAGAGCAAGGGATCGGCGGCCGGGGCGGCGGCCAGGGCGGCAAGCGGAGTGGCGCTGCTGAAACCGTCGACTGCCACCCACACCCCTTCCCCGCTCATCTGGGCGGGGTAGGCAAAGAAAAGAAAGGCCCGGCAAACCAGGGCCGGATTCATGAAATTGCGCCCCACCCCGCCGAAGACCTCCTTGGCAAAGATAACCCCGAAACTTGTCCCCACCGCCACCTGCCAAAGGGGGATGGTGGGCGGCAAGGTCAGGGGCAGCAGCAGGCTGGTAACCAGAAACGCCTCGGACATCTCATGGCCCCGGATAACGTTGAAAATGGTTTCCCAGATACTGCCCACCACCACGCAAACCAGGTAGATGGGCAGAAAATAGAGGCTGCCATGGAGAATATTGGCGGCCAGGCTGGTGGGAGAGGTGCCGGTGGTGGCCGCCAGAATCGCCCCCCGCCAACCGGGGGGAATATCCACCCCCAGGCTTTGCAGGGCCAGATTGGCCTGGTAGCCGGTGTTCCACAAGGCCATCAGCACGCAGGGGATCAGGGCGATGATCACCATGATCATAATCCGCTTGAAATCGATGGCGTCCCGCACATGGGGAGCGGTGGCGGTGGTCAACCGACTCCCCATCAAAAAGGAGTCAGTGGCCTCATAGAGCGGATACCAGCGCGACCAGCGCCCCCCCTTTTTGAAGTGGGGTTCAAGCTTCCGCAAGTAGCGGTCCAGTCGCCTGATCATCCTTCGGCCTCGATAGCGGTCAACACCGCCCGGAGCATCGGCCCGAAATCGTTCTTGCCCGGACAGACAAAGCCGCACAGAGCCAGATCCTCTTCAATCAGTTCCAGGCAGCCCAACTCCATCGCCTTCTCCACATTGCCGGTGGCGACACTTTTCAGCAGGGCGGTGGCGATGATATCCAAGGGCATTACCCGCTCATAACCGCCGAGGGGGAAGATTGCCCGCCGCCCCCCCCAAAGGGCAGTGTTCATCGGTAGACGGCCGCCGCTGTTTTTAAAGCGGGTCAGGGCGGAGATAAAGGCGGGGGTAAGGGAAAAACGGTCACCCCCCAGGCCAAGCCAGTTAAAAGGAGAGCTGCCCGCGCTTTCGATCAGGGCGCTGACCTGATCATGGTAACGTCCCAGATAAGCAGCGTTGCCGACAGCTCGGCGGCCATCCAGCACCGAACCGGAGAGCAAGCGCAAGGCCCTCGAGTCGGTCAGTTCGTTGGCGCACAATTCAGTCAGGGAGGCGCCCGGCGGAACCTTGAGCAACCGGGGATTTTTAATCCCCGGCCCGGCCAGGGCCACCACCTTGGTGGTCAACAGGCGCCCGGTTCGAAACAGATGGCCAATGGCAATCAGATCCTGATAACCGATCTGCCAGACCTGCTTGCCCGGGGCGACCGGATCCAGAAAATGGATGTGGGTCGAGGCCAATCCGGCCGGGTGGGGGCCGGCGAAACGCACCGGGGTGATGCCGGTCAGTTCATCCCCCGGCAGATCAATCCCGGCGGCGGCGCACAAAAATATTTTCGGCACCACGGTGTGCAGTACCTGCAGGCCAATCCGGAAATCGGCGGCGGCCTGAGCGATAACCACCGCCGGATCGGCCGCCAAGGGGCGGGTATCCATGGCGGTGACGAAAAGCGAAGAGGGGCGCCGATCGACGGCGGCCACCCTACCGAACGGCCGAGTCCGCAGGGCCGGCCAAAGCCCGGAGTCCAGCAGCACGGATCGGACGGTTTCCGCCGGCAGGCCAAGGTCCCGCCCTTGGGACAGAGCGGGAAAGGAGATCTGTTCATCTCCCTCGACCATGATCACCAGCGACTCGAAACGCCGCCGCTCCCCTCGGTTGATGGCAACCACTTCCCCGGCCAGGGGGGCGGTGAACTTGACCCCGGGATTTTTTTTGTCGGTGAAGAGCAGCTGACCGGCGGCCACCCGCTCCCCCTCCTTAACCGCCATGGAGGGACGCAGACCGACGTAATCATCACCCACCAAGGCCAGATGCCGAACCGCGTTGCCCGGCTCTATCTTTTGGCGAGGCGGGCCGCTGATGGGAAGATCCAACCCCTTTTTGAGTACAAACTGTTCCATAATTAGACAGGGAAACCGGCGGTTTGGCTGACGCTCAACTCCTTGCTCACGAAATAGCCCTCACAACCGGGGAAGGCGGCCAGCAGGTCCGCGGCCTGTTTGGCCCCCAGCGCCAGAGAGGCGGTGGCCAAAGCGTCGGCCAAGGCGGCGGTGGGGGCGGTGACGGTTACCGCCGCCAGCTCCGGCGAGGAAAATCCGGTCCGGGGATCGATGATGTGATGGTGCCTGAAATCGGGGCTGAAGGGCTGATAATAGTCTCCCGAGGTGGCCACCGCCAGGCTGTCGCTACTGATCACCGGCAGGGGCAAGGCTATCTGAGGACGGGGATTCCTGATCCCGATCCGCCAGGGTTTCCGGCCGGGCTTACCCCCCTTGACCAACAGGTCACCGCCCGCCTCGACGTAGATCTGCCGGCAACCATGAGCCGCCAGGGTGGCTGCTCCCTGATCCACGATATGGCCCTTGGCGATCCCGTCCAAGGTAATGGCCATGCCGCTGGCCAGGCTCACCCGGCCGCCCTCCAGCCGGACCCCGCGGAAATCGACCTGCCGGCGGGCGGCGGCAATGGCGGCCCGCCCCTCCTCTCCGGCGATAACCGCCGGTTGATCGGCCAAACGATGGTAAAGTTCCAGCAACGGCAGCATGGTGACGTCAAAGGCACCGGCACTGGCCTCGCTCACCCTGCGCGCCAGCTGGAGCAGGTCCTGGAGATCATCGCCGGCCGCCTCCAGGGTGCCGGTCCGGTTGAGGATCCCGACCTCGCTCTCCCCGCGAAAACGGCTCAACCGGCCCTCCAGTTCAGCCATTCGGGCCAGAGTCGCGGTCACTGCCGCCTCGGCCTGTTCCCGATCCCGGCTATAAACGGTAAGGTTGACCACTGTTCCCAGCATGGCCTGACTGCGCCGCGCCACCCGCATCCCGGCTTCATCACAGCCAAAAAGGGGCACCCCCAGAACTCCGGCGGCCCCGGCCAGGGCGAAGAGCTGTAAAACCTGACGGCGCTTAACTCCTCTCTCTTTCTTGCTGCTGCTAGCCATGATAGATTATCTCCTTAGGGTGGAGTATGACGGCGCAAGCGCGTTTCGTCCACCGATTTTTTCTTTTTGGAAACCGCTTTTTTTGATACCTAATGGGTGATCTTAACCGCTGGTCGGCAGACGATCAAAATGGAGACAAGATGGATTTTGGTGGTGAATTGTGCTCAGGCTAAGCTGTCTGCTCTATTTCGTGTTAACCGGTCTCAGCGGTTATCTGTACGGGCTCTGGCCACATCTCGCTCCCGGGGTAAGCGCCCACGGCCTGATCGGGGTGTTGGGTTTCGGCTATACCGCTTTTCTCCATTTCCTGGTCACACCCCAACGCTATGGCCCCAAGGCATCCCGGCTGCGAAATCTGCTGGCCGTGCTCTCTCTCCTGCTGGTGGCCGGAGCCCTGGCGGGAAGCTCAACCCTGCTCAACGGCGCCGCCCTGGGTTATCTGCTGTCCACCATTTTCCTGGGGTTTGGCGCTGGAGCCACCGCCAACCGCCGTGAAGACCGCTTCCTGCAAACCGCGGCCCTGATCTCAATCCTGAGCTGGCTCTACTTTTTGTATTCTTGGAACTTTTCCTCAGTGTGGCAACTCGAAATTCGTTTTTCCCATATCCTGCTGGCCCTCTCCTTTCCCCTCTCCCTGCTGCTCTTCTCCCGCTATCTCGATCTGCTGCGAGTCTCGACCAGAGAGGCCGGTCTGACCCTGGTCGTCCTGGTAAGCGGAGTGCTGGCGATGTTTACCGGAATGCTGCTTGAATGGCCCCGCCTGGAAACCGCCAGCGCCGGAGTATTGTTGCTGCTGATCGTGGCTTATTTGCTTAAAGCCGCCGTACAGCGCGACATTTTGCTGGTAATCGCCTTTGGCGGCTTGCTGCTCACCGGGGCCAGCGGCATCTGGTATGTTGCGGTTTACGGCCAGGATTACAGTCGAACCCTGCTCTCGGCCCACGCCCATCTTGCCCATTTCGCCTGGGCGGCCTACGGAATTTACCACCTGCTGATGAATCGGGCCGGTTACGGCGCCGGAAGACAGGCCATCTTCTTTACCCCACTGTTGCTGGCCTTGGCCGGACTGATCACCTGGATGCTCCAACCGGTTGACTGGCTGCTGACCGTAAGTCTGCTGCTCTTTCTCACCTCGGGCCTCTGCCTGCCCCTGACCCTGTTGACAAAAACCTCCCGACAAAATTAATTGCCCTTGCCGGTAACTGTGTTAGCATCAAACGAAGTTAAATGATTTTTTTTTTATCGCAAGCCGACCAAGGAGAAAAAAATGCAGATAGGCATGATCGGACTGGGAAGAATGGGAATGAACATGTGCCGCCGCCTGTTGCGGGGCAATCACGTGGTGGTGGCCTACAACCGCACCCCGACCAAGACCGAGGAGCTGGCCCAGGATGGAGCAATTCCCGCCTACAGCCTGCGGGAATTGGTCGCCAAGCTTGAAACCCCGCGGGTGGTCTGGTTAATGCTCCCCGCCGGGGCCACGGTGGATCAACACCTGGAGGAGCTGGCCCAATTGCTCAGCCCCGGCGACCTGGTGATCGAAGGGGGCAACACCTTCTATAAGGACGATCTGCGGCGGGCGGCCCTGATGGAGAGCAAAAAGATTCACTATCTGGATGCCGGAGTCAGCGGGGGGATCTGGGGGCTGCAGGTAGGCTACTGCACCATGATCGGGGGTGAGAGGAGCGACTTCGAGCGGATCGAACCGCTGCTTGCCACCCTCTCCCCCCCCGAGGGTTATCTCTACTGCGGGCCCCATGGCGCCGGCCATTACGTCAAGATGGTCCACAACGGCATCGAGTACGCCATGATGCAGGCCTACGGCGAAGGTTTCGCCCTGCTGGAAGCCTCCCCCTACGGCAAGGGACTCGATTATTCGGCGGTATCCCATCTCTGGAACCAGGGTAGTGTCATTCGCTCCTGGCTGCTGGAGTTGCTGGTGCCGGCCTTTGCCAAAGATCCGCGCCTGACCGAGATTACCGGCCATGTCGATGATTCCGGCGAAGGACGCTGGACCGTTCAGGAGGCGGTGGAACGGGGAGTGGCGGCACCAACCATCGCCATCTCCCTGTTTCAGAGGTTCCAGTCCCGCAACCCCAACGCCTTCGAGAATCGGGTGTTGGCCGCGCTGCGCCGTGAATTTGGCGGCCATGCCGTGGTTGAGGCCCAAAAATAGTAATCGTTCAGCAGCACCGCATCTTCGGGCGATCAGCCAGGCTTACGTACACGGGGTACGCGGCGCTTGGCCGCTTGCCCGAACCTGCGGCACTGCTGAACGATTACAGCCCGTTAAATCGACAAGTTGTTGACCATGGCGAACGGATACCAAAAATAAGCGCAAGAGATGGTTATGGATAACGCCACCATTCGGGGGCAAAGGAGCGGCGATCGCGGGGCCTGCGCCCTGCTAGGCGGAAACGACCTGCCCTCTTGCTCCATTGTTATCTTCGGAGCCTCCGGCGATCTTACCGCCCGCAAGCTGATCCCGGCCCTGCTGAATCTTTTCCGGCACCAGTGCCTGCCCCCCCGCTTCAATATCGTGGGATGCGGACGCAGCCCCATGGATCACGATGCCTTTCGCCGCAGCCTGGCGGAGTTTAACCAGCAGAGCCAATCCGACGGCGATCCGGCCGATTGGCAAAAATTCGCCCCCCGGATCTTTTATCAGGAGCTGCGCTACGATCAGCCGGCGGATTACCTCGCCCTGGCCGAACTGCTGGCCCGCCTGGACCAAGAGCATGGGGTGGCCCCCAACCGGGTCTTTTACCTGGCGGTGCCCCCCTCGCTCTATCCCCTGATCGGGGCGCGCATCGGCGAGGCTGGACTGGCGGCCTCCCCGGCCGCCGAAAATTCCAACCAGGGAGCCTGGTCGCGAATCGTGGTGGAAAAACCCTTCGGTCACGACCTTGCTTCGGCAGTTGAGTTGGACCGGGTCCTGCACAACAGTTTCGCCGAACGGCAGATCTTCCGGATTGACCACTATCTGGCCAAGGAAACGGTGCAGAACATTTTGATGCTGCGCTTTGCCAACGCCATCTTCGAACCGCTCTGGAACCGAAGTTATATCGATTACGTGGGGATTCTCAGCGGAGAAAAGCTGGGGGTTGAACACCGGGCCGGTTTTTATGAATCGGCCGGAGTGCTGCGGGATATGTTCCAAAACCATATGATGCAGCTACTGGCCCTGACCGCCATGGAGCCACCCTCCCGCTTTGAGGCCACCCAGGTGCAGGATGAGAAGGTCAAGGTGTTTCGGGCCCTTAAACCGCTGGACAGCACCGACCTGGCCGCCAGTTTAATCCTGGGTCAGTACGGTCCGGGGTCGGTGGCCGGCCGGGAGGTGGCAGGCTACCGTCAGGAGCGGGGGGTGGCCGCCGATTCCACCACCCCGACCTTTGCCGCCATGAAACTGCTGATCGACAATTGGCGCTGGCGGGGGGTGCCCTTCTACCTGATCTCCGGCAAACGGATGCCGGCCAAGGAGACCCGGATCGTCATCCAGTTCAAGGAGGTGCCCCACTCCATGTTCCGCCGGGAAACAGCGGACACCATCCTGGCCAACCGCCTGGTGCTGGGGATCCACCCCGAAGAAAAGATCTCGCTGAGCTTTCAGACCAAAAGCCCCCACAGCAAGGAGTGTCTGCAGCCGGTGACCATGAACTTCAACTACGAACGCCGCCGAAACAACCGACCGGGGTTCGATGCCTATGAAATGGTACTGCTGGATTGCATTCAGGGTGACCATATGCTCTTCTGGCGGCAGGACGGGGTTGAGCTCTCCTGGGCCTTTCTCGATCCAATCCTGCGGATCTGCGAGGAGTGCGCGGTGGCCGAGAAGCTGCTGCAATTCTACCCGGCCGGAACTCCCGGACCGGAGGCCGCCCATCCCTGGATCAAAATGTTGAGTGACCCAGAGTAACAACCACCTGAAAACATGGAGATACCAAAGATGATCGATCTGCATACCCACTGCCTTTTCAGTGACGGCGAGCTGGTGCCGGCGGAACATCTGCGGCGGGTGGAGATCCTGGGCTACCAGGCCATCGCCATCACCGACCACGCCGACCACTCCAACCTGGATTTCATTATTCCCCGAATTGCCGCCGCCGCGGCCAAGCTGAACCCCCACTCCCGGACCCGACTGCTGGCCGGCATTGAGCTGACCCATGTGCCGCCGGAGCTGTTTGCCGAGCTGACCGGCAGGGCCCGTCAGCTGGGAGCGGAGATTGTGGTGGGCCATGGCGAGACCGTGATGGAGCCGGTGAAACCCGGAACCAACCGGGCGGCCATCCTGGCCGGAGTCGATATCCTGGCCCATCCCGGCCTGCTCTGCCTGGAAGATGCCCAATTGGCGGCCCAAAAAGGGGTTTTCCTCGAACTCTCCGGGCGCAAGGGCCACAGTCTGACCAACGGTCACGTGGCCGCTTTGGCCCGCCAGGTGGGAGCCCGGCTGGTGATCAACGCCGACGCCCACGGCCCCGGAGATTTCCTGACGGCGAAGATGGCCGAAATCGTCGGCCTGGGCGCGGGGTTGTCGGGCACGGAATATAAACAGGTGCGGGCCAACATGGAAGAACTGGTCAAACGGGCCACCCCTGCCTGACCATGCTTTTCAGGAATCCGCCGCCGTTGCCGGCTGCCCCCGACCAGACCGCAAGTTCGCCGCTGGGGCGGCTCCTGCTGCTGATCATTCTCTTAAGCGCCCTACTAGCCCCGAAGGGCGAGGCCGCCGACACCCTGATCTATTTTGGCCAGGGCGGCCAGCAGACGGTGAGCGGCTCCCTGCACGTTCTGGAAAATGGCTCCGGTCTCTACCTGATCGATGTGGGAAGTTTTGTGGGCGGTGATGGCCCCAACCACCCCTGGCCGGAGGAGATTCCGGTGGCCAGGATCCGGGCTCTGTTCATCACCCATATCCACGCCGACCATATCGGCCGACTGCCGCTGCTGCTCCACCAGGGCTACCGGGGACCGATCTACCTTAGCCGGGTCAGTTACGAACTGGCCCGCGTCACCCTGCCCGCCAATCTCCACCTGATCGACCTGGGGCCGGAGCGCTTTTACTATTCGCGGAACAATGCCGGTCGGAAACGAATCCCGGTTTACCTGGAAGGCTACGATTTCGCTGAACGGACGGTTAAACCGGAAAACCGGGTTTATTTTACAGGCCACCGTCATCGCCTGGCAACGCAGGGCTACTACCTGGCCCGTCCCCAGCGGCAAAAACTTGAAACCGAACTGCTGGCCCGCCTGGATGAGCAGGCCATAATCAGCGATCCCGACCAGCCCTTCAGGGTCGATGAGTTCAAGGTGCGCTTTCTCACCACTCCCCACATGGCGGGCAGTGTGATGGTGGAGTTGCAATTCCGGGGCTTGCGGATCCTGTTCGCGGGAGACACCGGGGCCAACGGCTCCCCCTTGCTGCCGGACAACCCCGGCTTCCCCGAACCGATCGATCTGCTTTTTCTGGAGGGAACCTATGGCCGGGACCGGGAATTTGACCTGGCGGCGGCCCGGACGAATTTTCGCCGGGAGCTGGCGGCCCGGCTGGCTGAGGGTTATCGGGTGGTAATTCCGGCCTTTGCCCTGGACCGGAGCCAACAGATAATCCAGGAGATCGGCCGGGCGGTGGCCGACGGAGAGTTGCCGCCGGACCAGGTGATCAGGGTATGCAGTCCCACGGCCCGGGAGTTGTTGCACCGCTACGCCGATTTTGTCGGCCGCGAAGAATTTGCCCCCTATTTCAGGCCCGAGGTCAGCAAGAGCCAGTTTTTACCCCCGGGCTACCTCCCCGACTGTAGCAGCAACGACCCCGACAACCCCCTGGGCCTGCAACATGGCGAGATCGGCGTTATGACCTCCGGCATGGCCGATTACGCCAGCGCCCGCCAGGCTCTGCTCGACTACCTGGAGGACCCCAAGACCCTATTCTATTTTGTAAGCTACCAGTCCCCGGCCAGCCTCGGCGGCCGCTTGACCGCCGGCCCCAAGCCGCCCGCGGAGCTGCGCATCGGTGCGTACCGGCGGCAAGTTAAGGCTAAAATCCTGCAAACATCAGGTTTTAGCGGTCACGCTTCACCCCGGGAGATGATCGAAATCTTCACCGCCGCCCGACCCCGGCGGATCTACCTGGTCCACCTCGACCCACGTAACGCCACCTCCCTGACAAGTCGTTACCAGCGAGCGTTCCAGGCGGAGATCATCATTCCCCGACGAAACGAACGCCATCAACTCCACCCTTAATTGGTTGCTTTTCCAAACGACTGCTGTAAAGTGGAGGAGTAAACAGAGGGATAGCGGATCCCCCTGCAACCCGGGCAGGTTACCTTTTCAATAACCGCAAATGATTCTAAACCAGATCTTAGACAACATCGACTGGGGCTTGGTGATTATCGACCGGGAATTCAAGGTTCGATACTGGAATCGCTGGATGGCGCTGCACAGCGGCATCCCCTCGCAAGAGATAAGAGGATCGTCGATCCTCGACTTTTACCCCCACTTCCAGAACAAAAAATTTATCCGGAACTTTAAGGCGGTGGTTACCTTCGGCAACCACTACTTCTTTCCCCAGAAGCTCTACGGCTACATGTTTCCCTTCAAACCCGATGGTAACTTTGTTTCGGAAATAAACTACATGCAGCAAAGTTGCACCATGGGGCCCCTGCGCGATGAAAAAAAGGTTATTCAGTATGTCTATATCTCGGTAAAGGATGTAACCGAGGCCTATATTTATGAAACCAACCTCGCCTCCGCGCTTCTCACCCTGCTCGAAAAGTATGTGGACAAGTCGGAGATGCCGGCGTCTGAGGCCCAGTCAATCCTGGAAGAGTTGCTGCCGGTTTCCGGGCAGGAGATCCTTGCCAAACACGCCAAGCCGCAAAAGGACAAGGACACCCACGCGCTCATCGGTGATCAGCTTGTGGAAATTCTCTCGGAAATCGCGACCAGTAACCGTTGAAGGAACCAACTGAAGGAGAACCGTCATGCCCAAAAAATTGCTGATTGTCGACGATTCGCCAGTATCGCGCGCGATAATCAAGAAATGCCTGCCCAAGGATCACCCCTTTGAACTGTTCGAGGCGGGTGATGGTAAAGAGGGGCTGGAGAAATTTAAGGAGATCAGGCCGGACGGGACCCTGTTGGATTTGACCATGCCGGTGATGGACGGTTTTGAGGCCCTGGAGGAGATGAAAAAAGTGGACAGCAACGCGGTGATCATTGTGCTCACCGCCGACATCCAGCAAAAAGCATACGAAAAAGTGATGGCCTTGGGGGCCGGCATGGTTATCCCCAAGCCGCCGTCGGCGGAGGCGCTGGCCGACGGCTTATCCAAGATGGGCCTATTATAGCTGACAAGGGACACTATGAAGAATTCAGAAGTTGACACCATCTTCTCGAAAGAGGACGCGGCCATCCTGGAGGAGGTGATGAATATCGCCTTCGGCAAGGCCTCTTCCGACCTTGCCAGGGTGATTGATATCCAGATCATGCTGAATGCCCCGCAGGTGGAAATTCTTAAGACTGAAGAACTGATGCGGTGGATCAAGCAGGACACCGAATCGTATAAGACCCTGAGCATGATTGAACAAAATTTCTGGGGCAAATATGCCGGAACCGCGATTCTGGCCTTTCCCTCGGCGGCCAGCAAGAAACTGATCAGTCTTTTCGAGGATGAAGACGAGCCCTTTGAGGCTGACAACCCCCTGCTGGAGAGGGAGACCCTGCTGGAGGTGGGCAACATTCTCATCGGCGCCTGCGTCAGCAAAGTGGCGGAGTTGCTTGATGATGACCAGGTTTCCTTCTCCCCGCCCCGCCTTATTCCCCAGGTGGTCGTCGACAACCTTTCCGGGGCCAACATCTCCCCCAAATTTGATGACCCCGACAAGATGGCAATTCTGATGAAAACGATCTTTCACCTTCAGGAAAAGGATGTGAAGGGCTTTCTCTTCATGATCGCCAGCGATGATTCCATGAAATGGCTTAAGACCGCCCTGCAGAACTTTATGGCAAAGTTCTAGAACCCAGAGGGAAACTTGAACTGTTAAGGATTAAAAAATGGGCCATGCACAGATTGTCCGCCACGATTTCCGGGTCCCGGTTTCCAGCTCCGATGCCATCAAGCTTAAGGTTGACGGCAAGGAATACGAAGTTATCAACCTCAGCAACCACGGGATCGGCTTTCGCTTCAGCACGCTGGCGCTTTTTAAAACCGGCAGCACGGTTGAGGAGATTGAGCTTACCATCGGTGGCCAGCAGTTGCGGCTTGCGGGAAGAGTTATCCACGTGTCACGCCTGGGGGAGGATTATCTGTGCGGGATCGACTTGCTAAATCTGACTGAAACCAGCAGAAGGAGCCTGGAGAGTTCCGTCAGCCGGATCCGGACCCGATTATTCAAGGAGGAGTGAAACCGTCCCGCCTCCACCAAAAGAGCCACTAATTTTAAAGAGATAACAGGCAAAAAAGATGGACCCCCGGAAAAAAGAAGACATTCTGCTTGAACTGCTCACCGGCGAGACTTCGGATTCAACCCCCGAACTCGACGATTTGACCCAGTTTCTCACCCAACCGCCGAAGCCCGCCCCCCAGAAAACCCGGCGGCGGCAAGGGAGCCGGCCGGAAGTCGGTAAAAAGAGGAGAGCGACCCACTATCTGTCCCAGGCAACCTTTCAGCGCATGGAGACTCTGTTGCCGGAAATACGTCGCATTTTGCCCGTCGACGCCCAAAAGCGCCTCTCCAGATCAAGCCTGGTGGACTCCGCCATGCAGATGCTGCTACAGGATTTTGCCCAAAAAGGAGAGCGGAGCCTTCTGGTTCGCTGGTTTCTAAGTGGACCTCGCGATATGGCGTAAAAAGAGGATGCAGACCCCGGGGGAAATTGTCCCCCGGCACCATTATTCGATGAACGAGGAGGCGATGTCGAGATGCTCCTGATCTGCCCGCACTGCAAGCAACAATACAATATCGACGAGGGGAAAATCCCCCCCAGCGTCAAAACGGTTAAGTGCAAGAACTGCGGGCAGCAATTCCCCCTGCAACCGGCGGGAGGTATCGCCGCCCCGAAAACCCCGCCCAAACAGCCGGTTCGTCGGATCGGCGTCTGCATCAGCAAGGGTGGGGTGGGCAAAACCACAACCTCGGTCAACCTGGCAGCCGGGCTCGCCTTCGCGGGCTTTAAGGTTCTGCTGGTGGATACCGATACCCAAGGGCAGGACAGCTTCGTTCTGGGGGTAAAGCCCAAAGGTGGACTGACCGAGTTGATCACCGAGGAACTCAAGCCGGAAGAGGCCATCTTCAAAGCCCGGGAAAGACTGTGGCTGTTGGCGGGCGGAAAATCCCTAGCCGGCCTGAAACGACTGATCGACCGCAAGGATTTCGGCGGCGAACGCACCCTGGCCGAGGCCCTGGAACCGTTGGAGAACCAATACGATTACGTTATTGTTGACACCTCGCCCGGTTGGGACCCTCTGACCGTCAACGTCCTCTTCTACGTCAATGAGATCATCACTCCGGTATCCCTGGAGATCATGACCCTGCAGGGCCTGGTGGAATTCCTCAAAAGCTTGTCCGCCATCCAGAAGCACCGCAAGGAGGTGGCCCTCAAATATATTCTCCCCACCTTCCATGACCAACGCGTCAAAAAATGTACCAATATTCTAGAAAAGATCGAGCAGCTTTACGGTCATATGCTTTGCAAGCCGATCCGCCATAACGTTCACCTCTCCGAATCACCGTCGGTGGGCCAAACCATTTTTGAGTTTGCCCCCGGCTCCACCGGGGCCGAAGATTATCGCGAACTGGTACGTAAAGTAGCCGATAACGACAAACTGTTCCGCTAGAAAGGATCGGCAATGGCCAGAAATATAATGATTGTTGATGGTTCCGTGCCCAGGAGGAGGGTCATCGCCAGTATGATTATGGCCAACCTCAGTGACGCGGAGGTAACGGAAGCCAAAAACGCCTATGAGGCCTGGGAACTGCTGCAAAGAGCGCAATTCAACCTGATCCTCTTTTTCTGGGAGCCGTCCGCCGAAGCCTGGCTCAACTTTTTCTTGCGCCTTAAGAAGCACCCCACCTCCAACCGGGCCGGGGCCATCCTGCTGACCACCGATACCGGCTTCCCGTACGTCAAGGAGGCACTCAGGGCCGGGGTGGCCGACACCCTGACCATCCCCTGCGGCAAACTGGAGCTCACCAACGCCGTCAACCGGGTGTGCAATCCGGTGGCCTTCCATCAGAGTCCCCGCCACAGCCTGCCGGGGACCACAGCCCTGCTCCAGCAGGGGAGCAGGAGCTACCACGCCCGGGTGATCAACGTCAGCCTGGGCGGCCTGCTCTGTGAGTTCGATTATATTGAAGATTTTTCCGTAACCACCCCGGCCACCATCAACATCACCTTCCAGCATCAAGAGAAACAACTGACCGCCAACGGAATCTACTCCATTCCGATCCGCTTCTACGTTCTCGACAACAACGCCAACTACTCCCCCAACCGGGTTAGGATAGCCTACCGCTTTGCCAAATTACCCATGGCAGTGCAGGATCTCTTCGAACAGCTATTTCAGTTCGCCACGGAACAGGAACGTCTGCTGCTGAGATAAAGCTCCCCGATCGGCATAAAAAAAAGCCCCCGCAAACGATGCAATCGTTTACGGGGGCTTAGCTGAAAAAGATTCGGCGGCGACCTACTCTCCCACCAAGTTACCCTGGCAGTACCATCGGCGCAGAGGGGCTTAACTTCCGTGTTCGGAATGGGAACGGGTGTGACCCCCTCGCTATGGCCACCGAAAACTGTGTAGCTATGTTTTGACCATCATTATGCTGACGGTAAAAAACAGTGATAACTGAATATGTTGTAAATGAATGCGATAGCGAGTTTTGCAAGCTACCTAGAAGAAAAAGTAATTGGTCAAGCCGCACGGCTTATTAGTACCGGTAAGCTCCATGTGTTGCCACACTTCCACACCCGGCCTATCAACGTCGTAGTCTACGACGAGCCTTCAGGTGACTTTCGTCACGGGATATCTTATCTTGGGGTGGGCTTCCCGCTTAGATGCTTTCAGCGGTTATCCCTTCCGAACGTGGCTACCCTGCCATTGCCGCTGGCGCGACAACAGGAACACCAGTGGTTCGTCCATCCCGGTCCTCTCGTACTAGGAACAGATCCCCTCAAATATCCTACGCCCACAGCAGATAAGGACCAAACTGTCTCACGACGTTTTAAACCCAGCTCGCGTACCGCTTTAATTGGCGAACAGCCAAACCCTTGGGACCTGCTCCAGCCCCAGGATGCGATGAGCCGACATCGAGG